>OFMV01002949.1_pt1 | contig 10541 bp, 9 predicted proteins | sample 1541881 | NCBI WGS metagenome assembly OFMV01 (sample SAMN04209220, study PRJEB22552) | human gut metagenome | biome: gut; material: feces | host: Homo sapiens | place: USA: Oklahoma
ATACGATTGGCAGGTACTTTACAAAAGTTATTATTTTAATTCCTTTTGAAGAAAAATGTCCAAATCCTTGTCGTCAAGCCCTAAACGCTTTCGAGCACGAGACCTCATCGTACGATAAGTCCCATCAGTAATACAAAATATGGATAATATTTCCTCTTTCTTCTTATACATCCGAATCAACACACATAATACAATATCTCGCGGTGGAAGTTGGAAATCCTGCTTCTTAAGCCAATTAAAAAACTCAGGATCAACAATTTGGCATCCTTCCACCAGCAAAAGATAGTCTTTGGCCGAGAATTGAGCAATAGATTGATTCTCTACGAGCTTACGCAAGAAAGAAATTCCTTTCTGTTCTGGTGGAGGAGAATCTAGCAATTGCTGTATTTTTTGAGCTTGAAGAATAGCCTGCCGACGTTCGTCCGCCAATTTATGATACAGTGTAATAGAGACTTTTATTGTAGCGGCTACCATTATACCAATAACGGCTAACACAGGAATAGTATACTCAGATAATACCGGTGCTATTTCCATATGGATTTCTCTCGGCATAATCATATAAATTTCATCTGCTGTAATCAAAATAAAAGCTGCAATGAACTGCCAATCTATCACCTCAGAAATGCCAAAGGGTTCTCCCTTCTCATGAAATGTCCACAGTAATGCCCCCACAAAGAGAGTCAACCACATCAATAGATGCATAGAAGATGAGAATGCATCAACATACATTCCAGGAAAAAATGCCTGAAATATATAAGCTGCCAACAGAATCAAACAACAAAGCAAACCTCCTGACAGTAACTGTTTAAAAGAATAAGTCGAAAATTTCATTACTTACTTTATCTTGTGCTCTTGAATTACAAATATAGCGAAAAGAATATTCACATAGTCAATCATCATCAATATTCTTCTTCACAAGATAAAAAAGATGTATTATCAAACGAGATAATTGCACCTTCATCGTTTTTAAAGCATGTTACACATTAGGTTATCCCTCGCTTTCTTTTATCGAACAGCTTTACAGAAACAATCTTCCAAATGATCATTCACAAAACCGGCAGCCTGCAAAAAAGCATAACAAATAGTTGATCCAAAAAACTTGAAGCCTCGCTTTCTCATGTCTTTGCTCATAGCGTCCGATTCGGGAGATGTAGCCGGAACCTGACTTAAAGTTTTAAAATTATTGACAACAGCCCGTTGTTTGGGGAAGAATGATAAGGTGTATTTGTAGAAACTACCGTACTCTTTCTGAATAGCTATAAATAGTTTTGCATTATTGATTGTACTATTGATCTTCAACCGATTTTTGACGATTCCAGCATATTGCATTAACCGTTCGATATCTTCCTGTGTCATTTGTGCTACTTTCTCCACATCAAAATGATGAAAGGCTTCCCGGTATCCTTCACGCTTTCGAAGGATAGTAATCCAGGATAGTCCTGCCTGAGCACTTTCGAGTACCAAGAACTCAAATAGAGTTCTGTCATCAGTAACAGGTTGGCCCCATTCTTCGTCATGGTATTTTATGTATAATTCATCTGTTCCGGCCCAGCCGCAACGTGCATTTATCAGATCTTCCATACTCTTTTATATTATTATTAAGCAGTCAACATCTAAAACATCAGATATTGACTGCTCACATTTAACGGGATTATTTCTGTTATTACAAATACCCCTATAACGAAACGCTCGGAACTAATCTGTATTACTTGTCCACCGAAAATTTAAAAATACACTGGCTCATGTATTTCTCGCCCGGACGCAGAACAGCCGAAGGCCATTCAGGCTTGTTCGGAGTATCCGGATATTTCTGTGTTTCAAGACATACGGAAGCACGTTGATTATAGGTAATACCTTTCTTTCCGGTCAGCGAACCATCAAGGAAGTTTCCGGCATATACCTGAACTCCCGGTTCATTGGTATATACATCCAATACAATACCTGTTTTCTGAGATTTCAATGAAGCAGCCCTACGGTTAATATCGCCTTTGGCATTCAATACCCAGTTGTGATCATAACCATTACCGTTCTTCAGTTGCACAAAGTCGAAATCGTTGATACGTTCTCCCACCGGCATTGGTGTACGGAAATCCATTGGAGTATCTTCTACCGGAACTATTTCACCGGTAGTCATAAAGGTGCTGTCCACCGGAGTATAATAATCTGCATCAATAGTCAGCAGATGCTCTGCGTTGCTGCCCGCATCGCCATCCAGATTAAAATAAGAGTGGTTGGTCATATTGACAATAGTCGGTTTATCCGTCTCCGCTTCATACTGAATATCGATTGCATTGTCGTCAGTCAGTTTCATTAGCACTTTACAAGTAATGTTTCCCGGAAAACCTTCTTCACCATCTTTTGCCACATAAGTCAGTTGCAATTCCTGCGGATTCAATTGTACGGCGTCATACACCCGATACTGGAACCCTTGCGGACCTCCGTGCAGGCAATGGCCGTAGTTATTACGGGGAAGCTGATATTCTACGCCGTCCAACGTAAACTTACCCTGATTGATACGGTTAGCATAACGTCCGATGCTTGCACCAAAGTCGGAAGGTTTGCTGATATAATCCTGAATGGAATCGAAACCAAGAACTACATCACGCATCTGTCCGTCCTTATCGGGAACCATGACAGAAACAATGCGTCCGCCAAAGTTCGTGATGCAAACTTCCATATTGTTCTTGTTGCGCAGAATGTAGAGATCGGTTTTCTTTCCGTCCACTTCCGTACGGAAATTACTCTGTAATAGACCGGAATCCGTAGCCTTCTCGGCTTTCGGTGTACAAGCTGCCATTAAAAGGGCGGCAACTGCCCATACACATAACTTTTTCATGGTGTTTTATTAATTAATTACTATTAAACAGACTTACCAAAAGAAATCTAAAATTCATTCTACAAAGATGAGAAAAAACTAATTGTTTTTTTAAAACAAATTGTTCAATAAAGGATAAAAATTAATCATTAATTCAACTTTTAGAATAATACATTAGAAAAAAGATGCCAAATACACCCTTCATTTGCAATAACTTACCTAGAAAAGATTTAGTTTTGACATATTTCTTGTATACGTATGCCTTACATTGCTTGACTATCGGTTCAGCCAAGGTTCCGGATTCAGTTTCTCTTTCTCCCGGCGTAACTGGAAGTGCAATACCGTTCTTCCATTATCAGTGCCGTCAGAGAAAACTTGTCCGATAGATTGCTTGGTCTTCACCATGTCGCCGGACTTTACAGAAGCCGATGATAAGTTACAGTAAACGGAAATATAGTTGGCATGGCGGATTAGCACATTAAATAATCCATTCAACTGGAATACTGCTGCGACTTTTCCGTCAAAGATAGCACGTGCCTGTGCTCCCGGCTTTCCTTGGATATCAATACCTTTATTATCCAGTTTCACATTACGAAGACCTTCCACAGCATATTGTCCATAATGGCTGGTGATAATATAAGCACCGGATATAGGCATAGGAAGTTTTCCCCGATTGGCTGCAAAATTGCCGGACAATTCCCGGTCGGCTTTACTCATTGTATAAGTTTCCAGAGGCTTCGAGTTCGTTTTAACGGTTGTTCCGGTTCCGGCAGTTTGACTTTCTTTACCCTCCGCTTTCTTACGGGCGGCAGCCTCGCGTCGGGCTTCTTCCTCGGCACGCTTGCGGGCACGTTCTATTTCTTCTGCAATCAACTTGTCAATGCGGGCATTCAATTGGTTAGCTTCTCTCCGTTTCTTATTGATCTCACCTTGCAACCCTCTCTGTTTCTTTTGCAGATTGGCCACAAGCGTACGTTTTTCCTTCTCCTGCGCTTCCAGTTTGGTCTTCTCGCCTTCACGCTCTTTCAACAGACTCTCTTTAGCGGCTTTCACCTGTTCCCGTTCCACCTTTTTCTTCCGTATCTGTTCCTGTTTCTTCAGGATTTCCTCACCTTGCAACCGTTGATAAGTAGCATATTCACGAACATAGCGCATACGGCGGTAAGTCTGCCCGAGATTCTTGGCAGAGAAAATAAACATCAGTTTTTCTTCAATCGACTTGTTCTTATACAAGTATTGGACAGAAGCCTCATACTTTTTCTTCTTATCCTTCAAATCCTTTTGCAAACCGTTCAACTGACGTTGCAAGGAAGTCAGTTCACGTTCTATCGCTTCCACGTCATTATTGATAGCAATGATATAACGTTTCCGCTCCTCGATCTGGCCGGTCAATACCGCCAGACTATTCAACTGACTACCCACATCTTTCTTTGTATCCTTCAAGATTGATTCCGTCTCGGAGATCTGCTTTTGCAGCGCACCACGTTTGCTTTCCAACTCACGAATCAGCTTGTTCGACTGAGCGAAAAGAGGAATTGCCAACCATAAGCAACCAATCAGAATTACAAAGAAATGTTTCATCATAAGAAAGCTACCAGCATTTTTACTAATTCTTCCAAGGGAACTTGCCGATATTTAGAAGTAAGTTCCGTAGGAGTCATTGAAAATTCTTTTGTCGAGAACTCATAAAGTTGGACTTTAGCCTTTTCCAACGAAGGAATGCCTATATCTTTTCCGGACAATTCCGTCTTCCCACCGGGCAAAGAGGCATCCAACAATATCTTCTCCAGACGGGAAAATTCTGCATTCTTCGGCAGCATGCCCTTCAATTCATCTTTGGTGGCACGGACAAAACGTTTGTTCATCCGGTCTACCAATAGCACACCGTCAGGAGTAACTTCCACACGCGCTACTTCCGTACGCAAGATAGGCATTAATAAGGATATTTGTACCCGCTCATGGGTTTTCATCTTCATAGTTCCCCCAACAGACATACTTCCCCCCTTTTTACCGGGAATAGTCAATTGAAGTTTGGAAGTCAGATAGCTGGACACCTGAACATTCTTCTCCGAAGTCGCCAAATGCTTCGAGCTCTTACACCCGGCCAGCACAACTACAACCAACAATAGAAAAACTATTCTTTTCATTCTGCAATATATTTCTTCTTTTCTATTTTCTCTTTCAGTGTTTTCGATTCACTACCCATTTCCAATGCTTTCTTCCAGTATTTCAGTGCACCTTCCACATCACCGGTCATAAAATAGATATCACCGCAGTGTTCCACAACCACATCACTCTTTTCTTCGTCACTCTTCATTGCATTATCAATGTAGATACGAGCTTCTGCATAGTTGCCCTTCTCAAAAAGAATCCAAGCGTATGTGTCGAGATAAGTGGCATTGTTAGGTTCGGCCTTCACCGTCTTGTAACTCATTTCTTCCGCCTTATCCAGATCGCGGCGTTCCACGGACAAATAATAAGCATAATTATTCAATGTACCAATATTGGACGGATTATACACTAAAGCCGAATCATAGGCTGCGTATGCTTCCTTCATTTGTTTCTTGGTATGATAGATATCCCCCATAATTGAGTAGAAATTCGAGACTATTTCTTTCCGCGTGTCAGTCGTCACACGTTCCAGCGCCTTGGTACAAACGCTCAACACACTGTCCGGCTGTTCTGCCTGATGATAGGCAATGGCTAGATAATAATAGAAATCCAATGCATCCGGAGTAGCCTCAATACCCGGTTCGCAGACTTTTATAATCTGTTTATAGTCTTCCTTCTTTATCGCCGCACTTATCAGCATAAGACGGGCAGCTTTATTAGTCGGATCCAAATCAACAACCTGTTCCAGTACCGGCACCGCCTCTGCTTCCATACTTTTCGACAACAGATATTGTGCATAAAGCATCGGAACCTGCGGATCATCCAGATCTTGTTCCATCATCCGGTCAAACAAGGCGATCACTTCCGTACTATCTTTTACCGATGATTGTTCATTCTCCACAATCACCTGACGCATGACACTGATTTTTGTATCCGGAGTAACTTTCTTATTCAGCAATAACGTATCGAGTTGTTGCTGGTATAGTTCCTTCTGACCCGTCTGTTCATAATAAGATGCCATTGAAAAGAGAGCCATTGGATTATCCGGTTCTACTGACAATACCTTCTGATAAGCCTCATATGCTTCCTCTTGTTTTCCGTTCTGAAGATATACATCCCCCAATATCACCTGATAACGCATATCTGCCGGATATTCATTGACAAGACTCTCTATTTCCTGAAAAGCCTTCTTGTCATCCTTCATCTGAAGATAAATACGGAATTTCTCCATCGACAACTGTTCATTCTTACCTAAGCGTTTTTCCAGCCGGTTCAGCGTAGAAATTACATCACTGTACTTCTCCTGTCGTCCATAGATATCGAGAAGATTGAACAGAGGATCTTGCTTGGTCGGGAAACGGGTTACCATTTCTTCAAGCAACGTAACAGCTTTATCCAACTCATTCTGTTGTTGATACAGACTCACCAGCCCTTGACTATACCAGTAATTATCAGGTGCATAAGTCACAGCCTTTTCCAAGGCTGCCTGCCCTTGCGGCACTTGACGGAGAAACATATAATACTGGGATATTTCGTAAAGCGCAGAAGAAGCATTCGGGTGAATGTCCAGACAATGTTCCAACAACCCGAAAGCCGCGTCATACTCTTTCTTTTCTTTCATCCGCATGGCTTCCAGAAAAAAATAGTCATACTTACGCTGTTGCTCCTCTGTTAATTGAGAAGCCAAAGCTTCTTCCTTCTGAACTTTTTTCTTTTTATCCTTCTTTTTCTTAACCTTCTTTGTAACTGCATTCGCGCCAAGAGCATACCCCGACACCATAACCGCACCTCCTGCTACACTCCCCACCACTTGCACAGCCATGCAGGAAGTAAGCAGCAAAGTACTTAACAACGAGAATAATAGTATCCTTTTCATTTTTTTCCTGTGTGACCGAAGCCGCCGGCTCCCCGTTCCGTTTCATCCAATACTTCCACTTCCTGCCATACGGCCTGTTCATGTTTTGCTATCACCATTTGTGCAATACGTTCACCGTCTTCAATCACAAAAGTTTCCGATGACAGATTAACTAAAATAATACAAATCTCTCCCCGATAATCTGCATCAATGGTTCCCGGAGAATTGAGAACGGTAATCCCTTTCTTGATGGCCAAACCACTACGCGGACGAATTTGTGCTTCAAATCCCTGTGGAAGAGCAATATATAGTCCGGTAGGCACCAGGCAGCGTTGTAGCGGTTCCAATGTGATAGGTTCGGAAAGATTAGCACGGATATCCATTCCTGCAGACAATTCAGTGGCATAAGCCGGAAGCGAGTGCTTCGATTTATTGATAACTTGAATATTCATAAATACACGTTTACTATATTAACGGGCGAAAATACACATTTTGAACTGAAAAATAGTTAAGTTTGCAGTTAAATAATGTACCGGCAACTAATTTGTGAATGGTAAATAACGAAATAATGATTAAAATGATGAATTGGAACCAATTAATATCTGCAAAACGCTTCGGAATGGAAGAGTTCCATGAAGAACGCCAGGAAAACCGTTCGGAATTTCAACGGGACTATGACCGCCTCATTTTCTCCGCCCCTTTCCGCCGACTGCAAAACAAAACCCAAGTATTCCCCTTACCGGGCAGTATCTTCGTACACAACCGGCTCACACACAGCCTTGAAGTATCCTGTGTCGGACGTTCGTTAGGAAATGACGTCGCAAAAGCGATTCTTGAGCGCCAGCCCGAACTGCAGGAGTCTTTCCTACCGGAAATAGGTTCTATCGTTTCCGCTGCCTGCCTGGCGCACGACTTGGGCAACCCGCCTTTCGGACATTCCGGCGAACGGGCCATATCTACTTTTTTTTCTGAAGGTAAAGGACAATTCTTAAAGGACAAGCAACCGGATGGAGAACAACTTTCTTCGATGGAATGGGAAGATTTGACACATTTTGAAGGAAATGCGAACGCATTCCGACTGCTCACACACCAATTTGAAGGACGCCGGAAAGGAGGATTTGCCATGACTTACACGACATTAGCTTCCATTGTGAAATACCCTTTTTCATCCAGTCTTGCAGGTACGAAATCAAAATTCGGCTTCTTTGTCAGCGAAGAAGAGAGTTTTCACAGAATTGCTACGGAACTGGGGCTTACTTTGCTCAACGAACACCCGCTGAAATATGCACGCCACCCACTGGTATACCTGGTAGAAGCTGCCGATGATATCTGTTATCAGATGATGGACATTGAAGACGCCCATAAATTGAAAATTCTCACAACCGAGGAAACTAAAGAACTGCTAATGGCATACTTCAACGAAGAACGGCAGGCGCATATCCAAAAAACATTCCATATCGTAAATGACACCAATGAACAAATCGCTTATCTGCGTTCTTCTGTGATCGGATTATTAATCCGGGAATGTACACGTGTATTTTTGGAACACGAGCAAGAAATACTTTCCGGCACATTTGAAGAAACACTTATCAAACATATCTCCGAACGTCCGGCAAAGGCTTACAAGCATTGTGCCGAAGTTTCGATCAAGAAGATTTACCGCTCACGAGATGTACTGGACATCGAATTAGCCGGCTTCCGGGTTATCAGTACCCTACTTGAGTTAATGGTAGATGCGGTGACCTCACCCGGAAAGGCTTACTCCGAACTTCTAATTAACCGAGTCTCCAGCCAGTACAATATAAAAGCACCTGCACTCTATGAAAGAATACAGGCGGTACTTGATTATATATCGGGAATGACCGATGTCTTTGCTCTTGACCTCTACCGCAAGATTAACGGCAACAGTCTGCCTGCGGTGTAACGACTTTAGGAGTAAACGCCTCATCCTCCTCACAAGGCATTTTCAACGCATCCGGATAACTTTCAATAAACGTCTGGATGTGGCGCATGCGCTTGTCCTCCAATATTTCATCTACAGCAATCAGGATTCCGGTTTCTTCTACATCCCCAAACTCATAGTTGATAGCTGTGCCAAACATACGCATAGTGGGACTCAAGCTCATATAAGCATTTACCAACGGTGGAATATTATATCCTAATTTGCGAATCTCACAATTCAGGATCTTATAATCTTCTTTAAACGTATTCTTGCAGAACAACGCTTTCAGTTCTTCTTCGGAAGTTTCCGATTTTAACGGGTCCATTGGAGTCACCAGATGTTCTTTATCACAGAAATGCTTCTTGAGGAAATAAAGAATCATATCGCGACCGCGACGGTGATAACTGGGATACATGGTCACTTTACCAAAGAAGTATTTCACATTCGGCATGACAACAGTCAACGCCCCCAATCCGTCCCAAAGATTATCCAAAGCAAACAGACCTTTGCTTCCGGCACGGGTAGACTGGTATTCAAGCGTCACAAACGAGCGTCCCAATTCGATTGTTTGAGGCAGATATTCTTTAATAAAAGTATCCGAAAAATGGAACATGTGGGAAGTAGCCAGAATCGGCGCCCCTTTCTCATCAAAGCGCACATCTGTCCCGAGCAGATACCGATATCCCCCCAGAATTTCTTCCGCTTCCGGGTTCCATACAATTAACTGCTTGTAAGGATGCTCCATTGTGTCGTATTCATCAATATCCATTGACAAACCTGTCCCTCCACCGGCAGCACGGAAAGCTATCTCACGCAAACGACCGATTTCCCTCATCACATTAGGAGCGTTCAGGTGAGTAATAATATAAATCTGATTATTACTCTTATTCGTCATTCGTAAGCGTTTGTCCTCCGTCAACTCTGCCTTCAGCAGTTCCTTGCTTATCGGTTTAATAATATCTTCCATATTCCTTGTTATAGTTGTTCTATCAGTTACAGTTTATACACAATATCCTTTACGTATTCAGCCCACTGTGCAGGTGTTTTCGACTTATCGAAAGTCTGCCAGGGAATAGGTTTACCAAAGGTGACAGTAAAAGTTTTATGGCGGTTTTTAAACATTTCATCCGCAAGATACAACATAGCGATGTTAAACTTAATCCCCAATGCCTTACAAATATTGGCCAGATTGTAGAAGAAATCAGAATTCCTGCCGCCAAAGTGCACAGGTATCACATCACGTTTTGTTTGTACGCTCTTTACCACAAATGTTTTTTTCCATTCCAGATCACGAATCACTCCGTTATAACGACGCGAGCACAACCCGGCGGGAAACATGATCAGTTGATTATCGGACTGGAATCCGGCTTCCACCATTTTCGGGAAGTCCTTCGCCTGCTTCCCTGTTTTATTAATCGGAATACAAAGCGGAGCAAGTCCGCGCAAGTTCATCAGCAGGTCATTTACCAGATATTTCACTTTTCCGTCATAGTGACGCCCCAGCACATAGCCCAGCGCAACTCCGTCTTGTCCGCCCAGCGGATGATTGGAAACGAAAGTATACAGCCCGTCTTTGGGAAGATTCTCAATGCCTTTCACATCTACTTTTGCGTCCAGAAAGCCCATACATGCTTCTAGGAAGTCCACTCCCACCTTGTCTTTCGATTCATCCAGGAATATGTTTATCTCATCCTGATGAACGATTCTTTTTAAATAAGAAGTCACAAACTTAGGGATGTACTTATAGTGCTTCGAAGCCTTCGTCCGAAGTATCTTATCGACATCAATCAAAAATAAAGAGTCATCAGTCATTCTTT
>OFMV01002957.1_pt1 | contig 10527 bp, 7 predicted proteins | sample 1541881 | NCBI WGS metagenome assembly OFMV01 (sample SAMN04209220, study PRJEB22552) | human gut metagenome | biome: gut; material: feces | host: Homo sapiens | place: USA: Oklahoma
TCTAGAGTTACTCCATGATCGAATCAGCACAGAAATCACTCCCATACTTTTATTCAGGACCGGGGGAAGCCGCCATGATGATTAAATAGAAACCAACATCCTTCTCTCCTCCGCAATCCGAAGCAGTTCCCCCATCTTTTGGTTCATACTTCCAACTTTCACTCCCGCATTGATCACTTTTCCGCATCTTTCCATAACTTCTAATGTCCTCTGGTAAGTCTCATCGGATATCGGTTCATATGGCTCTTCGCTGATGATCCCGGATGCCAGCAGCCGTGCCAGCTGATAGTCGCTCTCGCCCGGATAGAGGATTCCGGCGGCAAATGGAATCCCGGCTTTCTGAAGTTTTCTGTAGACCGGGATTCCTGTTTTACCGGAAGATAATACCAGAACTTCCGGTTCTCCTTCCGGCTTTGGAAGTTCCACACTTCCGAATATCGGATCGTAATAACCATTGTCGATTTCATAAAGATCACGAATTGTTGCTTCCGTGAATATTTCTTCCGGATCACCAAATTCGGCAATCCGGTCGCCTTTGACACAGATAACCTGATCCGATATTTTTTGCGCCAGATCAATCTCATGCAGAGACATAATTACAGTAATTCCGTTCTCTTTTGCCATCTTTCTTAAGATTGCCAGCAGTTCCAGTTTATGACGGATATCCAGATAAGAGGTCGGCTCATCCAGGATCATCACTTCCGGTTCCTGACAGATAGCCCGGGCAAGCAGCACCCGCTGCCTCTGTCCGTCACTGATTTCCTGAAAATTACGGATTCCAAGTTCCTGTGCATGTACCGCCTCTAATGCCTCATCCACCTTTCTCTCATCTTCCCTTGACAAGATTCCAAGTCTTCCGGTATAAGGATAACGCCCGGTCGCTACAATATCATGACAGGTCATCAATTCTGGTTTCATCCTCTCGGTCAGCATCACGGCCGCCTTAACTGCCATCTCTTTATAAGAAAGTTTACGGATTTCCTCGCTATCTATGTATACTTCCCCGCCAATCAGCTTTAACTGTCTGGTGATGCTTTTTAATATTGTAGATTTTCCCGCTCCATTGGGACCGATCAGTGTCACGATCTCGCCTTTTTTTATTTTCAGATTAATATCGCTTATCAGCGCATTCCCCTGATATCCCACTGCGAGATCTTTCATTTTTATATAATACTCTGTCATCTTCTACCTGCCTTTCTGCCCACGCACCATCATGAAGATTACAACAGGCGCTCCGAATATCGAAGTCACCGTACTGATATTCAATTCCATTGGTGCAAATGCCATTCTCGCGATCAGATCACAGATCATACAGAATACCGCTCCACCAACAAATGTTCCTGGTATCACTACCAAAGGTTTCGATGTACGAAGTGCATGTTTTACCAGATATGGAACCGCTATTCCGACAAATGAGATCGGACCTGCAAATGCAGTTACGCTTGCCGAAAGAATACTGGACAAGAGAATCAGTGCCACCCTGAAAAAGCGGATATTCACTCCCATGCTCTGCGCATAAGCTTCTCCCAGCTGATAAGCACCGATTGGCTTAGACAGGAAAAATGTAAGTACAGTCGTCACACCGATCACGATCACCGCTACCTGTACATTACTCCAGTTCATTCCGGAAAAGCTCCCCTGTGACCATCCATGAAGATTGACAATATCAGAATCCTCTGCAAATGTAACGACAAAATCTGTGATTGCCGAACAAATGTAGCCAATCATGATTCCACCTACCAGAAGTGTGGCCATATGCTTCATTTTCCTGGATAGCAGTAAAATAAAACCGGTGGAGATCAATGCTCCGATAAATGCCGCAACAATCAGTGTATAAGAAGACACAAATGCATAGCGTTCCAAAAAGAATATCATTGCCAGTGCCACCATCATCTTCGCTCCGGACGAAATTCCAAGGACAAACGGTCCCGCGATCGGATTGGAAAAGAAAGTCTGAAGTAAGAATCCAGATAATGACAACGCTCCCCCAAGGATTGCTGCCATCAGAACCCGTGGCAGACGTATCTTCCATATAATATTTGCTTCCGTTCCGCCCTCTCCCCGTCTTGCCAGTATTTTCAGGATCTCTGGCAAGGAGATATGTACATTTCCTGTATTGATATTCAAAACCGTAACAATCAAAAATGCTGCCGTCAATACAGAAAATACCAGAATATATCTGGAACGCCGTTTAAAAATTTCCCTTTGATAAACAGATCCGGCCGTATCCTGCCGATCCGTTTTCTGATTATAAGTGTCTGCCACGTTATATTTCTCCTTTGATGAAAAATCAGGTGAACATTTCCTTTTGCCCACCTGATTCTTATTATACTGTATTATTTTACCCTGTACAAGAATGTCATATCCTTCTCATCTCCATCTGTCAGCATCAGATGAATATCCGTGATCAGATTACCGACTATATCCGTTGCCTGATACAGTGATTTGCCGGTGCACCATACATTACCGTTCTTCACAGCTTTAAAATCCTTAAACAGTTCATTCTTTGCCGTCAGCTCTGCAATACTGTTTATCGGACTGTCAATTGTTGCATTGTAGATCAGATAGTCTGCTTCTTCCGCCTTTGAATAGAATTCTTCCATTGATAATTCTACCGAAGCACTCTTGCTTTCTGTATTCTTAAGATCTGAAAAAATGTATTTTCCTCCGGCAATATCAATCATCTTCGGAATATAATCTTTACTGCTTCTTACGACCACTGTTCCATCTGCATTAACAAAGAAATAAGCAACCGTCTTTCCCGTATTCTTAAAATCTTTCAGGTTTTCGATCACCTTCGTCTGTTTCCCGAAAAATGTATCTGCCACATCCTCTTTATTCAACATTGCCGCATAAGCCTTTATCCATTCTGTTCTGCCAAGCGGATGACTTTCATAGCTGGACCGGTCGATAAATACCGGAATATCCAGATCTTCGATCATTTCCTGTACTTTTGGCGTATGCAGGATCATCGTTGATTCAATTGCAAGATCACAATCCTCATCTACCAGCATCTCATAATCCGGCTCACTGTATTTTCCGGCGAACAATATCCGGCCTTCCTCCATAGCTTTTTTCGCATTATCAATATACCAGTCTGAAGCCTGTGCGCCTGACATCCGGATACTGTCCAGGCCATCCATCGAATCGAACAGTGCCATTGCCGATGTTGCCGCAAGATAAATGTGATCCAGCGGCTGTTTTAATACCACAATATCTTTATCCAGATCTGCCGGTTTCTTCTTCCCTTCCGGAACAATCAGATACTGTCTGTCATCATGCACATCCAGTAATTTATATCCACCTTTATAATAGTAAACATCAAAACCTGTGGCATATTTTAACTGCATCGTCTTCTGATACTTCAGTCCGTCTATCTTCGGAGCTTTCTTTTCTTCTGCCCCGTTTTCTTCTGTCTGCTGTGTTCCGTCTCCTTTGGACACACCCGATTTGCCTGAACTACTGCATCCAGTCAGTGCTCCTGTTACCAGAAGCACTGTACTTGCAAATACACACAACAAGCGATATGTTCTCTTTTTCATTCTTTTCTCCACTTTTTTTCTGATTACATGATATTTTGTCTGCATTCCGATCATTTTATGCGATCCGCATTCTGGTCATCTTATATAACCCTTATTCTGCACTCTGATCTTCACATCCGAGGATTACCTGATAGACTTTTTCCCATTCTTTCTTTGCATCTTTTCCCTTTTCATCTTTTGAACGGTCAACGATCACAGGCATCTCAAGAAGCGTCATCTTCTCGGTCATCTTCTGATAAGCTTTCATTTTCTTTCTGGCAGCTTTCTTACTACTTCCTTTTTTCGGCAGGATACCGGAAGAAAGGAGTGCCAGATCACATTTATTTTTTACCAGTTTCTTATAATTTAATTTGCCGGATTTACCTGTGTAAATGATTTCTTTCTTTTCCATCTTTTCTTTGATAGTCTCATTCTTACACTTCTTTTTCTTTACACCAACTGCCGTCACTTTATCAGTCTGTCCCAGTTTGGCTATCTTGGAAATGATCTTATTGGTTCCTGCATAGATATGATCTGCCGGCTGTCTCACCACGATAACTTCCTTATCAAGTCCTGCAGGAATCTCTGCATTTTCCGGAACGATCAGATATTTTACAACTTTGTTCAGATACAGTGCTGCCTGCTCCTGCTCTGCAGGATTCAGTCCGCTTGTATCCGAAGACTGTTTCCATTTCTTACCGGCTGCTTTTCTTCCCGTCTTTTTGCTCATATCAATTTCCAGAAGTGTGATCCCCTGATCATAATGATAGATTTTGAAATATTTCGCATGCTCGGCTTTTGTCTCTGACTGATATTCCAGGCCGATGATCTCAGGTGCTACTTCATCCAGTTTCTTACTTGCAGCTGCCGTCTTACTGCTGTCACTGCCATTTACACCAATCACGGTAATTTCTTTTCCATTAGCTCTTGTTGATGCATTTGCTTTTGCTGCTTCCGCAATGTATACAAAAATCGTATACTTAATCTCATGTGCTGCAGACATGGCTGTTGTCATACCTACAATCGTATTATTCTTATTCAGTTCCACCGGAATTACAAAGGAAGTAGAGCTTCCTGTTTTGGAACTTGGATAATATACATTTCCATTGGCTTTCACGTACTGGTAATGCGTACTGCTGAATGTGATCGTTGCATATGCCTGGCCACCGGTAACTGTTACCTTACTACAGCTGATTCTTACCTTTCCGGTTCCACCTGACCATGAGAAGCTGTCTGGTGTGTATACACCATCTTTTAAGCCTGTGGCACTGTTAACTCTGGCTGTTGATTTGTTCAGATCTGATTCGTATTTTGATTCTTTGTCCGGTTTTCCATTGTTTGTTGTATTATTTCCTGTATTTCCGTTATTGCTTCCTGTACTTCCTGAGTTATTTCCATTGGAAGTATTTCCCGGGTTGTTATTATTTCCGCCCGGTGTCAGCGATCCATTGCTTCCGTTATTGCCATTCGAAGCATTTCCATGATTGCTGTCCGCAATCTTAGTCATGCCTTCTGAATGGAATGTCAGTGTTCTGGTATCCCATTTATTACTCTTCGTTGTATGAACGGCAATCGTCATTACCTCATCCAGTTTCTCTACCGGAATCTGAAATGTATACTGCTCTGCAAGAAGCGAATCCGGAAGGATCCAGTTCTTTTCATCATCCGATGCGTTATTTACATCGCCCAGATAGATTCTGTTATAACCCCGACCGCTTAATGTAACTGCCGCCGTCATCTGTCCATTCTTTACAGTCATAACACAATCCGTAACACGGAACATCTTTCCGCCGGCTTCAGCATTCACCTGATAGGTTCCGTCTGCTATGATACGTTTTGCAGAGGCAGATGAAAATATAAGTGTACGGTCATACCATTTATCTTTTTTAATGGAATGTGCCGCAACTGCAATTCCTTTATCCAGACTTTCTACCGGAACTTTGTATATATATTTTCCTGCCTCATCAGCCACATATGAAATGTAGTCTTTTGCTGCAGCTTCTGCCGCATCGGCTGCTGATCCCATATAAAGATAATCATATCCGGTTCCGCTTAATGTGATTACAGCATACATCTTACCTTTTTCAGATGTCAGGATACAATTCGTAACTTTGAACATCTTATTTCCAGTATCCACATCTACCTGATAATTTCCATCTGTCAGGGTTTTATTTTCTGTTTCCGATGCTGTTACCGTTACCTTGCATGTGGCTTTAAGCTCTGTTCCTTCAAAGTTGGTAAATGTTGCCGTTACCTCCGCCGTTCCAGCTTTCACTGCAGTCAGTTCTGCCCGTGTTCCAGCTTTTGCAACAGTTACAACATCCGTATTAGATGAAGTCCATGTTACATCTGGTTCTTCTTCTCCGGATGTCAATTCCGGTGTGAAAACCGGTGTCAGCTTCTGCACTTCGCCGTTTTCCATGCTGAGTTCGGTGCCTTCTTTGAAACTCAATTTCGTAATAACAGTCTGTTCTGATGTGGATGGTGTCGACGGAACTGCATTTTCCGGAATAGCAATATTAATCGTGTATTCAATATTTTTTCCACTGGACATAGCCATCGTATGTGTCATGATTTTCATCTGTTTATTCAAATCTACCGGAATCTGAAAAACAACCCCGCTACCCTCTGACTTTGCTTCATACCTAGTCTGTTTTCCATTCACTTTAACCCATACTTTATCATATTTTGCACTGCTGATATGTATCCAGGCTGTTGCTTTTCCATTCTTTACGATCACTTTCTGGCAGCTAATCGTTACTTTTCCAGAACCTCCTACAAACGAAAAATGATCTGCATCAACACTATATTCCCCGTCTTTCAAATCACCCTCTGTACCGCTGATATCCGTAAGATCACTAAAGATTCCGTCTTCACCGTCCATTTCAGTCTGTGACGAAGCTTCATCTTTTTGTGTATTCTGTACTGCAGCCTGATTCTTTACAGCAGAATTTTCTTTGTTTTCTACTTTCGTGCCACTCTGAGCAGTCATTGTATCCTGAGTCTTCCCGGCAGCCGGCTGATTTTCCACGGCTTCTTTCACGGTTTCCTGACTTGTGTCTGCCGCTGTACTGTTTTCTGTCTGTCTGTCATTAGCATCCGGCTCAGTCTGTCCAGCTTCAGCACTATCCTGTACATTCGCATTCACAGCATTTTCTACAGCTGCATTCTGATCTTCCGCATACACTCCTGATACCGGTGCAACTGCCATAGACACAGCCATAAATAAGGCCAAAAATTGCTTGGAATTGTGTTTCATCTTTTACTCTCTCCCTACTACTTTTCTGTCACCAAAAATACCCTTCCACGAAATCATCCGTAAAAGGGTATAAAATGGCCTTGTGAATTTATTATAATTTTCCTCCATTTTTGTACAACCAATTACTCGTGGTCCGGATTTACTTCCATGTACGCTACAGGCAGGTCTCCTGACTCACAGATCCATACATCAGAAGCTTGTCTTCCCGTTATCCAGTGACTTTTTTCTTTTCTGATATTCCCTGCTCACAGTGACGAGTTCGTACAGGACTTGCACCTGTTTCCCTTTTCACCGGCTCTGATCAATCTTATCCAACCGGCACCTGCAGTTTTCATTCTATTCTTTTCACCTTGACTACGATACCACAAGTATCTGTAAAATGCAATTATTAACCCAGATTCTGCTTCTGTACCATATCTTCCGTACGATATTTTTCAAATGTAGAAAGTACCTCTTTCTCATCAGAACCATCTACTACAAAGATCAGCCTCTGATTCAATGTAACTGTCATCATTCCCATAACTGATTTTCCATCAATGATAAGTTTATGTACAGTATCTTCAATCAGAGTATCAGCCTCTACTTTCTGACACATTCTTGAAAATTCTACAAGCTGTTCCGGTGTTTCAAATTTTACATTCATTTTTACCATAATTAAGTCTCTCCTCTCAGGTGTATCCATTATTTTCGTTACAAACACATCTGTTCATAAAAAAATATAAATCAGTATACTACGTTTTTTTCTACAATGTAATATATTTTTTATTTCTTAACATTGTCTTTTCACATGGGATATATTATACTTATCTGGCATCATCTGGATAAAAGATAGCAAATTATTTTTATATATCAATTTTATATATTATTTTGGAGGATATTATGAGTACATACGATTATTACCGCATTTTCTACCATGTCGCACAACAGCACAGTTTTACAAAAGCGGCAGAGGTATTACACAATAACCAGCCGAATATTACCCGGTGTATGAATAATCTTGAGACAGAACTTGGCTGCCATCTTTTCGTCCGTTCGAACCGTGGAGTCTCACTGACTCCGGAAGGACAGAAGCTTTTTAACCACGTTGCAATTGCCTTTGAACAACTGGAGCTCGGAGAAACCGAGTTGAAGCGTGACCAGAGCCTTACCAGCGGACTCATCTCCATCGGAGTCAGCGAAAACGCACTACGTATTATGCTGCTGCCAAAATTAGAAGCATTTCACAATCATTATCCACATGTAAGGCTTAAGATTTCCAACCATTCCACTCCGCAGGCAATCGCTTCCCTGGAAAGCGGGCTGGTGGATTTCGCAGTTGTAACAACACCTCTTTCGGTCCAGAAGCAGTTCCAGAAGATTTCCCTTGGTTCTTTCCGGGAAATTCTGATCGCCGGTCCGAAATACAAAGAACTGGCTTCTCACATCTGCGCGCTGGAAGAACTTGCGGAATATCCTTTTGTCTCGCTGGAGAATAACACCAGCACCAGAGATCTTCATATTCAGTACTTTTCTTCCCACGGCTTTCCGTTCCGTCCGGATCTGGAAGTTACATCTACCGATCAGTGTCTGGCCCTGATCCAGCACAATCTCGGTATCGGCTTCTATCCGGAGAAACTTGCAGAAGAACCGCTGAAGCGCGGGGAAATTCTTCAGATTCATCTGAAAGAATCTCTTCCTGCAAGACACATCTGTCTTGTACAAAATGCTTCCAGGCCACAAAGTATTGCAGCACAGAAACTAATCGAGACATTGATCCGCATCTGACAGCGGATCAATGTCTCTTATTTTTTCTTCTATTATGCTCTGCTTCTCCGTGCTTCTATATCCAGGAACATCAGCAGGAAGCTGACAATCAAAAGTCCGCACGATACCCATATCATATGGATTCCGTAATTGGCAGAAAGATTGCCGCCGATTCCGGCTCCTATCGCAAACAGAACTATGATTCCCAAATAATACATTGCCTGGCGCAGCTGCTCTGGTCTTCTTTCTCTCAGATAAAAAGACAGTGCTGCCGTTCCGCTTCTCAAATTACCGATACACATCGTACTCGCATATGAGAATCCATTCACCTTCCGGAAACTCTGCACCTGCATCGCACAGGCAAAGGATACCAGAACAGTCGCGATCATATTTCCGCGTTGTGGAATAAATCCTACAATGAACAGGATTATAATCTCTGCTCCCAGAATTCCCTGTCTCCAGTGCAGACGTTTTGCATATTTATACTTATGCTGGATCTGTTCTGCGATCAGAACACCCAAAGCAAATGCAAAAAGCGGAAATAAATACTTCAGTCCCGCCTCCCATTTTCCCGTCATGAAATTCTGGCTCATCAGCACCACGTTACCTGTCTGTGCATTCGAGAATACTTCATTACGCGTATTATAGGTATATGCATCCTGAAATCCTCCCGATAAAGCCAGAAATGCACTACAGATGAATGCCTCCGACATCTGTTTCCCGGAAAATAAACTTTTCATTACTCCCATGTTTTCATCTCCTTAGAAAAAACGGGGAATTGCTTTCACACGTTTTTACGTTTTCAAACCAATCCCCCTCAGCAGACTATTATACGGAAGAATATCAAAAATGTGAAACGTATATTTGATATATCTTCCATATCTTTTTTATATATTCAATTTTATATTAAACATCCCAGACTTCTTCCGCAACTTCTTTTACAAATGAAACCTTTCTCCACTGCTCTGCTTCTGTCATGATATTACCCTCTTCTGTAGATGAAAATCCACACTGTGGACTTAAGCAAAGCTGATCTTTCGCCACATACTTTTCTGCCTCTTCAATTCTTTTCTTTACATCCTCTTTGTCTTCCAGTTCCGGAAACTTAGAAGTGATCAGTCCCAATACCACCTTCTGATCCTTAATATAGCGAAGCGGCGAGAAGTCTCCCGATCTTTCGGAATCATATTCGAGGAAGAATCCGTCTACGTTACAATGACCGAATAATATCTCTGCAACCGGTTCGTACCCGCCTGATGAGAACCATGTAGATCTGAAATTCCCCCTGCAGATATGCATTGTGACCGTCATATCTTCTGGTTTTGCTTCGAGTGCAAGATTAATCATGTCTACATAAGATCTCGCGATCTCATCCAGATTAAAGCCTCTTTCTTTATATGTCTTTCTCTTTTCCGCATCACAGAATTCTCCCCATGATGTATCGTCTAACTGCAGGTATCTGCATCCCGCATCATAGAATGCACGGATGACCTTCTGATAAGCGATTGCAATGTCATAATATAAATCCTTCATGTCCTGATAACGTTCGATCGGTATATACTCTTCTGCACGTACACAACAGATCAGATGCAGCATAGATGGTGAAGGAATTGTCATTTTGCAGAGAGTATCTCCTGCAACACTTTTCAGATATTTAAAATGCTCCAGAAATGGATGTTCTCCGAAATCAACTTTATCTGCTATCTTAAGTGTTGCCGCTTTCGGCTGATGCCCCTTAAAGTGTACAGACCAGTGATCCGACTTAATCTCCTCTACACCATCCAGATCTGCAAGGAAATCCAGATGCCAGTATCTTCTTCTGAATTCCCCATCTGTCACAGCCTGAAGTCCGACTTCTTTTTCTTTTTCTACCAGTTCTTTAATTGCTTTATCTTCTGTCTCTTTTAACTGTTCCTCTGTGATCTTTCCTTCTGCAAATTTTGCTCTTGCGTCCTTCAGATACTCTGGACGTAAGAAACTTCCTACCACATCATAACGGAATGG
>OFMV01002985.1_pt1 | contig 10460 bp, 10 predicted proteins | sample 1541881 | NCBI WGS metagenome assembly OFMV01 (sample SAMN04209220, study PRJEB22552) | human gut metagenome | biome: gut; material: feces | host: Homo sapiens | place: USA: Oklahoma
CCTGCTCAACGAATTTTGGTTGAGCAGGCGGTTTTCTATATTCTGCATTCAAGTTTTCGGTTTCTTTTTCCCCGAAAACGGATTCCTTCATTTCCGACGCAGCTGTTTCAGCTTGTCAAAAAAGTTTTCCCGTTTGCTGTGATTCTTCTCATCCAAAGAATTGTCGAAATCTTGCAGCAATTCTTTCTGCTTCTTCGAAAGTTTCTTCGGTACTTCTACATTCACGGTTACATACTGGTCACCACGGGCATCCCGTCGCAGCAGTTTCACACCCTTGCCACGCAGACGGAATTTTGTTCCGCTCTGTGTACCCTCCGGAATGGTGTACTTTACATCGCCGTCAATGGTCGGCACAGTGATTTCTGCACCCAAAACTGCTTGTGCATAGGTAATCGGAATGTCACAGTAAATATCGCTGCCCTCCCGTTCAAACAATGGATGGGACATCATTTCTACTGTTACATAAACATCACCAGCAGAACCACCGTTCAAGCCAGCATCGCCCTTGCCGCTAATACGGATGGTTTCGCCATCATTGATGCCTGCCGGAATATTCAATTCCAGATTTGCGGTCGAACGAATCCGTCCGCTGCCTTTACACTTGCTGCACGGGTTGGTAACGATTTCACCCCGTCCGCCGCAACGGCTACATACACGGGTACTTGAAATGACGCCAAATGGTGTCCGCTGGTTGGTCTTAACACTGCCTCGGCCATTGCATTCCGGACAAACCTGCTTTTTCGTGTTGCTGTCTGCACCTGTTCCGTGACACTGCGGACAAGCATCCATGTGTGCAAAGCTGATGGTTTTCTTTACGCCCTGACAAGCTTCCATAAAGCTAATTCGAACATTGCTGTGAATATCGCCACCCCGTCTTGGTGCGTTTGCATTTGCTGCGGCACTTCTTCCACCGCCGCCGCCAAAGCCGCCGAATCCACCGAAAATGCTCTCGAAAATATCGCCCATGTCGCCAAAGCCGCCGAAATCGCCTGCTCCGCCGCCAGCTCCGGCAAAGTTCGGATCTACGCCAGCATGCCCAAACTGGTCATATCTTGCCCGTTTGTCTGCATCTGACAAAACACCATACGCTTCGTTGACTTCCTTAAACTTTGCCTCTGCTTCTTTATCCCCTGGGTGAAGATCCGGATGGTACTTTCTCGCCATGGTCTTAAAGGCTTTTTTGATTTCCTCTTCCGAAGCACCCTTCTGCAATCCCAGCACTTCGTAATAATCCCGTTTTTCTTCTGCCATCGTCCCCAGCTCCTTCCATTCTATTCTTGATACTCCAGTTCAAATATATCTGCTGTTCAAAATCTGCGATTTCCAAATTTCACTAAAAACACAACATGCGGGACGAATGCTGTGTATCCGTCCCGTATGCCGTTCGTTTTTTCACGTTTCTGTGAAATTAAACTTCCTTATAATCTGCGTCAATGACATCATCATCGCCGCCATTGTTTGTGCTGCCGTTATCAGTGCTATTGTTAGTTGCTGCACCACCCATATCCGGGTTACCCTGTGCACCGCCTGCCTGCTGATACAGCTTAGAGGACAGGTCATACAGAGCCTTCTGGAGATCTTCACTCTTCTGTTTAATCAGAGCAGTATCCGTTCCCTTCAGAGCTTCCTTCAGATCATTGCACTTGCTCTCTACGTCAGACTTTTCAGAAGCCGGAACCTTGTCGCCCAGTTCTTCCAATGTGCTTTCGCACTGCATTACCATGTTTTCAGCGTTGTTCTTGGTGTCAACTTCGTCCTTCCGCTTCTTGTCTTCTTCTGCATAAGCTTCTGCTTCCTTAACAGCCTTGTCGATGTCTTCCTTGGACATGTTGGTAGAAGAAGTAATGGTGATGTTCTGTTCCTTGCCGGTACCCAGATCCTTTGCGGAAACGTGTACGATACCGTTTGCGTCAATATCAAAAGTAACTTCGATCTGCGGAACACCACGCCGAGCCGGTGCGATACCATCCAGACGGAACGTACCCAGCTGCTTGTTATCCTTTGCAAATTCCCGTTCGCCCTGCAGAACGTTGATATCTACAGCTGTCTGGTTATCCGCAGCAGTCGAGAAAATCTGGCTCTTCTTGGTCGGGATGGTGGTATTTCTTTCAATAATCTTGGTGCAAACACCGCCCATGGTTTCCAGACCCAAAGACAACGGCGTTACATCCAACAGCAGCAGACCGTCCTTAACATCGCCGCCGAGGACACCGCCCTGATATGCTGCACCCAATGCAACGCATTCATCCGGATTAATGCCCTTGAACGGTTCTTTGCCCAGCATCCGGCGAACGGCTTCCTGTACAGCCGGGATTCTGGAAGAACCACCAACCATCAGAACCTTGTTCAGTTCAGAACTGCTCAGACCACTGTCAGACAATGCCTGCTTTACCGGACCCATGGTTGCTTCAACCAAATCCTTGGTCAGTTCGTTGAACTTTGCAACGGTCAAAGTCATATCCAAATGCTTCGGGCCAGTTGCATCTGCGGTGATGAACGGCAGGTTGATGTTGGAAGAAGTCGTTGCAGACAATTCAATCTTTGCCTTTTCTGCAGCTTCCTTCAAACGCTGCATAACCATCTTATCGGTAGAAAGGTCAATGCCTTCTGTCTTCTTAAATTCAGAAACGATCCAGTCAATAATTCTCTGGTCGAAGTCATCACCGCCGAGGTGGTTGTTACCAGCGGTAGCCAGTACCTGCTGAACACCGTCACCCATTTCAATGATGGATACATCGAACGTACCACCGCCGAGGTCGTAAACCATAACCTTCTGGTCGTCTTCCTTATCAATTCCATAAGAAAGTGCTGCTGCGGTCGGTTCGTTGATGATTCTCTTTACAGTCAAGCCTGCAATCTGTCCTGCATCCTTGGTTGCCTGACGCTGTGCATCGGTGAAGTATGCCGGAACGGTGATAACGGCTTCTGTTACCGGAGCACCCAGATAAGCTTCTGCATCTGCCTTCAGCTTTTGCAGAATCATTGCGGAGATTTCCTGCGGGGTGTACTTCTTGCCGTCAATTTCTACCTTGTAATCAGAACCCATGTGACGCTTGATGGAGGAAATGGTGCGTTCCGGATTGGCAACTGCCTGCCGCTTTGCAACCTGACCAACCAGACGTTCGCCGTTCTTGGTGAAACCAACAACAGATGGGGTGGTTCTTGCACCTTCTGCGTTCGGAATTACGACTGCGTTACCGCCTTCCATAACAGCAACACAAGAGTTTGTTGTACCCAAGTCAATACCAATAATCTTTCCCATAATAAAATCTTCCTTTCCTCATTAACCATATTCAGCTTATTGCTTTGAACAAAACAGCTTGAGCCTCCGTGATTAAAATTTAATTATTTTAGTTTATATAAATATGATTATAGCCATTATTTTTAATGGCTTGATCTATAATCTTCCGTTTGGAAGAATCCATAGAACTATTAATAATTGCATTTGGTTGCAACTTATCTAATAGATCTAGAACATCACTTTGATTAGAATATCTTGCATCGGGAAAATAATATATTTCATACACGAAGCGATCATCTAATTGCGATATTTTGTTCTTTAAACTGTGATTGTTAGAATAAGAAGCCACTCCAAAAATAGCCAACTTTCTTCTTGCTTTTAATGAATTTGTATTTGACATAATATGCCAAGCATTTCCAAAATTATAAATGTACATAGTTTGTACCTCCTTAATAATTATTGGAGGCTCAAACTATTTTGTTCAAAACAAAAAGCATATAATCAATATAACTTATACAGAAACTGCAACCATTGCCGGACGAATCAGCCGATCTCCCAGCAGGTAACCCTTCTGGTAAATCTGGCAAACCTTGTTTTCTTCAAAATCGGTGTCATCCATCTGCTTGATGGCGTTGTGCAGATTCGGGTCAAATTCAACGCCAACTTCTGCAATTTCTTTGACACCCATCTGTTCCAATGCCTTTTGCAGCTGGCTGAACGTCATTTCAATGCCCTTCTTATAGGTTTCATCGCTGCACGCTGCATCCATGGCACGTTCAAATGTATCAACGACGGTCAGCAGGGACTTGATGCAATCTGCTTTCGCATCGCCGTAAATCTTTTTCTTTTCTTCGGTTGTACGATTTCGATAGTTCTGGTATTCTGCCATCAGTCGCAAGTGCTGGTCTTTGTGGTCTGCCAACGCTGCTTCGGCTTTTTCCAGTGCTGCTTTCAGCTCCTTCTTCTTCATATGCTGATCTTCTTCCGTTGTAGATTCCGCTTCCGCTGCTGCGGTTTCCGGCTGTTCAGCAGATTCTGTTGCGGTCGTTTCTTCTGCTGCTGTTGCTTCTGCCGTTTTTGCGGTTTCCTGTGCGGTTTCTTGTGCTTCCGCCTGTTGATTCTTTTCCGTATTCGGTTCCATTCAGCGTCCCTCCTATTCGTTGTCCGCTTCGTCATCCTCTTCGGAAATCAGATGCGAAAGCTTTTCGGTAAAATATTCAATATAAGGAATAATCTTCGCATAATCCAGTCGCATTGGCCCAATGATGCCCAGCGACCCGACCGCTTGTTCTCCCTTTTGGTACTTCGAAACAATCATGCTGGAATTGCCGATGACGAATCGGTCACCCTCTTCGCCAAAGACCACTTTAACGCCTTTGAACGAATCATCCAGCAGCCCACGCAATTCATTTTTGTGGGAAATAAACTGCACCACTTCTGCTTGATTTAAATCCTGACAGGAGAGCAGATTCTGTTCTCCGCTGACATAAACCTTATTCTTCTGCAAATCCCGGGACATTTCACAAACGCCCTGTACCAGCGGTGACAATGCCATCATATAAGCACTCACGGCGGTAATCATTTGTTCCATGCGTTCTTCGGATAAATCCGAAATGGAAACGCCCTGCAAGTTTTCTTCCATGAAGTTCCGGAAGAACTGCATATTTTCTTCGGTCAAGTCGAATTCCAATCGGCAAGCTTTATTTTTAATCGTACCGTTTGAAGTAATCAGCAAGACGACATAGAGCCGTTTTCCGGTCGGAATAACTTCCACCTTGGAAATGACAGAATATTTCGGTGCAAAATCAGAAACCACAGTGGCACATTTCGTTACTTCTGAAAGTGCAGTGGTGGCACTCTGAATCAGCAGATCTTCGGTCAGCTGGGATTCATCCCCCAGCATCGCATCCAAACGCTTCCGTTCGGCATCCGACAGCGAACCTTGTTCTACTACCTCATCAATATAAAACCGATATCCGCTGTATGTGGGGACTCTGCCGGCGGAGGTATGCGGCTGTTCCAAATAGCCCAGCTCCTCCAACACCGCCATATCATTCCGCACGGTTGCGGCGGATACATGAATTTGCGGCAGCTGAGAAATCATTTTCGACCCGACCGGCTCGCCTATTTGAATATACGCTTCTACCACTGCAAGCAGCACGTTTTTCTTTCTGGCATCCAATCTGATCGCTCCTTTCTCTCTGCTTCGCTGGCAGCTTTTGTTTTTAAGTGTTAGCACTCATTCTCTCTGAGTGCTAATATAAATTTATCACGATTCCAGTAAATTGTCAAGCGGTTTTGAAAAATTTGTATGACTGCACAATAACACTTCTATTTTTAACAAATTATTATACAAGTTTAATAGTTTTGTGCCCATGCTGCCCCATACAATCCCTGTTTTTTCCGTCAAGATGGCATTAGCATCCCACGATTTCGGGCAATCATACAGGTACATCAGATTCTTTTTCTGCTTTTCATCAAACAAAAACCGGCATTCTTGAAAAAATGCCGGTTTTTCTTAGTTTTCGGTGAATGAATGGTTAGATACAGAACACGCCGCCCTGTTCTGGTGCTTGGTTCAAAACATCCTGCAAGGTGATATGGTCGAGATAGTCGTTGATGACATGATACAGCCCTTTCCAGACAGGCAGCGTAATACAATGGTCGGCACGTTCACAGTTGACGGTATCTCCCTGTAGACAGGCAACGGGGGCAAGGTCGCCTTCTGTCAGGCGTAAAATCTCCCCGACTGTATAGGCATCCGGTGATTTTGCAAGCCGATAGCCGCCCTGATAGCCTCGATTCGTTCGCAGCATGCCCGTACGGTTTAAAAGTGGGACAATCTGTTCCAGATATTTCTTAGAAATGCCCTGCCGGTCTGCAATGTCTTTCAGCGAAACAAATCCCTCGTTTTGATGGATGGCAAGATCCAGCATCATCCGCAGTGCATAGCGACCTTTGGTTGAAATTTTCAAGTGGGTTTCCTCCTTTCCGATTCTCGGTACAATCGTTTCTGTATAATTGTTTTATTATACCACAAAACCTATCAGATTGCAAGGTGCTTTCGGAGAATGAAGGAATGTTTTGTGAGGGGAGCGGTTTATACGAAATGCTGCTCTTAGAAAAACCTCCCGAATCCGGTTCGGCAAGGCTGGGGCACATCCCCAGCTTGCCTGGGAATCGCAATTGCCCCTGAAACCTTGCTCCATCATTTCAGCCTTCTGTTTTGAAGGCAATTGCGATTCTTCCAGTTCTCTCTTCGATTTTTGTTACAGTTCCCAGACAGTTTTATTTGCTCCGCAAATGTGGGCTGCTCGCCCACACCTCGGCAGCATTTTTGTAAAACTGCTGCACCGAAAAACTTTTTCGTTCGCCTGCGGCGTGAAAACAATGGCGTTAATTTTTGTTTTTGCGATGGAACAACTGAAACCGCTTTTTCTCTTTCGGTGGTGGTGTTTCTCCCAGCAATTCCATCCCCAGTTCTGCATACGCTTCCGCTCCCTTGGAATTTTTATCGTAATACATCACGGGCTTTCCATAACTCGGTGCTTCCGAAAGCCGTACATTTCTCGGAATCTTCGTCCGGAAAATCTGATTTGGAAAATATTTCGCAACTTCTTCTTCCACCTGACGGGAAACATTCAGTCGTGGGTCAAACATGACAAACAGAATGCCAGCAATTTTCAGCGACGGATTCAGATTTGCACGCACTGCTTTCATGGTGGTCATCAGCTGCGAAAGCCCCTCCAACGCATAAAATTCTGCGGTCATCGGTACAATGATTTCATCTGCTGCCGCCAGACCGTTCAAAGTCAACAGTCCCAATGCCGGCGGACAGTCAATGAAAATATAATCATAATCGGCTTTACAAGTCAACAGCTGCATCCGCAAACGGGTTGCCCGATATTCCATCTGGCTCAGTTCCAGTTCGCAGCCTGCTAACTCATCTCTTGCCGGAACAATTGAAACATTTTCATATTCCGTCTGCTGAATGACATCGGCAATTTTCGCCGAACCATTTAATACATGATAAGAAGAGGCGGTCAGCGACCGTTTTTTAATGCCAAGGCCAGTGGTGGTATTGCCCTGCGGGTCAATATCAATGCACAAAACCCGCTTACCACGAGCCCCAAAATAAGCAGCCAGATTCACTACGGTTGTGGTTTTTCCCACGCCGCCTTTCTGGTTGGCAATTGCATAAACGAGTCCCATAGATTCATTCCTTTCTATACGAATTTACACATACAAGCAGTATACCACATTTTTTCAAAAAAGTAAAGTGTTTCACGGGAAACATTCCCAGCCATCCAACAAAAAACCGCTTGTTTTCAGGCAGACAAGCGGTTTTTTCGATGATTTAACATTCTTTTTTCTCTGCTGCAACCGAAAAATCATTGCAGCGGAGGTCTATTTTTATTCACTATCTAAGGCTCGGAGCGAAGCACTGTTCCGAAAAATCAAGCATACAGCAACTCCGGCAACGCCCAGTCCGGCAAACAATACAGCTGCTCCAGAATCAAGCCCTGTTCCAAACAACTGCCGCAGCCATTCGGATGGTGCAGCTGCCATCCACGGTTCTAAAACATCATCTACCAGAAAGCCTCCCAGAAAATATCCCACCGGAATGGTGAAAAATTGAAGCGTGTTGCGGACGGCATAGACACGCCCCTGCATTTCTTTCGGCACACTGCTCCGGAAAAGAACGTCATAGTTTGCACGCATTAAAGGAATCAGTCCCCAGCCGAATATTGACCCGATACACCAAATAACGGGATTTCTGCCGAATGCCAGCAGAAAATTTTCCGTACTCATAGCAACCAGCAGACAATTACAAATAGCAGTGGCTCTATTTTTCGGTTTCGGACAAAACACTGCCAGCAAGCTGCCCAGCAGCGTGGCAAATCCAACACAGCTGTTCACGATGCCCAAAGCGGTTTCTCCCTGCTGTGGCAGAATTCTTGCTGGAAGGGCTGCCTGATGCATAGAAGCAATCAAATTGATGCTGGATAGAAACAAAATCAGCCAGAAAATACCTCGGTTCGACCGCAGATAGACCAGCCCCGCCTTGGCAGCCTGCAAACAGGATTCTGTTTGCTCGGTTGTATGCGGAACTTCCGGAATCGGTATCCACAGCAACAGCACCAGAAAGGCAACTGCAAATGTACTGAGGTCAAATGTAATCACAGCTTTCAACCCACCAAAGGCAAAGAATGCCGTTGCAAGAACAGGGGTCAGCATAGAAACCAGCGAGTTAGAAAAAGAACGCAGTCCGCTGGTTTTCTGATAATATTTCTTCGGTGTGAGCAATGTTGTGGCAACATCTGAGGCAGGCGACTGCACTGCATTCATCAGCCCATTGCAGGCATTCAGCAAATATAAATGCCAGACGGCAAGCAGACGCAACTGCAAGAAAAGCACAATCACCAATGTGCCGGCTGCTGCAACGCTATCGCAGACCAGCATGACGGCTTTCTTGTTCCAGCGGTCACTGATTACGCCGGCAAAGATACTCAAAAGCACATAGGGGGCATACGAGCACACGGTGAGCATGGCGGTTTTCAGAGCAGAACCGCTGTCCTGATAGAGCCACAACACCAGTGCAAAATTCGTCATGGCACTCCCCAGCGAGGAGAACGCCTGTGTCAGCCAAAGAATCAAAAAAAATCGTAGTTCATAAAATGATTTCATAAAATACCTTGCTCCTTCCATCTGTTTCCAATCACATCCAGATTTGCAAGGTAAACGGAATGAGCAAATGCTCCATGCAATCATCCGTTATGCCTTGCATGGAGCTGTAACGGTGCAACGCATCCTTTCACAACCTCCCATTTTAAAAAAGCTTTGTTTCATGTGAAACAGTTTCTATTTTTCGTGCTATAGAAAAACGAGAACGCTATTTTTTGAACGTTCCCGTTTTCTGTTTCATTCTTCATTATGCAGCCGCAATGGTTGCAAGCATTTGGTCATAGTACGCCCAGACCCGTTCCTCAAATGCATCCCAATGGGGCAGAATATAGGACGGGCACATCTTATAGGGATGCGGACGGGTATTCAATTCTTCCCGACTGCCAATCACGCCATCTCTGCAATTGAGCCAATAGGTATGGGTGAACAAGGCTGCCTTTGGCAGGTTCATCCAAATCAACAGGCAAGCGGCAAGCTTGGCACAATTGTTCTCAGAAAGCCGGTCTTCTATGGTATTGTTCGGCGACATCGCACATTCAATGGCAATGGTACGGCGATTGCCGTTCCCTGCCCCATCTGTAGCGTGCCAGCCTGCGAGCTGTAACGGCAGCGTTTGCCACGCCCCGTATTCGTCCACATAGAAGTGTACCCGCACATCTTTTAGTTCTTGGTGCATCGTTTTCCAGACGCACTGCTCCGCTGTTCCCATGCTGTAAAGCGGTGGTTTGCGGTTCGTGTTGTGAATGGTAATGCCAACAATGGAATCCCTGTCCATGACAGCGGTCGGCATTGGAATTGCATTGGGATTATGCTGCGTCAAATCATATCGCCGCACACGAATCCCTTTCAGGTAGAATGTAAAATCTGGTCTTAATAACATGGCAAAGTCCTCCTTTTCCTTTTTGCAAAAGAAATTTAGTAGGATCTTTGCACTTTCCTGTTTTTCAATCAGTACATTGATTTGTAATATTATGTAATTTTAAAGTACTACTGATTTAAAACTAAGAAAGGGCACAGAACACCATTAAAAATCTTCCATCTACATTTTGAATGGTCATTTTAATGGGTTTTTGCCCTTTCAACAGAAGTCTGTCGACCAATTTTTTTATGTGATTCTTTTTATCAAATATAAAAATCGTCACGAAGAAAACAGACCTGCCTGCTTTCTTCATGACGATTATACCATATGCAATTTCACCTTGTCAAGAGGAAATGTTATTTTTTCTTCTTGTTATGGCAAGGTCTTGTTTTTTTGCCGTCTGGCTCTACAAATTCCACGTTGTTCAGCTGTTGTCTGAGGTTGCCGACAACGCTCTGACGGTATTCCAGCCGCAGAGCAGCTTGTTCTTCTTTTTCGGCATCGGTTAATGTTCCGGCTTTTTGTTTTTTCGCAAGTTCATTGATTCTTGCAATTTTTTCTGGTGTCATGAGAAATTCCTCCTGTTTTGGTTTATTTGCGGATAGATGGACTGTAAGCAATAAGCCGCAGGCAAATAAAAGTTTTTTGATCCAACAATTTTTCAAAAATGTTGGC
>OFMV01002987.1_pt1 | contig 10459 bp, 10 predicted proteins | sample 1541881 | NCBI WGS metagenome assembly OFMV01 (sample SAMN04209220, study PRJEB22552) | human gut metagenome | biome: gut; material: feces | host: Homo sapiens | place: USA: Oklahoma
GGCGGGGCAGACGGTAGCGCAGGAGGGCCAGCTCGGTCTGCAGCTTGCCTTCGTTGGTCACGGCACGGCTGCGGAAGATCTCGAGGATGAGCATGGTGCGGTCGATGACCTCGAGGCCGCCGAGGGCCGTGGAGATGTTGCGGATCTGGCTGCCGGTCAGCTCACCGTCGAAGACGGCGCACTCGGCCCCCAGCTCTGCTGCGGCAGCAGCGGCTTCTTCCAGCTTGCCGCTGCCCAGCACGATGCCGGTCTCAGGGGTCTGGCGCTTCTGGGTGACTTCGGCCACGGCCTCCATGTGGTTGGCCTCACACAGCGCAGCCAGCTCGGCAAGGCTGCGCTCGCAGTCCCACAGGCCCTGGTCGAGGGCGAGAAGGATGACCTTCGTCGGGGGAGTTTCGACTAAAATATCGTAAAGTTCGCTCAAAATGATTCCTTTCTGTCATTTGTTTGGAGAATATAGCGATTCGTAGTGTTCTCGCGTCAGGGCATAGCACTTGCAGGGTATCGCTGTACCGTCGAATTTGTGGTAGACGGCCTCGTGGTCGTAGACAAAGCCTGCTTTCATCATGACTTTGCCGCTGGCGGGGTTCTCCACGGCGTGGGAGCAGGCAAGCCAATTACTGTCTGTATTCTTGAACCAGTATTCTACCAGAGCGTTCAGAGCTTCGGTGGTGCAGCCTTTGCCCCACCATGCTCTGCCGATGCAGTAGCCCACCTCCCACACGCCGTTGCTGTGGTCAAAGCCGGGCCAGGGGTCCCGCTCCGGCTCTACACTGGAGGAGGTAAAGACGCTGATGCTGCCAAACACCTGGCCGGTGGCCTTTTCCACGATGGCCCACTGGTAGTAGTCCTCGTTGGGATAGAGCAGCGCCCATGCGCTCAGAAGCTCCTGCGTCTCGGCCACATCCTTGTGCGGCGTCCAGCGCAGCCAGCGGGTGACCTCCGGGTCGTTGGCCCAGTTTGCGTACATCATCGGGGCATCCGACGGCATAAGGCGGCGCAGAAGCAGCCGCGGCGTTTCGATTTCCTGTGTGCCGGCGTGGCGCATGATACATTCCTCCCAACCATTGTAAATATGCATAGAATAGCACAAAACCGGCTTCGGCGCAAGCAAAATGGGCTGCTTCGGGGCAAAAATGCTTGACAAGTGCGCAAACTTCATTAAACTGAAGATGACTGCATAAAAATTCTCCCCGGCAAAGGGCCGGGGAGAATGCTCAGGTTGGAAGAACATCCGCCCGCAGGATAGCCTGCCAGTCGCTGTGACCATACAGGAAGCGGAGGATGTGGACGGTCTGGGTGGAAGAGTCGACTTTATAAAATGCAAGATAGTTTTGAACTGGAATGAGCCGGATTCCCAAAGAGGAAAGAAATGGGTCATTCACAAGTGAAAAACGCTGTGGGAAGGTGTCGAGAGAACGGAATTTCTTCCATGCGATGGCAACCAGCTTGTCGGCAGCAGAGGGATTTTTCAAGGTCAGGTCGATATAGTCGAAGGCATCTGCAAGGTCACGCTGAGCAGAAGCGGCAACATCGATAACGTAGTTCATCGAAGACTCCTTCTGTTTTGCAGCTCCTGCATGAACTCATCCAGCGGGCGCGTTCTTCCCGCCGCCACGTCATCCAGACCTTCCTGCAATTTTGCGTACAAATCGAACCGGGCGGTCAGGGCCTCGTAGGTCTCGATGCTCATCACGGCAAGGTCGCCTTTTCCGTTTTTGGTGATGAACACCGGCTCGGCGTAGTCGTGGCAGAAGGTGGAGATCTCATTGTAGTTGTTGCGCAGGTCTGCGCTGGAACGAATCTTGGGCATCCAAAAGCACCTCACTTTCATACAAAAATTATACCTGAATTTCTTTATAAAATCAAGGAAAATAAAAAAGGAGAACCTTTCTATGACGGACATCCGAGAGCATCTTGCCCACAAGCCGCTTTTGTTCGACGGCGGCATGGGTACCTATTATAAAGCGGCACCGGGCGCGGACTGCGAAATGGCCAACCTCACCGACCCCGAGGGCGTGAAGAAGGTCCATGCGGAATATCTGGCCGCAGGCGCACAGGCCATCAAGACCAACACCTTCGGTCTGCCCCGGATGGCGGCGGCCCAGATGCCGGGCTGGGAAGAGCTGGCCGAGGCGGGCTGGAAGCTGGCCTGTGACGCTGCCGCTGAGAAGGACGCCGCCGTCTTTGCTGACCTCGGCCCGGCCCCGGACACCGAAGCTGCCCCGGCCAGCAGCGCCTACGGCCTTGTGGCGCAGCAGTTCGCCGCACTGGGGGCAAAGAACTTTCTGTTCGAGACGCTCAGCTCCGATGTGGGCATTGTGGAGGCGGTAAAGGCACTGCGTGTGGCCGTGCCGGACGCCTTTGTCATGGTGTCCTTCGCAGTGCTGCCGGACGGCTACACCCGCGAGGGTCTGCTGTTCCGCGACCTGCTGCGCCGGATGGAGCAGAGCGGCGTGGTGGACGCCGTGGGCCTGAACTGCGTCTCGGCCCCCGGCGCGATGAAGAAACTGGTGCAGAGCCTTGGCGAGACGCTGCTGCCCCTGTCGGTGATGCCCAACGCGGGCTATCCGGTGGTCACCCGGGCGCGGGTGCTGTATCAGGGCAAGCCTGCGTATTTTGCCCGGGAGATGGGGCAGATCGCTGCTGCGGGCGTCCGTATTTTGGGCGGCTGCTGCGGTACGACGCCCGCCCACATCGCGGCCCTGCGTGCAGAGCTGGATGCCCTGCCCCAGCAGACCGAAGCCGCTCCGGCAGCGAAACTTTCCACCGGGACTGCACCGGCGGTGGAAAAAGACGACACTTTCCTGCGGAAACTGAACGCAGGTGAGAAGGTCATCGCCATTGAACTGGATTCGCCCCGGGTGGCCGACCTGAGCGGCTATCTGGACGGCGCACGGCGGCTGCAGGCCGCAGGCGCTGACCTGCTGACCATCGCCGACTGCCCCATCGCACAGGCCCGGATGGATTCCTCCCTCGTGGCCTGCCGGGTACACCGGGAACTGGGAATGTGTGCTCTGCCCCACATGACCTGCCGCGACCGCAACCTCAACGCCACCAAGGCCCTTCTGCTGGGCCTTTACGCCGAGGGCGTGCGGGAGGTGCTGGCCATCACCGGCGACCCCATCCCCACCGCAGAGCGGGACGAGGTGAAGAATGTCTACCAGTTCAACTCCCGCAAGCTGGCCCAGTACATCGTCTCGCTGGCCGGGGAGGGCCGGGAGATGCCCTCGGCCATGACCGTCTTTGGTGCGCTGAATCTCAACGCCCGGAACTTTGACGTGGAGCTGCGCCGGGCCGTGGAAAAGCTGGAAAATGGGATGTCGGGCTTTTTGACCCAGCCGGTGCTGTCGGCACAGGCGGTGGAAAATCTCCGCAAGGCCCGGCAGACACTGGGCGAACGGGCTAAAATTCTGGCCGGCATCATGCCTGTGGTCAGCCAGCGGAATGCCATCTTCATGGAGAACGAGATCAACGGCATCCATGTGGAGGAGGACATCATCCAGCGCTTCGCGGGCCTCGACCGGGAGCAGGGCGAGGCGCTGGGCCTTGAGGTGTCGATGCAGATGGCCCGGGAGGCTCTGCCCTACGCCGACGGCTTCTATCTCATGACTCCCTTCAACCGTGTGGCCCTGATGGAGCGGCTCATTGCCCGGCTGAAAACGGAGCTTCTGGACGCGGAAGGGTGAGAAGAAAAAATCTGCCTGACGCAGGGAGCGAAGGCCCCGCACAAGGATGTGAAAATTTTGTTCTGATGAAAAAGAGATTGACAAAACGCACAAAAAACGCTATATTCTTTTTATAAATGCAAGGAAAAAGAGTGTGCGTCGTTTTCGCCATCCAGAGAGCCGGGGGCTGCTGAAAACCCGGTATGGCGGTGCGGCGTGCTGTCGCTTTTGAGCAGAGGCGGGGAAACAGGAGTAGTCGCCTCCGGGTCTGCCCCACGTTATCGGGGCATCAAGGGGCATACGGCAGAAAGCCGTGTGCAATTTGGGTGGTACCGCGGTTATATTACAGCCGTCCCATGGAACGCTCCGTGGGGCGGTTTTTTTCGTCCCACTCCAATCATTCATCTGGGAGGATACTATGAAAGAACTCGCAAAACAGTATGATCCGAGCCAGGTGGAAGACCGCATCTACCAGTTCTGGCTGGATGGCGGCTACTTCCACACCAAGGCCGACCCCGACAAGAAGCCCTACACCATCGTGATGCCCCCTCCGAACGTCACCGGCCAGCTCCACATGGGCCACGCCGTGGACAACACCATGCAGGACATCCTCATCCGCACCAAGCGGATGCAGGGCTATGCCGCCCTGTGGGTGCCTGGCACGGACCACGCTTCCATCGCTACGGAGGCCAAGGTCGTGGAGGCCATGCGTGCTGAGGGCCTGACCAAGGAAATGGTGGGCCGCGACGGCTTCCTGGAGCGCGCCTGGGCCTGGAAGACCAAGTACGGCAACCGCATCGTCAGCCAGCTCAAGAAGCTGGGCAGCAGCTGCGACTGGGAGCGTGAGCGCTTCACCATGGACGAGGGCTGCTCTGAGGCTGTCAAGGAAGTCTTTGTCCGCCTGTACGACAAGGGCCTCATCTACCGCGGCAACCGCATGGTCAACTGGTGCCCCCACTGCAACACCTCCATTTCCGACGCCGAGGTGGAGTACGAGGAGAAGGACGGCAGCTTCTGGCATCTGCTGTACCCGGTCAAGGAGACCGGCGAGATGCTGGAACTGGCCACCACCCGCCCCGAGACCATGCTGGGCGATACCGCCGTGGCCATCAACGGCGAGGACCCCCGCTACGCCCATCTGCACGGCTGCCATGTGGTGCTGCCCCTGCTGAACAAGGAAATCCCCATCGTCTGCGATGAGCACGCCGATATGACCAAGGGCACCGGTGTCGTGAAAATCACCCCCGCCCACGACCCCAACGACTTTGAGGTCGGTCTGCGCCACGACCTGCCCATCGTGCGCGTGTTCACTTATGACGGCCACATGACCGGCGCTGCCGACAAGGCTGCCGCCGATGCTCTGTTTGCTGCCGGTAAGAACACCGTCAACGAGCCCCATGTGCTGGACTGCGGCAAGTACGCCGGCATGACTACGCTGGAGGCACGCAAGGCCATTCTGGCTGACCTGAAGGAGGGCGGCTTCCTGAAGGAGATCGAGCCCCTGAAGCACGAGGTGGGCACCTGCTACCGCTGCCACTCCACCATCGAGCCCATGATCTCCAAGCAGTGGTTCGTCAAGATGGAGCCGCTGGCAAAGCCCGCCATCGAGAGCGTGGAGAAGGGCGAGATCAAGTTTGTGCCCGAGCGCTTTACCAAGAACTATATGAACTGGATGAAGAACACCCGTGACTGGTGCATCAGCCGCCAGCTGTGGTGGGGTCACCAGATCCCGGCCTGGTACTGCGACGACTGCGGCGAGACCGTGGTGGCAAAGTCCGCTCCCTGCACCTGCCCCAAGTGCGGCAGCACAAAGCTGACCCGGGACCCCGACACGCTGGATACCTGGTTCTCCTCTGCGCTGTGGCCCTTCAGCACGCTTGGCTGGCCCAACGAGGACAGCGCCGACCTCAAGTATTTCTACCCCACCAACACCTTGGTCACCGGATACGACATCATCGGCTTCTGGGTCAGCCGCATGATCTTCTCCGGTCTGGCTTACACCGGCAAGGCTCCCTTCGACACCGTCTGCATCCATGGCATCGTCCGCGACAGCCAGGGCCGCAAGATGTCCAAGAGCCTCGGCAACGGCATCGACCCGCTGGAAGTCATCGCCCAGTACGGCGCTGACGCACTGCGCTTCATGCTGGTGGACGGCTCTACCCCGGGCAACGACATGCGCTACAGCGAGAAGAAGGTGGAGGCTGCCCGCAACTTTGCAAACAAGCTGTGGAACGCTACCCGCTTCGTGCTGATGAACCTGCCCGAGGACTTCCAGCCCGGCCTGCCCAGCGAGGAGAAGCTGGACATGAGCGACAAGTGGGTGCTGACCAAGCTGAATCAGGTGGCCGGCGCCATGAGCGACAACCTCGACCACTACGAGATGGGTCTGGCCGCTGCCAAGATCAACAGCTTCATCTGGGACGTCTACTGCGACTGGTTCATCGAGATCGCAAAGCCCCGCCTGAACTCCGGCGACGCCGAGCAGGCCGACACTGCCCGCCGCGTGCTGGTGTATGTGCTGGACAAGGCCCTCAAGCTGCTGCACCCCTTCATGCCCTTCATCACCGAGGAGCTGTATCAGGCTCTGCCCGGCTCTGCCGAGACCATCATGACCCAGAGCTGGCCCACCTTCGATGAAGCTCACAACTGGGCCGACGAAGAGGAAGCTTTCGAGAAGGTGATGGACTACATCAAGGCTGTGCGTACCATGCGCACCGAGATGAACGTCCACCCCGCCAAGAAGACCAGCATGATCATCGAGACGGCTGACCCGGCTCCCTTCCAGAGCGCCGAGGTCTATCTGGCAAAGTTCGCCTTCGCCACCGATGTGACCTTCACCGAAAAGTATGAGGGCAGCACCGACGGCATGGTGCAGGTGTCCACCCACGCCGCCCGCGGCTTCATCCCCATGATGGAGCTCATCGACCGAGAGAAAGAATTGGCTCGCCTGAACAAGGAAAAGGCCAAGGCTGAAAAGGAAATGGCCATGTTCGGCAACCAGCTGAATAACCCCAAGTTTGTGGAGCGTGCCCCGGCGGCTCTGGTGGAGGAGATCCGCACAAAGTTCGCCAAGAGTCAGGACAAGCTGGCCAACATCGAGCAGAGCATTAAGGCTCTGGGCTGAGACTGTGGAACGCTATAACGATACGGAACGCACCTCACTGTGGGTCATTGCGGGACGTGTGGTCTTTACCGTTGCACTCATCGCCTGCATCTGGTTCATCTTTTCCAACTCCATGGCGGTGGCAACGGTCTCCACCGACTCCAGCGGCCGGGTGCTGGCGTGGATGCGCATCATCCTGCGCCGCTTGGGACAGCCGGGGCTGGCAGAGCATCTGACCATGCATATCGTGCGCAAGCTGGCACACTTTTGCGAGTATACGCTGGAGGGCTTTCTGCTCATGCTCTGTATGCGGGTGTACAGCCGTCACCCGCTGCGGCATATCACCGTGCCCATGCTGGGCGGTGTGCTGACGGCGCTGACCGATGAGACCATTCAGCTCTTCTCGGAGGGACGCAGCAGTCAAGTCACCGATGTGTGGCTGGATTCTGCCGGTGTTCTGGCCGGCATCCTTGTTGCCATCGTACTGCTGTTGGCCTGCGAGGGACTGTATTATCACATAAAAAGGAGACACGAATGACCATCCAACAGGCAAATCAGTATTTTGCAGCTCTGCCGGACGGCTTTGCCGACCCGGCGCAGCTGGGCGCACTGCTGCCCGCCTCGGTGCAGCAGGTGCAGTTCGTGGGTGTGGCAGGCACTGCCGGTAAAACGGCGGTGGCGCGTCTGCTGGCAGCCATTCTGCACGCGCAGGGGATCCGTGCCGGTGTCTACCATGCCGGGTGCGAGCCGCTTGCTGCCCGCATCCGTGTGGATGGCAAGCCGGTGGACGAAGCACTGCTGTGCCGCGCCGCCGATGCCCTTGCTGCCCATGAGGAGCTGCCTTTGCAGGCGGCAGAGCTTGTTGCCGCTGCGTACTGCTTTGGCGAAGCCGGCTGCACGCTGGCGGTAGTAGAGCTGCCGGATGCAGGTCTGGCTGCGGTGCTGCCAAAAATGCCGGTGTGCGCCGTCACAGCGGTGGGACCGGATGGCGTGAGCCGCTCGGTGGAACGTCTGGCTGCATTGGCAGGCGGCGTGATGCGCAAGGAAAGCATCTGCGTCACCGCGCCGGAGCAGCCCAAGGCGGTGCTCAGTGAGCTGGTTGTGGCTGCGGGCAAGTGCGACTGTGAGCTGGTAGTGCCCGATCCGGAGGATATCACCTTTCTGGAAGCAGAACAGTTTGCCAGCCGGGTGGACTACGGCGGCTACACAGTGCCGCTGGCCTTTCTGGGACGTCACGCCGCGGGCAACGCCGCCATGGCGGTGGAGCTGGCGCTGGCGCTCTGCCGCAAAGAGGTGGACATCTCCGATGAAGCCATTCTGGATGGCATTGCTGCCGTGGACAACCGTTGCAGCATTCGGGTGCTTTCCCAGCGCCCGCTGGTCATTCTGGATGCCTGCCGCACCCCGCAGCAGGCTGCCGCGCTGCTGCGCGTGTTGAACATGGCCAAGGTGCGCCACATGAGCGCTATCATCGGCCTGACCGAGGAGGAGGGGGCGGAGGCCTTCTTCTCCGCGCTGGAGACCGGCCTGAGCCCTGAGGAACAGAAAAAGGATAAATCCACCATGCCCGGCATGAGCGAGAGCCCCTTTGATAAGGTGTATCTCGTCACGCCCGCCGGTGTGGAGGAGCAGCTGACCCAGCGTCTGACCGAGAAGGCAAAGTATCACTTTGACGCCCAGCTCTGCACCAGTCTGGACGAGGCGGTGCAGCTGGCGCACGCCAACACCCGCCGTGGGCTGCTGGTCTGCGGCAGCGAGGCGGCAGCGCTGGAAGCTGCCGAGCTGCTGGCAAAGGCGTAAGCTGCCGACAGCTTTTTCTAAAAAATAACCCGAAGATCCCGTACACTGAAGTTATGTGTACGGGATCTTTTATTTTGTAAAAAAGGAGATGGACAAGCAATGGCAACGGTGACCTTCAGCGCGGCAGGGGAGACCCTGTATGCCTATCTGGCGGGCGAGATCGACCACGATGCCGCCCAGAGCCTGCGGATGCAGCTGGACGATGCACTGGTCAGCCGCAGTCCCCGCACCTTAATTATCGATCTTGGCGGGGTAGGGTTCATGGATTCCTCCGGCATCGGGCTCATCCTTGGGCGGCAGCGCTGCGCCCGCGTTCTGGGCACGAGCCTGCGGTTGCAGCACGCCCCCGCGCAGCTGCAAAAAGTCCTGCGGCTGGCGGGCATCCCCTGTACGGAGAATATAGAAAAGGAGAATGCGCAATGAAAGCAGAGAACAGCACCCGCATCCAGTTCGATTCCCTCAGCAGCAACGAGGCCTACGCCCGCGGCGTTACGGCGGCCTTTCTGGCGCGGTATGATCCAACCGTGCCCCAACTGGCCGACCTGAAAACCGCAGTGTCCGAGGCGGTGACCAACTGCATCGTCCACGCCTACCCGGAGCGGATCGGGCCGGTGTGCATGACCATTGCGGTCTACCCCGACCGGGAGGTGCACATCACCATTACAGATAAGGGCATTGGCATCCCCAATGTGGAGCAGGCCATGCAGCCATTGTTCACCACCGGCAACCCGGAAGAGCGCTCCGGTCTGGGCTTTGCGGTGATGCAAAGCTTTATGGACAGGGTAAAGGTCACCTCAAAGCCCGGCAAAGGAACAAAGGTGCTGCTAGTCAAGCGTTTGTCCCGGCGTGAGCCTACATAAAAAGGAAAGGCGGTCCGGTATATGGTAACGGATAAGACCCGGCGGGAAGCATTCATCACGCAGAATCTGGGGCTGGTGCATGCCTGTGCGGGCAGATTCCGTGGGCGAGGCATGGAGTATGACGACCTGTACAGCGCGGGCTGCGTGGGGCTCATCAAAGCCTATGATAATTTTGACGAGAGCCGGGGCGTGTGTTTTTCCACCTATGCCGTGCCGGTGATCCTTGGTGAAATCAAAAAGCTGTTCCGGGATGGGGGTACGGTCAAGGTGAGCCGCTCCCTGAAGGAACTGGGAATGCGGGTGCAAGCTGCACGGGAGCATACTATGAAGCTGTGCGGCGCAGAGCCTACCTTGCAGCAGCTGGCTGAGCAGCTGGACGAGCCGATAGAGAATGTAGCCCTTGCCATACAGGCCGCGCAGCCCGCCATGAGCCTGACCCCGGAGGGCGGCGAGGATGGAGACCGGCAGCTGGATATCCCGGTGGAATCTCCGGAGGAGGAACTGGCAGACCGGATCAGTCTGGCAGAGGTGATCGAAGCGCTGCCAGAGCAGGACAAGCAACTGATTCGTCTGCGCTTTTATGGCAACCGCACCCAGAGCGAGACTGCAAAAGCACTGCATACTACACAGGTACAGATCTCCAGGCGGGAACGTAAGATCCTGATCCGGCTGCGCGCCCGGCTTTTGGAGGAATAAGGGAGGAAGTGTCTATAAAAAATGTAAAAAACTGGGCAAAAAGTAAAAAGAATGATTTTGGCGTAAAATTTGTAAAAAACGCTTGCTTTTTGAAGGATGCTGTGCTAAAATACATTACTGTCAGGCGGACGTCCGACAGAATGAAATACTTCAAAAACGACGTCAAACGGAGAGATTCGACAGAATCAAAAATGAATCTCAAAAATCTTTCAAAAAAGTGCTTGACAATTTATCACGAAAGTGATAAAATAACTAAGCTGTCAGCCGTTAAGGCTGCGGCGCACAGGACCTTGAAAATTGAACAATATCGAAAGAACTTGTAACGGAACCTA
>OFMV01002992.1_pt1 | contig 10454 bp, 13 predicted proteins | sample 1541881 | NCBI WGS metagenome assembly OFMV01 (sample SAMN04209220, study PRJEB22552) | human gut metagenome | biome: gut; material: feces | host: Homo sapiens | place: USA: Oklahoma
TCATTATCAGGCAGACCTTGCCCTGCAGGAAGCTATCAAATATGGAAAGAATGACGGTTTTGTCATCTCCGGCGAGGACAATGCCCTCACCGGTCCGCTCTCTCTTACGAGATCCTTAAATTACAGCTATTCCAACACAAAAGCGCTGGACTATTCCCAGAGCAATGGGATCAATGAGAGCAATCTCTTAAAGATCGTCGGCCTCTTCCAGATGGATAAAGACACGATCATGACAGCCGCCTCCCTGTCCCAGTGGCTCAACATCACGAGCCGCAGCTGCAACCGTATTTTACAGCAGCTTCTGGACTCCAATTTAATAGAAGAGATCGAATCCCAGAAGCAGGAAGGCAAGGGACGGCCGACGAGGCAGTACCGGTTCTGCAAGAATAATTTTATCCGGACCTTCTTCTAGGCTATTATATAAGACCGCGCTCCGCCACATTTCATGCGGGGTGCGGTCTTTTGTATCACCTGTAAGAGTATGTCAAAGTACATTTTGCGCTGAAGTGGTCACTCGTGATGATCGGCAGCTTCTTTCAGACATATAGCACCATAAAAAACGCCGCCGGGACTGCATCCTGGTTCTTTCTGAGTTTTGGGTATTTCAAGAAAAAGTAGATATGAAAGTATCTGCTTTTTCTTTTACTACATCACTTCTCGTATTTGGGTATTTATGATATAATAAAGTTATCAAAAGATGAAAGAAGATGAAAAGATTGAAGTATTTCCCGACACAAGATTATTCTTTTCTGTTAGATGAAAATCACTACGTTTATGACCATGTTGAAAATGAGGATAGCTTACATATCTATATCAAATCAAGAGAACATGGCTGTTGCTGCCCCGTTTGCGGAAAAATGAGTCACAAGCTTCATGCTACTTACAGGAGAAAATTTCAGGATACCCCTATCCGATGTAAACAGACTTTCTTACATGCAAACGTATATAAATATGATTGTGAGAATCCTGAGTGCGAATGCAAAGTCTTTATGGAAGATCTCCCGTTTGCGAAAGCTTCTCAGGTGCGCACAGATGCATTAAATACATTGGTTCTCGCCGTTTCAATGTTTCTGAGTAATGAGGGGGCAAGCAAAGTTTTGTCGCTACTCGGTGTCCAGATCAGTAATGACACGATACAACGTCTGTATGACAGGATCGAATTCATAGATAATCCGGATGTGGAAGAAATTGGAGTTGATGATGTGGCAATCCGAAAAGGGCAGACATATGCTACTGCCATTTACGATTTAAGGGATCACCATCTGATCGCATTACTGGACGGACGTGATGGCGAACCTCTAAAAGAATGGTTGAAATCACATAATAAAGTGCGCCTTGTTGCCAGAGACCGGGCAAGTGCATATGCTTCTGCTATCAACGAAATACTGCCGGATTGTATGCAAGTAGCTGACCGGTTTCATTTATTGCAAAACCTTCTTGAATATATGAAAGACATTTTCAAAGAAGAAATGCCCGCTAAATTATACATTCAAAATGGAAAAGTGTCTGAGAGCGCACCAGATAAGATATTGAAAGAAAAGACACCAGATAATGCCATACTTGACAGTCTGCACTATGATAATACTTCTCCGAGAGATCCGGATGGTAACGAGTTGTTTTATGATAATAAGAAACACAATTTAAACTCAGCACAATACCAGCATCACGAAGAGATGCGAAAAAAAAACAGCAATTGATCCGGAACATACAGGAGTATTGGGCGAAACAAAAGAAACCGCGGCTAAAAGGCGCAGCAGATGCATTTGGAATATCGTCAGTGACAGCAAAGAGGTATCTGTCCATGACGCAGGAAGACATTTCCCGTCTGGATCATCCCAATCATTATAAAAAGCGGGAATCACCGATGAATGCGTGGCTAAATGTCATTTATAAGATGATGGCTGATGGTTGCAGCAATGAACTGATTTATTTTTATATAAAGCGCCAAAAAGCATTTCACGAATCTGAGCGCAACCTTGCAGACTATATTTATCTTATCGGAAAAATAATTTTCCAGACAGAACCCCGTTCAATGCAAAAACGGTTATGGAATGGGTGTTACCACCTGAAGTGATAATAATCACCAGGACAGATTTGCTCAAATATATCCTGACCTGTAATCCTAAAACGAAACGTGACCCCAATATTGAAAAATATATTGATCAGATAAAAAGCCAATATCCTGTTGTAGAAAAAGTTGAATCTATGTTCAAAGAATTTCATGCATTATTAATGGGGAAAGACGAAGCAAAACTGGATGAATATTTGGGAAAGTATGGTGCGAGTGAGATAGAATCTTTTTGCAATGGAATAAAAAGGGATATCACTCCGGTCAAGAATGCGATATCCCTTTCTGTAAGCTCTGGATTTGTTGAAGGAAACAACAACAAATTCAAAGTTCTCAAACGTATTGTATATGGTAGAAGCGGATTAGTCAATCTGGAAAAAAAGTGTAAGTTAGCTTTCATGTCAAAAAGTGAAGATTTCTCTCTTTCAGAACTATTATAAAACAAGCTGGTATCAATTTGATACCAGCTAATGTTCCACTTGGTTATACCCAAAGCTAAGCAAGAACCGATAAAACCTCTCGGAAGTCTTTTTTTTTAAATTTAACGAGCCTGTGAAAAAATCTCTGTAAATTGAACACTATAAGGGTCTTCTATGATAAAATATATTAAATCATAGGAGGCCTTTTATTATGGCAAACAGAAAAAGAGAAGTTTACAAACCAAAACCGATGACAGAAGGAAAAAGAAATCTTATTCAGGGACTGCTTCAGGAGTATGATATCCAATCAGCAGATGATATTCAGGAAGCACTTAAAGATCTACTTTCTGGAACCATTCAAGATATGCTTGAAACAGAAATGGACAATCACCTTGGCTATGATCGTTATGAAAGATCTGGTGAGTCTAATTATCGTAATGGAACAAAGTCTAAAACTGTTCGTAGTAAATATGGAGAATTCAAAGTGGATGTACCTCAGGATCGCCAGAGTTCCTTTGAGCCTGAGGTGCTTCCAAAACGCCAGAAGGACATCTCTTCAATCGATGACAAGATCATTTCCATGTATGCAAAAGGAATGACCACACGGCAAATTTCAGAAACGATAGAGGATATTTATGGTTTCGAAATAAGTGAGGGAATGGTATCCGATATCACAGACAAACTTCTTCCAAGAATTGAAGAGTGGCAGAATCGTCCATTATCAGCAGTATATTCCATTGTTTTCATAGATGCTGTACATTTTTCTGTGCGTGATGATGGTGTGATCAGAAAGCTTGCGGCATATGTTGTCCTGGGAATTAACGAAGATGGTATGAAAGAAGTATTAAGCATTATTATTGGTGAAAATGAGAGCAGCAAGTATTGGCTTTCAGTACTGAATAGTCTGAAAAACCGAGGTGTTCAAGACATTCTTATTCTCTGCTCTGACGGACTGACTGGAATCAAAGATGCAATCTCTACTGCATTTCCTAAGACGGAACAACAGCGCTGTATAGTACATATGGTTAGAAATACGCTCAAATACGTTGCAAACAAGGATATGAAGTCTTTTGCTAAAGACTTAAAAACAATCTATACAGCTGCTGATGAAGAAGCTGCCAGAAAACAGTTAAAGACCGTTACCGAAAAATGGTCGGGACAATATCCGAGTGCCATGAACCGCTGGCATGATAACTGGGATGCAATAGAAATAAAAAACATTATTGCTAACGTGTATATAAGAACAAAGGAGTGAATTACATGATGTATAATCCACAACTTGATACATTTATTTGTGTTGTAGAAGCTGGAAGTTTTAGTAAAGCGGCAGAAGAATTATATATAAGTGCACCTGCGGTTATTAAACAGATAAATTCTTTGGAAAACAGCTTAAATTTGCAATTATTTGAAAGAACACACAGAGGTCTTATTATTACGGAAGCTGGTAAATCGCTCTATCAGGATGCAAAATATCTGATTCAATATTCAAAAGAATCGTTGATACGGGCGCAGGAAGCAATGAATCATAATGAAGAAATCATTCGTGTTGGAATATCTCCGATGACGCCACCGGAAGTTTTTGTGGAACTTTGGCCTAAGATACAGAAAATATATCCGGAGATGAAGTTTAAATTGATTACATTTGAAAATACACCAGAGAATGCAAGAGAGATACTGGCTAATATGGGAAAGAATATTGATGTGATAGCTGGAATCTTTGATGAAACAATGCTTGAACTCAGAGGCTGTGATGGCACTGAGATTTCAAGAGAACCATTTTGTGTGGCGGTATCAATTCATCACAGGCTGGCAAAAAAAGAAAAAATAACACTTGATGATCTGGCTGGAGAAAATCTTATGCTCATGCAAAGAGGATGGAGTTATTATGGCGATATACTAAGGGATGATATGATGAAAAATCATCCTGAAATCAATATTGTAGACTTTAATCTGTACAATGTAGAAGCATTTAACCGATGCGAAAACAATAATGAGGTATTACTGGCATTCAAGAGCTGGGAAAGTGTTCATCCACTGATCAGAATCATTCCAGTAGAGTGGGATTATACTATGCCGTTTGGAATTCTTCATTCGAAAAAACCGTCCATTAAGGTTAAGCGGCTGATAAATGCTATTAACAAGGTAAAATAAAAATTGAATACATGCGAGTAGAAACCTAAAGGTTAATACTGAATAACAAAACGAGACTTCTAATGGAGTCTCGTTTTGTTATACTTTAGCTGAAGTGAAAATGGAGGATACTATATGCAGATAAAGAGGATAGCTCTTGGAGGAATCATCATGACCGTTATCATGTTCAGTGGGTGTAGCACAATAGTCCGGAACCTGGCAATCGGGGAAGAAAAAACGCTGGAAACAGGAAAAACAGAGCAAGAGAGCGTGACAGAGAAGGATATCAATATGAATGAAAAAGAAAGTTTTAATGCAGAGAGTAATATAAAGAATGTTATTCACACCGGTCACTTATCAGCATGGCGGTGGCTATCTGTTTTGTCGTGACAAAGAAATTATGGGATGGCTGTTCAATCAGTAAGAACCAGAATAAACCGAAAGGTTAAGACTGAAAAACTTATCGAAACTTCTCAAAGGAATCTATCAGTATTATAGTATGAATGTAAGATGAATGAAAGAAAACAAGGAGGATACGACAATGGAATATGTTTCATTAAATAATGGTGTAAAAATGCCAATACTGGGATATGGCGTATATCAGGTAACAAAAGAGGAATGTGAAAGATGTGTGCTTGATGCTTTAAAAGTTGGATACCGGGCGATTGATACAGCACAGAGTTATTTTAATGAGGAAGAGGTTGGAATGCAATCCAAAAGTCAGGCATTCCAAGAGAAGAAATCTTCCTTACAACAAAGGTGTGGATTGAACATTATGGATATGAAGAAACAAAGAAATCAGTTCTTGAATCCATGAAAAAGTTAAAGACAGATTATCTGGATCTGGTATTGCTTCACCAGCCATTTTCAGATGCTTACGGTGCTTACCATGCATTGGAAGATCTGTACGATGAGGGAAAAATCAGAGCAATCGGAATTTCCAACTTTTATGTAGACAGAATGGTTGATTTTGCATCCTTCAACCGCATTAAACCTATGGTAAATCAGGTGGAAACCCACATCTTCAATCAGCAGAAAGAGATGAAGGAATGGGCAGACAAATATGATATCCGGTTAGAAGCATGGGCACCATTCGGTGAGGGCAGAGGAGGCACCTTTGAGAATCCTGTCATCGCAGAGATTGCAGAAAAATATCAGAAGACTCCGGCACAGGTTATGCTTCGCTGGCATATTCAGAGAGGGGTAGTGGTTATTCCGAAATCAACACACATTGAGAGAATGGAAGAAAACTTTAATGTTTTTGATTTCACACTTTCTGATGAAGATATGAAGACTATTGCAGAACTGGACAAGAAGATAAGCTCCTTCTTCTCGCATCAGGATCCGAATATGGTGGAATGGTTCGTGAAGATGGTTGAGGAAAGAAAAAAGAATAATGACAGTTCAAAAGAAAAAAAGAACTGGTAAGCATAAGAGGAAAAATCAATGAAAGTATTACTTGTCAATGGCAGTCCACACAAAAATGGCTGTACTTATACAGCTCTTTGTGAAGTATCCAGTGCATTAAATGAAAATGGCATAAGTACAGATATTTTCTGGATTGGAAACAAGCCGATTTCAGGATGTATTGCCTGCAGAAAATGTCAGGAAAAAAATAAATGCATCCTGGATGATATCGTGAATGAATTTCTGGAAATAGCAGGGGATTATGACGGATTCGTATTTGGAACTCCGGTACACTGGGGTGGTGCAGCCGGTGCAATCACATCCTTTATGGACAGAGTCTTTTATGCCGATTTAAACGGTGGCGGCGACAGATTCCGCCTGAAACCTGCCGCTGTGGTAATTTCAGCAAGAAGGGCCGGAACAACTGCCACATGGGACCAGGTAAATAAATATTTTGGTCTGATGCAGATGCCGATCATCACATCGAGATATTGGAATATGGTACATGGGACGAATCCGGATGAAGTAAAACAAGATCTCGAAGGAATGCAGGTTATGCAGATTCTTGGAAACAATATGGCATATTTCATTAACTGTAAAAATGTTGCGACAAAAATGGGAATTGAAATGCCAAAGGCACCGGATTTTGTATTTACCAATTTCATCCGATAGAAATTAGCGTGACAAACATTTTATACGACAGGAGGTAACCTTAGTATGAAAACAAAGAAAATAGCAGCAGTACTCTTAACATGCATCATGGCAATCGGTTTGATGGCAGGATGTGGAGCAAGCAATACAAACCAGTCTGGAAATGAAGAAGCGGATACAAATTCCGAAAACACTACAGATACAACAGAAAATACATCAACAGGAAATGGAAAAACATTGGTTGTATATTATTCAGCTTCAGGAAATACAAAAGATGTTGCTGAAAAGATAGCAAAAATTACAGAGGCAGATCTGTTTGAAATAGAGCCTGTGGAGCCATATACAGATGATGACCTTGACTGGACAGATGATGACAGCCGGGTGTCAAGAGAACATGATGATGAGAGCTTAAGAGATGTGGAACTGGTATCTACAACAGTTGATAACTGGGATTCATATGATACGGTATACATTGGCTATCCTATCTGGTGGGGAATTGCAGCATGGCCAGTAGATAACTTTGTAAAAGAGAATGACTTTACAGGAAAAACAGTCATCCCATTCTGTACAGCAGCGACCTCGGGAATCGGTGACAGCGGTAATCTTCTGGAAGAGATGACAGGAACAGGTGACTGGAAAGAAGGGGAACGATTCCATGGTGGAGCGTCTGAATCAGATATCAGTTCATGGATAGACAGTCTTGGATTATAAAAGAATATAAAAATATTTGGAGGAATCGTAATAAGTAAGACATAACCTTTAGGTTTAAACTGCCTAACAAAGAGAGACTTCTGTCAGGAGTCTCTTTTTCTTATACTTACAGTAAAGTTTGAAATATAGAAAAGGAAGATAAAGATGGAGATAAGAATTTTAGGAAGAGACTTAGAAGTATCAGAAATCGGATTTGGATGTATGGGAATGAGTCATGCATATGGAACTGTTTCAACACAGAAAGAAGCAGAAGAATTGATTGAAAAAGCGATCGATGAAGGCTGCACATTTTTTGATACGGCAGAGATATACGGAACAACAGAAGACCCTCATCACAATGAAAAACTGCTTGGGGAAGTGTTAAGGCCATATAGAAACAAAATTGTCCTTGCATCAAAGTGTGGGATACGTTTTGATGAAACTGCAACAACTGTAAATAAACCTTTGATTCCTGATGGACGACCGGAGACGATTAAAGCATCGATTGAGGGATCTTTAATGAGACTTAACACAGACCATCTTGATTTATATTATATTCATCGTATTGACATGACTGTACCGATTGAAGAGACGGCAGGAGCTATGAAGGAGTTAATGGAGCAGGGAAAAATCACACACTGGGGGTTATCAGAAGCCAGTGAAGAGATTATTCGACGTGCACATAAAGTATGCCCGGTTACAGCGATTCAGAACAGATATTCCATGATGTACAGGGATTATGAGAAATTATTCCCGGTGCTTGAAGAATTGAAAATAGGATTTGTTGCATTTTCGCCGCTTGCAAATGGATTACTGACAGCAGCATATCATTCCCATGGGGAATTTGAAAAGCCGGGAGATTATCGAAGCGCAATGCCACAGTTTACAGAAGAAGGATTAAAGGAAAATAATGAATTTATGTCCTGGATGAAAGTGATTGCAGAAGAAAAAAATGCCACGCCTGCACAGATTTCTCTTGCATGGATGCTTGCAAAGAAACCATATATCGTACCAATTCCGGGAACAAGAAAAGTAAATAGACTGGAAGAAAATATGGAATCAGCAGATATAAAGCTGACTCAGGATGAAGTAAAATCTATTGATGAGATGCTTGCCCATATGCCGATGTCGCATGTGTTTGGAGGTTCAAAAATACAGAAGAAATAAAAGAGGTGAGCAATGAAAACAAGGAAAAAGATAACCATCGGGGTAATAGTGGCTTTCTTAGCGGTAGTCATGGTGGGTTATATCTATCTGTTTACAGGGGCTAAAATAAGTAAAGGAGAATAGAGATAATGAAGAAAATGTTAGTTGTATATTATTCCTGGTCAAATGGAAACACGAAAAGAATTGCAGAGCAGCTGACTAATGGGACAGGTGCAGATATTGCGAGAATCGAAACAACAGAGCCATACAGCGGCAGTCATGAAGATGTGGTTGAACAGGGAAAAAGAGAGGTAGAGGCAGGCTTTATGCCTCAGATCAATCCGATATCTGTAAATCTTGCTGATTATGATGTGATTGCTATCGGAACTCCAACGTGGTGGTATACGATGGCACCTGCAGTGCTTACATTTTTGACAACAAATGATTTTACAGGAAAGACAGTGATTCCATTTATGACAAATGGTGGATGGCCAGGGCATGTTATAAAAGATATGGAGGAAAATTGCAAAGGAGCTGCCTTTGCACATGAAATGCAGATTCAGTTTGATTCCAAAGGAAAAGATCATCTGGAAACTTCAGAAGAGGTGATTACAGAATGGATTGGGCAGATAAATACTGATATAAACAAATAACCATAAGGAGAGATAAAACAATGAGAAAAAATTTTGGAGCAAAGCCATTTTTATATCCACAGCCGGTTATGATTCTGGGAACCTATGATGAAAATGGAAAGGCAAATGCAATGAACGCCGCATGGGGCGGAATTGTAGGTGCAAATGAGATTATTGTAGACTTGTCTGCCCATAAGACAACCGATAATATTATAATAAATAAAGCCTTTACAGTAGGTGTGGCAGATCTTGAACATCTGGTTGCCTGCGATTATGTGGGAATTGTTTCTGCAAATAAAGAACCGAACAAAGTGAAAAAAGCAGGTTTTACAACAACAAAGAGTGAATTTGTAAATGCACCAATTATCAACGAACTTCCACTGACTCTTGAATGTGAGCTTGTAAAAGTCATTGATGGCAGTAAATATCTTGCAGAAATTAAAAATGTAAGTGCAGATGAGAAATATCTCGGTGATGACGGAGAAATTGATCTTAGTAAGTTTACACCAATTACATATGATCCGGTACATCACGAATATTACAGACTTGGAGAACGTGTGGGAAATGCTTTTAAGGATGGAGCAAAGTTAAAATAAGGACAGGTGATTAAAGTGAAAAAAATTGTACAGACAGCAGGAAGAAACGCACTGAATGAATTTGCACCACAGTTTGCACATTTTAATGATGATGTTTTGTTTGGAGAAAACTGGAATAATCAGGATATTGATGTAAAAACAAGATGTATTATAACAGTCACAGCACTTATCGCTTCAGGAATGATTAATACATCTTTAGTACATCATTTTGAAAATGCAAAAGCTCATGGAGTGACTCAGAAAGAAATTGCAGCCGTGATTACCCATATAGCATTTTATGCAGGGTGGCCGAAAGGATGGGCGGCATTCAATCTTGCAAAAGATGTCTGGAGTATAGACGAAGGTGATTTTTCGTATGAAGATGAAGCAATGAGAGCTCATGCTAAAAAGATGATATTCCCGATTGGAGAGCCAAATGATAAATTTGCACAATATTTTACAGGGAAAAGTTTTTTGGCTTCTGTGTCTACGTCACAGGTTGGAATTTTCAATGTGACTTTTGAACCTGGTTGCAGGAATAACTGGCATATTCATCATGCAAAAAGCGGAGGCGGACAGATTCTTATCTGCATTGCAGGACGTGGATACTATCAGGAAGAAGGAAAAGAAGCAGTAGAAATGAAACCTGGAGATTGTGTCAATATTCCGGCAGAAGTAAAACACTGGCATGGAGCAGCACCGAATGAATGGTTTTCACATCTGGCAATTGAAGTAC
>OFMV01002994.1_pt1 | contig 10447 bp, 6 predicted proteins | sample 1541881 | NCBI WGS metagenome assembly OFMV01 (sample SAMN04209220, study PRJEB22552) | human gut metagenome | biome: gut; material: feces | host: Homo sapiens | place: USA: Oklahoma
AGATATATGAAGAGGTTTTTATGGATGAGATAATTAATGATTTTCATGATCTGGATCAGATACCTGTGTTTCAGACACAGATTGATCCAGAGATGATGAATACAGCAGACAGGTTGGAAGTGCTTCAGATGAATATTGGCCGTGTCTGTAATCTGGCGTGCAAGCATTGTCATGTGTGTGCAGGACCGAACCGGACGGAAGTGATGTCCCGGGAAGTGATGGCAGATTGTATTCAATTTGCAAGAGAACAACGAGTGCAGACCATTGATATTACAGGGGGAGCACCGGAGATGAATCCGGATTTTGAATGGCTTGTTACAGAGGCATGCAAAGTCTGTAGTCATGTGATCGTGCGAACCAATCTGACAGTTCTGTTGAATCCGGAATATGAACATTTGATTGAATTTTATGCCAGACAGAAAGTAGAAATTGTATGCTCCCTGCCTTATTATAGGGCAGATCAGATGGATCGAGTACGGGGAACCGGTACATTTGACGGGGCAATACAGGTATTACAGAAATTAAATACACTTGGTTATGGAAAGGATCCTGAGTTGGTGCTGAACATGGTGTACAATCCGGCGGGAGCCTTTTTCCCACCGGATCAGACCGCTATGGAACTAGAGTATAAAGAGCATTTGGAAGCAGATTTTGGAATTGTGTTCAATGCCCTGTATACACTTTACAACAATCCAATGGGACGATTTGGAGCATTTCTCCGAAGATCCGGGAATCTTTCAGGGTATATGAAGAAGTTATATGATGCTTTCAACCCGGCAACGGTGGAAGCTTTGATGTGTCGTTTTCAGATTTCGGTAGATTATGACGGAAAGCTGTATGACTGTGATTTTAACCTGGCAGCAGGGCTTCCGATCTTTTCGAAGGAGACTATAGCTGATTGGATAGGAAAACCTTACACAGCCCGGAAAATCCGGATGGATAAACACTGTTATGCCTGTACAGCAGGAGCCGGTTCAAGCTGAGGCGGCGCAACAGACTAAGCAGGCTGCTTAAAAAAGAAAAATTATGAATAAAAAGAGGAAAATGCAACAAAATGTTTCTTGCATTTTTCTCTTTTTTCGCGTATGATAATAATCACTCTAATTTATCTGAGAAAACTTCTGCCAGGTCGAAGAGAATCAGAATTTGTCACAATATGAAATCACACCGATAATTCCAAAAAAGTAATACAGATGGGAGGAATGCGGATGGGCGAAAGGGAAGGTTACGAGGTGCTTCGCCTGATCGAACATAATCAAAAATGTTATATCAGCTCTGATTATGTAGAAGGAAAGTCACTTATTCAGTGGTTGAAATATCACCCGAACCTTACAAAAAAACAATTATTTTTATGGATCCGTGATCTTGCAGATCAACTGGAGTGCATACATAAGTGCCGGGGAAACCCTTGTTACCAGTATGTGAATCCGTACAGCGTGATCGTCACGGAGGATATGACACTACATTTTCTTGATATGAGTGTGGAATCCAATGAAAAAATGCTGGTTCAGATGAATCGAAGAAGTGTGAGGGAGAACTTTCTTCCACCTGAAGTCAATTATTATCAGGCTGCCAGCATTGAATTAGATATATACGGACTAGGCAGGACAATTCAGTACCTGTTGTCAGTAACAGACCCGATCCCGGAATTAACCAGACGGGAGACGGTAAAGTTTCAAAAAATAATATCCAGATGCCTGGATGGGCATTCAAAACGGGCATTTAAGCAGATGTCCGAAATTCAAAAAGAAATTCCAAATGTAAAAGAGAAGAAAAGTAAAGATAGACGAATATGGACGAAAAAAAGAACGGTTATGGCAATGATAAGTATTTGTGTATTCGTAGCCGCAGTAAGTGTCCGGGTCATTCAGAAAAAAGGAGATGAGAAGAACACAGAACTTAAGATGGAAAGTTCAGACGGTTTAAATATGTCAGAAGTTTCAGAGCGCGAAGCATTCGTAGAAGCGCAGAGATCCATGGGATTGTTGTATTTTCTGGAGCTGGAAGATTACGAAAAAAGTATTCAGGCATTTGAAGATGCCAGGGAAGATCAGATGTCGGAAAATCTGGCTGCATTAGTGCGGTATGTGGCTGGGATAGAAGATAAAGAGAGCAGCAATGAGAAAAAGGAATATGCAAATGAAAAGAAAATAGAGAACATATTCAGGAAAATCGAGGAGTGGATGCCGGACGATTCAAGGCTGGATTATGAGCGCTGTCTGATTCGGGGCTATGCAGTGGAGGAATCGGAAGAACATGCAAAAGCAATCTTAAGAATTGGTAAGAAAATTCTGGATGAGAAGCCAGAGGAGAGACTGGTAAAAGAATGTACTTCTTATATGGCTTCTGCGGCTGAAACGGCAAGAGATTGGGATATGGCTTTGGAAATGTATACAGATATGCTTGAGTGGGAAGAGGAGTCGAAGAAAGAAGATATTTATCAGAAGCTCGTGAAAATACAGGGAGAAAAAGGCTTAAAAGATCAGGCACTTGAAATATGCAGGAAAGGAGCGGAAGAATTAAAAGACTCAAAGCAGCTTAGAATTCTTTATATGCGTATGCAGTGTTCAGATTCAGATATTTCCAGAGAAATCTGTGCACAGACAGTAAAAGAGTATTTGAATCAGATTCCGGAAATTAAGGAAGAAACAGAATTTCAAAAATTGGCACAGGAATACGGAATAGTCATGGAAGGAGAAAATGTATGGGTAGGAAGATAAGAACCGGAGCGTTATTGATGTTAGTCCTGGCAATGATTTATACACAGCAGGCAGTTATTTATGCGCAGAATGAGGCAGAAAAAAACATGAAAAAGACAACAGAATCGGAAAATTCAGATGGAACTAATGGAGAAGACAAGGAACAAGAGAAGCCAGGAGGGGAAGAAGGGAATAAAGAACAAGAGAAGCCAGGAGGGGAAGATGAAGACAAAGACAAGGAACCGGAGCAGCCCGAGATTAAGAGATATGGGCTGGAAATCCCCAAGGCTGATGGAAAGAATGGATATTATCTATCAAAGCCGTCCGTTATGATCACACATAATGGCACCTATGGAACAACTGTGTACGAATTAAAACATGGGGAAGATACTTTGTTACAGGGGAGAATAAAATACCTAGTATCACAAGAAGCAGAAGAGCAGAAAACCAAGATTTCTCTTGAGGGTGAAGTATTTGAGGAAGGAAACAATATTTTACATGTCTTTATGGAAGATGAAGAAGGAAATGTGATTCCGGAATATGATGAGACAATAGAAATACGGATAGATACACAAAGTCCGACAGTGACCTTGGAGGCGCCGGAAGGATTTTCTACCTGGTATCAGAAGGAAGCGTGGATTCGTGTGGTATCAGAAGATGGTGCATGGGGAAGCCAGGTTGATACGGTTACATGTTATGTTGGAAATAAAATTATTGGAAAATCAAAGGAGAATCAGTCAGAGTTTTTGATCACACAGACTTCAAAAAGTGGAGAAAGTGTGCCGGTAACAGTGACTGTCACAGATCAGGCAGGGAATAAAACGGAGAAAACGCAGAAGTTATTCATTGACAGTCTGGCACCGACAGTAAGTTTAACAGGGGCAGCCGATTATCTGATTACCAGTCAGCCCGTGACTTTGGAATACCAGGCAACTGATGAAAATAAATTAGAAAGCTGTCGGGCAGTGATTGATTATGAAAAACCGGAAGGAGAGAAAAAAACGGAGGTCATAGATTCGGAAGAAAAGTGGAGTTTAAAGAACGGATCCGCAAGTCTTGTAAAGACATTTCAGGAAGATGGAATCTATAAAACCAGTGTACAGGCTGTGGATAAGGCAAAACAGAAGTCAGAACATTTCCTGCAATTTATGATTGATACTAAGAATCCAGTGATAAAGATGGTGGACGAACTGCAGGGGAAGTATCTGAAAAAGTTTTCATGGGATTATCCGGTGGATGTATTTATCAAGGATTTTACGACATTTGTCCATCAGATCCAGATGGACGGAAGGTTATATCCGATTGGGACAGAGATTGATACGGAGGGGCGTCATACATTACAGGTAAATGCCATAGATGCCGCAGGAAATGAAGCGGTGGCAAGAGCGGAATTCGTAATAGATCACACACCTCCGAAGATTCAGTTTTATCAGGTAGAGGAAGGGGCACAGTATGAAGGAATCCTGAACTTTCAAGTAGATTCCAGAAAAAAAGAAGACTGGATAGAAGAAGTGTTGATTAATGGAAAAAGGCAGACATTAAAAAAAGAAGACGGGAAGTATACATTTCAGATTACAAATCCAGGAGAATATGAAGTAAGCGTGACAGCAGCGGATCTGGCAGGGAATGAAGCAGAAGAAAATATATCATTTGAAATCGTTCCAGAGAAGACGATATTGGAAAAGGCGGCAGCGCCAATTCAAAAAATATTATCTGGAAAGACAGAAAAGGAGCAGAAAAATCGGCAAGGAGAAAAAGAAAACCGTCATTTTGCCATGTTGAAATGGATTGTGATTGGAAGTATAATAACAATACTATTAATAATGACTGGTGTGGTATTGTGTAGACGCAAAAAAGACAGTGCGAAAGAGGAACAGGCAGACGAAGAATAATATATAAAGGTTCATAAAAGGGAGGATGCCGGGTAACCGCTAAGCGGCACCCGGCACGTATTATGAAAAAGTTTATTCAAAATGTATTACTGAACTTCTGTTGTTGATGATTTTATTATATGTAAGAGTTGTGGAGAAACAATGTTAAAGAGATGAAAGAATTTTAAAATAAACATGAACAAACTATGAACGTAAGGAAGTTTATTATTTCTTAATAAAATTCACAGAATTGTTAGCACTCAATGAAAAAGAGTGCTGATTTTCTATTGACTTTTAAAAAGCAAGGGATTATCATAGATTTAATCGGGGAGATTTCAAGATTTTGTATTTGCTTACTTATGAGTAAGTTCATGTAGGTTTCGATTTTATCCCTGGCATCAAAAACACAAATGATTAAATCAGCTTAAAATATCAGAAACAGGAGTGATTAGAATGGAAGTAAAAAAAGGTAGTCTTTCAATCAGCAGTGAAAACATTTTCCCAATTATTAAAAAATGGGTATATTCTGACCATGACATTTTTGTCAGAGAGATGATTTCCAATGGCTGTGATGCCATTACAAAATTGAAAAAACTGGATGTAATGGGTGAATACCAGTTACCAGATGATTATAAGGCATCAATTCATGTAGAAGTGAATCCGGAAGAGAAGACTTTGAAGTTCATTGATAATGGTCTTGGTATGACAGCAGAGGAAGTTGAAGAATATATTACTCAGATTGCATTTTCAGGAGCTACAGAGTTCCTTGAAAAATATAAAGACAAGACAACAGAAGACGATATGATCGGTCATTTCGGACTGGGATTCTATTCTGCATTCATGGTTGCAGATGAAGTTCATATTGACACATTATCTTACAAAGACGGAGCAACACCGGTACGCTGGGTAAGTAATGGTGGAACGGAATACGAGATGACAGAAGGAGACAAGCAGACTGTAGGATCTGAGATTACATTGTATCTGAACGATGATTGTCTGGAGTTTGCGAACGAGTATCGTGTAAGAGAAGTTATCCAGAAGTATTGTTCTTTTATGCCGGTAGAGATTTTCTTATCAAAGGCAAATGCAGAGCCCGAGTATGAGACAATTGACGAGGCAGACCTGAAAGAGGACGATGAGGTTGTTGAGCACATTCATGAAGATGCCAAGACCGAAGAAAAAGAGAATGAAAATGGTGAAAAAGAAGTTGTAGAAGTATCACCTGCAAAAGATAAAGTAAAGATTAAAAAGCGTCCGGAATCCTTAAGTGATATTCATCCGCTCTGGACAAAACATCCGAATGAGTGCAGTGATGAGGACTACAAAGAGTTTTACCGCAAAATATTTCTGGATTATAAAGAGCCGTTGTTCTGGATCCATCTGAACATGGATTATCCGTTCAACTTAAAAGGTATCCTGTACTTCCCGAGAATTAATACAGAATATGATTCTATTGAAGGAACGATCAAGCTGTATAATAACCAGGTATTTATTGCGGATAATATTAAGGAAGTCATTCCGGAATTCCTGATGGTATTAAAGGGAGTTATTGATTGCCCGGATCTTCCACTGAATGTATCACGTAGCGCTCTTCAGAATGATGGATTTGTAGGCAAGATTGCTGAGTACATTTCCAAGAAAGTTGCAGACAAGCTTGCAGGTATGTGCAAGACAAAACGTGAAGATTATGAGAAATACTGGGACAGCATCAGTCCATTTATAAAATTTGGCTGTCTGAAAGATGAGAAGTTCTGTGACAAGATGAAAGATGCAGTTCTCTTTAAGGATATCGACGGAAAATATCTGACACTGAAAGACTGCGTAGAAGCAAATGGTGGAGAGCTGAAAGAACTCGATAAAAATGCGGCACCAGACAATGCCGAGGAAAATGCAGAAGAGAAGAAGACAACTATCTATTATGTAACAGATGAGATTCAGCAGAGTCAGTATATCAATATGTTCCGTGCACAGGGACAGGATGCAGTTGTACTGAAACACAACATTGATTCTCCGTTCATTACACAGCTTGAGCAGCGCTATCAGAATGTTCAGTTCCAGAGAATTGATGCAGATGTTACAGATAATGCAAAAGAGGAAGTTGCTGAAGACGAAAAGGAAGCATTCCAGAAGACTGTAGACAGTCTGACTGCAACATTCCGCAAAGAGCTTGGTAATGACAAGCTGGATGTGAAAGTTGAGAAACTGAAAGACAGCAATGTAGCTTCTATTATGACATTATCAGAGCAGAGCCGCCGTATGCAGGAGATGATGAAGATGTATGGAATGGATTCCATGGGAATGGATATGGGTGGAGAGAATACCCTGATTCTGAACGCAAATCATCCATTGGTACAGTATGTACAGAAACATGAAGATGGAGAAAATACATCTTTGATCTGTAAGCAGTTGTATGATTTGGCTATGCTGGCACATAAGCCATTAAATCCAGAAGAGATGACAGCATTTGTTCAGAGAAGCAATGATATTATGATGCTTCTGACAAAATAGATTCAATATTGAATCCATAGTGATTTAAGTATAAAGGAACCTGCCTCACAATTTTGGGGCAGGTTCTTTTATACGGTTTTATTCTGAATGCTCTATTCTACTGGAAGTATGGTATCAATTAATGAAGTGATCTCAGAATCTTCGACACCGGCCGCTGCCAGTGTTTTGAAGTTCAGAGAAACGGTAACCGTTGTCTGTGCACCATAAGTTGGTGCAGCAGCGTATTTTTCCATCAATTCTACAAGAGCACGATCTACTTCTTCCTCAGAATAGTAAGTTCCGGTTTCGAGTTCGTTCATAGCACTTTGGAAACTTGTGTTTGGAGTTACAGTTACATCAATCATGTAATTAAATAATCCGTCCTGTTTCTTTGGTGTTCCAACAGAATACTGACAGTTATTACAGATTGCTTTCAGCGCAGCGCTATAACGATCTGTGTATGAGGCGCTGAGCTCTTCCGGTGGAGCGTACATAGAACTTTCTAATTGAGACTGGACAGAAGACTCGTCCTCGCCAGTATGTTTTGCATATTCAGCTACATCATTTTTAAACAGTGCATTCAGACAGGATGTGAGATAATCCTGAGCGTCCAGTATCTCGCATACACTGTCATATGGTGCCATAATGTTATCCATAGTAGCAGAGAATAATTTCTGTAACTGCTCGTCATCAAGGCTGTAACCGTCTTTTGACTTCTTAACCTCCAGTGTAAGCTGAGTGGAGGCTTCGTAAGAAGGAGAGCTTTTTACAGCTTCCGTTGCTTTTTCGAGAAGCTTTGTCATCTCAGTATTCAAATCTGTAGAAGAGATGGCCGGACTATATTTTTCGCAAGTGTCTTTTGTAGTTGCTTCAATATCCAGTGGAGTAAAAGTAAGTTGCACAGAATAACGTTCATCGTCAATTTTTTTAGCACCATTTATCTCAAATTCTACGGCATTAAATGATGCCTGAAGGAACTTAAGATAAGAATCTTTTAGCTCGTCCGGAAACTGAAGTACATACGTTTCGTTCTCATCTGAAATTCCCTGTTCCAGAAAAGAAGATAAAGAAGACGGATCCTCTTTTTTGATAGAAGTGATCAGATCTCCTACATACTTGTCTGCGGTCTCACCGCTGGCACATCCGCCAAGTAACAACGCAAAGATAAGCGTTAACACAAGGCATAAATGCTTTTTTTTCATAGTTTCTTCCTCCGTATTCAGATAAATATAAAACCATGTATGAAAATGGTTAAATAGTTATTTATAATATACCACAAATAAGACTGGAAAAACATCATTATTTTTTATATAATAATTGTAAGAGCGCATAGCGCGTAGTAATCGGTAATCATATGATGATATAATCAATTATGTGATTTGATCAGTTACTAGAATACTTGTGGAGGAGAATATTCATGGAAATGTTGAATCTTGAAAAAGAATTACAGAGTAATTCCTACCCGGGACGTGGAATTATTATTGGTAGAAGTGCGGACGGTACGAAGGCTGTGACCGCATATTTTATTATGGGAAGAAGTGAGAACAGCAGAAACCGCGTGTTCGTAGAAGATGGAGAAGGAATCCGTACACAGGCATTTGATCCGTCAAAGCTTACAGATCCAAGTCTGATCATTTATGCACCGGTGCGTGTGCTTGGTAATAAGACCATTGTGACGAATGGCGACCAGACAGACACGATTTATGAAGGCATGGACAAGCAGCTCACTTTTGAACAGTCACTGAGAAGTCGTACATTTGAGCCGGACGGACCGAATTATACTCCTCGTATTTCCGGAATCATGCATATTGAGAATGGAACATACAACTATGCAATGTCTATTTTAAAGAGCAACAATGGTAATCCGGAGAGTTCACACCGCTATACCTTTGCATATGAGAATCCAGCAGCAGGAGAGGGACATTTTATCCATACATACAAGTGTGATGGTAATCCACTTCCAAGTTTTGAAGGGGAGCCTAAGCTTGTCAGCATTCCGGATGATATGGAAGCATTTACAGATCTTGTATGGAACAGTCTGAATGCAGATAATAAAGTTTCACTTTTTGTGCGTTATATTGATATTGCAACCGGAACTTATGAGACAAAGATCATAAATAAGAATCAGTAGGAGGAATATCATGAAAGAACTGGAATTAAAATATGGATGTAACCCGAATCAGAAACCATCCAAGATTTATATGAAGAATGGAAAGGATCTTCCGATTCAGGTATTGAACGGCAGACCGGGATATATCAATTTTCTGGATGCATTTAACGGATGGCAGTTAGTCAGTGAGCTTAAGAAAGCTACAGGACTTCCGGCTGCAACATCATTTAAGCATGTATCACCTGCAGGAGCTGCAGTGGGACTTCCGCTTGATGAGACATTGGCTAAGATTTACTGGGTAGATGATCTTGGTGAACTGTCACCGCTTGCAAGCGCTTACGCAAGAGCAAGAGGTGCAGACCGTATGTCATCTTTTGGTGATTTTATTTCACTTTCTGATGTCTGTGACGTCGATACAGCAAAACTTATCAAGAGAGAAGTATCTGACGGCGTGATCGCTCCTGGATATGAGCCGGAAGCGCTTGAGATTCTGAAGGAGAAGAAAAAAGGTAATTACAATGTTATTCAGATCGATCCGGATTATGTACCGGATCCGATTGAACATAAAGAAGTATTTGGAATTACATTTGAGCAGGGAAGAAATGAATTAAAGATCGACAATGATTTCTTCTCCAACATTGTTACAGAGAATAAAGAACTGACAGATCAGGCTAAAATTGATCTTGCAATTTCCATGATTACTTTGAAATATACACAGTCCAATTCTGTATGCTTCGTAAAAGATGGACAGGCAATCGGAATTGGTGCCGGACAGCAGTCCAGGATTCATTGTACAAGACTTGCAGGACAGAAAGCAGATAACTGGTGGTTAAGACAATCTCCACAGGTTATGAATCTTCCATTTGTAGATCATATCCGTCGTGCTGACAGAGACAATGCAATTGATCTTTATATCGGTGAGGATTATATGGATGTGCTTTCAGATGACGCATGGCCAAATATTTTCAAAGAAAAGCCGGAAGTATTTACAAGAGAGGTCAAGAGAGAATGGCTGGACAAACTGACAGGTGTCGCTCTTGGATCTGACGCCTTCTTCCCATTTGGAGACAACATTGAAAGAGCACACAAGAGTGGTGTTACATATATTGCACAGCCTGGTGGTTCTGTAAGAGATGACAATGTTATCGATACATGTAACAAATATAACATGGTGATGTCATTCACAGGTATTCGTCTGTTCCATCACTAAGAAAAAAGAATATAGAATATCAGCTGGGAGTCAATCCCCCAGCTGATATAGCCTCCGGCAGGATTGCAGA
>OFMV01003009.1_pt1 | contig 10417 bp, 6 predicted proteins | sample 1541881 | NCBI WGS metagenome assembly OFMV01 (sample SAMN04209220, study PRJEB22552) | human gut metagenome | biome: gut; material: feces | host: Homo sapiens | place: USA: Oklahoma
GCTTGAAGAAGCCGTTCTTCTCCAGCAGGGTCAGAGCGCGGGCCTCGTTGGTGGTATCGTTGGGAACAGCGACCTTGATCTTGTCCAGCTTGGCAGCGGTGGAGGCAGCCTCAGAGGATGCAGCGCCGGAAGCGGCGGAGCTTGCGGTGGAGGAAGAGCCGCCGCAGGCGGTCAGAGCAGCGGCAGCAGCGGCCACGCCGGAAACTTTCAGAAAATTACGACGAGTGATCTTAGACATTTTGTTTTCCCTCTCTACTTTTACAAAAATGTTTTTGTGCGGTGCGGCACAATCCGCACCCTTTGCACCGGAAGCAAAATAAAAACGCTTCCGTCCTCAGCGGGCATACACCCACAAGGACGAAAGCGTAAAACTTCCGTGGTACCACCTTGGTTTACTGTCCCCTCACAGAGACAGCCTCACTGCTGCGGCGTTTTGCAACGCGACAACCGGACGCTGTAACGGGCGCTCCCGTCGCAGGCTTAGCACTCTTGCACTTCGCCCCCGCGGCTCCGAGACCATTTTCAGTTCCCTGTTTCCTGCCCTTTTCCACCGCCCGGGCTCTCTGGAAGGATCAATGCGAAAACCTACTCTTCTCTTCACAGCCATTTTTGTGATATTGCATACATAATACCCCACTCTTCCGGGTTTGTCAACCCTTTCAACGAAGTTTTTCAGTAGGGAATTGCCCGTTTACTGCCGGCCGGCATCCTGCTCCGTGCTGTACAGCACCATCAGGTGGTTGGCACTGGCCTCCAGCTGGGATTTTGCCTGACGGAGATTTGCTTCCTCGGTCTCGTTCATCTTTTCGGGCTTATCCTTGCGCAGGCAGCGGCGCAGGCTGGCAAGGTCGTTCTTGACTCGGTTCTTCTCGTCCTTGTCCAGCTCCTTTTTGCACTTGGAGAGGGCCTCATCCACCTTGTAAGCCAGCATCTCGGCCTGATTGTGGAGTTCCAGCCGCTCCCTGCGGCGGGTATCCTCCTCCTCGTAGGCGGCGGCATCAGCCATGGCGCGCTGGATCTCGTTCTCAGAAAGATTGGTGCTGCCGGTGATGGTGATGTTCTGCTCCCGGCCGGTGCCCAGATCCTTTGCAGACACCTTGACCACGCCATTCACATCAATGTCAAAGGTGACCTCGATCTGGGGCTTGGAGGAGAAGCCGGAGCGGATGCCGGTGAGCTTGAATTTGCCCAGACTCTTGTTGTCGCGGGCAAAGTGGCGCTCGCCCTGCAGCACGTTGATCTCCACGCTGGTCTGCATGGGGCGGGCCGTGGTAAAGATCTGGCTCTTGCGGGTGGGAATCATACTGTTGCGGGTGATGAGGGGGGTGGCCACGCCGCCCAGCGTCTCAATGGACAGCGTCAGCGGGGTGACATCCATCAGCACAAGGCCCTGTGCGGCCGCGCCGGTGGCACCGGCCAGCTTTCCGCCGCCCTGCAGCAGGCCGCCCTGCACGGCGGCACCCATGGCCACGCATTCATCGGGGTTCAGGGTGTGGCTGGGCTCACAGCCCAGCAGCTCCCGGACCTGCCGCTCCACAGCGGGCATCCGGGTGCTGCCACCCACCAGCAGGACTTTGCCCAGCTGGCTGGCGGAAAGCCCGGCATCCCGCAGGGCGTTCTGCACCGGCTGAACGGTGCGGGCCAGCAAGTCACCGGTCATCATCTCAAACTGGGGGCGGCCCAGGCTCAGATCCAGATGGTGGGGGCCATCCTTGCCCACCGCGATAAACGGCAGGTTCAGCTGGGCGGAAAGCGCACTGGAAAGCTCCTTCTTGGCCTTTTCCGCTTCCTCCTTCAGGCGGCCCATGGCGGCGGGGTCCTTGGTCAGATCGATGCGGTCAGATCTGCGGAACTCCGCCACAGCCCACTCAACGATGCGCTCGTCAAAGTCATCTCCGCCCAGATGGGTATCGCCGCCGGTGGCCAGCACCGTAAAGGTGCCGTCCTCGATCTCAATGATCGAAACATCAAAGGTGCCGCCGCCCAGATCATAGACCAGGATCTTCTGAGGAGCTTCGTTGTCCAGGCCGTAGGCCACCGCGGCGGCGGTGGGCTCGTTGATGATGCGCAGAACATTCAGGCCCGCAATGCGACCCGCGTCCTGAGTGGCCTTGCGCTGGCTGTCGTCAAAATAGGCAGGCACGGTGATGACGGCCTCGGTCACCGGCTCGCCCAGGTAGCTCTCGGCATCGCGGCGGATCTTGGTCAGGATCATGGCGCTGATCTCCTGCGGGGTCAGGTCTCTGCCATCGATATGCACCCGGTGATCAGAACCCATGTACCGCTTGATGCTGGACACCGTGCGGCCTGAGTTTGTGGCGATCTGGCGCTTTGCCGCGCCGCCCACCAAACGCTCGCCATCCTTGGTAAAGGCCACCACGCTGGGGGTGGTGCGCTCGCCTTCGGCGTTGGTGATGACCACAGGCTTGCCGCCCTCCACCACCGCCACGCAGGAGTTGGTGGTACCAAGGTCGATTCCGATCACTTTGCTCATAGTGCTTGTCCTCTTTTCTTCGGCGCAGAATATTTCCTTGAATATCTTACCGGTTTCCTATGACGATTTCTTAGAACAAATGTAAAGAAACTGTGTTTCAGGCGTTTTTATCGTCGGCCAGCAGCTGATCGGTCAGCAGTTCAGCCTCCCGCAGCCAGTCGGCAGCATCCGTTTCGCCCTCGGCCTGCAAGATCCGAAAGCCCTGCACGGCTTCGGCCACCTGCAGCAGCGCCTTTTTGCGGGAGAGGTACTGGGTCTCATACTGGGCAAGACGCAGGCAAACCTGCGGGGTGTAGGCGATGTCCGGCACCTCCCGGGCAGCGCTCTGGGCGCGGCGGTAGTATTGCAGGGTCTCCGCCATCTCCCCGCCCGATGCGGCACAGTCATCCCCCAGGGCGATCATGGCCTGCACCTCCCCGGCCTGCGCGGCCTTTTTCCACATCCGCCGGGCCTGGGTCTTATTCTTCCGGACACCCCGGCCATAATACAGGCAGTCCCCCAGGGCAGAAAGCGCCTCTGCGCTGCCCGCCTCGGCGGCGGCAGTGTAGCTGGCCGCTGCCTCCGGCCAATCTCCGGCCCGGGCGGCGGCGTGCCCGGCTTCCAGCTCCTGAGCGCCGGGGTTGTCGCTTCCCCGCTCCGATCTCAGCAGCCCGCTGAGCAGGGAGACATCCAGCGTGGCAGAGCTTGTCCACGGGTCCAGCACCACACCATCGATGCCGTCCGTTTCCAGCGCATACTCCATGGCGCTGCGCAGGCTGCGCTCCACCATGGGGCGGGTGGCGCTGGCCTTTTCCGCCTCGGCGTTCTTTACCGAGGTGAACAACGGCAGATAGTTCCGCTCTTTCCGGGTGTGGAGCAGCCAGGGCTGCAGGCCCTCGGCCCGCTCCTCCGGGATGGGCAGGTGTGCCCAGGGGGCGGCCCCGCTCTGGGGGTCCACCGCTGCATCCAGCGGAACCAGCACCTTGGTCTGCAATTCCAGCGCATAGTTCAGGGCGTTCATCAGGCTCCAGAAATGTTCCTCGTTCTGCTCCCGGTACAGCCGCGCCACGGCCTCCTCCACAAACGGGCAGCCTGTGCCCACCGGCCCGTACTGCGGCGCAGTCCGCTTTTTTCCGCTGCCCACCGGCCGGAAGCGCCGACCGCCCATGTTGTATGCCATTTATCTCACCCTTCTTTTTCATCAATAGGATAAGTATAGCAGGAATCCGCAAATTTCACAATATTTTCCCGCAGGCAGCCGAACGCAAAAACAGCAGGCGGCTGCACATGGCCGTCTGCTGTTCGGTTCACCCTTCTGCCGGTTTCTCCGCATCGTCCAGATAGTTCTCGATGCTGCCGATGCTGTACCGGTTCTCGTTGGCTTTCACGCTCCGTGCACTGGCATCGTAGCATGCTTCCAGAATGGGCATCACTGGCTGCTGGCCCTCCTGGTCGGTCAGATGTCCGATGGCCCGGGCCTCATAGTAGTTGTCGATGATCTGGTTCACGATCCGTTTGCGGTCACGGAGCGGAGTCTGCAGGTTGGCCAGCAGCTCCTGCCGGATGCCGCAGCTGTTGCTGCCGTGGTCGCCGAACAGGATGTAATACTCCTGCTCGATCTCCAGCGGTGCAGCCTGATGCAGATAATAATCCGCCAGTGTCCTCCGCTTCTTTTCGGTGCTGAAGCCCTTGATCTCCTCCATGCCGCGCGGAAAGAGTTCCGGATGCAGGATCCACATTTCATAGGGCCCCACCGGCAGGTGCAGAGTATCGAATACATCCAGAAAATCCTCCAGCGCAATGCGGATCTCGCCCCGCTCCCATTTCTGAATGGTGCGCTTGTCCCGCCCCAGCATATCCGCAAGCTCCTGCTGAGATCTGCCCGCCACGTTCCGGGCAAAGGCAATGGCTTCCCCGATTCGGTTCCGGTAGTTGGACATATTCTTTCCCTCCTGACACACACTTGTACACCAGGCATTCCAACGTCTGGCGACATAAAATACTTTCCTCTGATAAAAGGATAATGGTTTGTCCCGCCTTCTGTCAAGAGTTGCAAATCCAATCACTTCACGTCAAATTTTTGTTAAATGTGTCATTCAAGCCGGGCAGCCGCCTTTTTTACAGAGATTTCGCCGCTCCGTGGGGCATCCGCCCCCTGTCTTAAACAACGTTCGGGCCATTTTGTCCTTTTTTACCTGCCGAAGGCAGCCGGATGTGTCAGGTACGCCACAACACGCAACGCAAAATATTTTTTGTAAAAAATTCCTCTTCGGCAAGTTTTTCCCAGCGCATCCGTTTCCATACACGCAAAAACCGCCCATAGCCGTCAAAAACAGCCATGGGCGGGTGCTTTTTCTTTATGCCAGTTTATTCAGCCTTACGGCAACGTAGGGGTCAGGGAGCTTGAGCTCGTCAGCAAGGTCGGCTTCAGATTCGTACTTCTCCGCCGCCATGCCCACCACAACGCTGCACACGTCAAAGCGTCCGGCGGGCGAAAGAGCCGTGACCTTGGCTTCTCCATCGGCAATGGCGGTCACCACGCCGTCCGCATCCACGGTAACGACACCGGGGTTGCTGCTGACCCATGTAATGGGCACACTGCCGCCGCCTTCCACCGCAACGGTGGCCGTCAGACGTTCCTGGGTGCCCACGGTGCGGAGCAGCAGGTCACTCTTGTTCAAGGTCACCTTGCCGATATCCGAAGTCACCGTGACGCTGCACCGCAAAGCCTGGCCGTTGGAGACCATTGCCGTGATGGTGGTGGTGCCCGCCGCCTGAGCCGTGACAAGGCCCTTGTCGCTGACTGTGGCAACCTCGGGGTTGCTGCTCATCCACTGGTAGACATAGAGGAAGGAGTGGTCGCTGTTGGTCAGCTGGAGCTGATGGGTGGGGTGCAGGTCATTGTACTGCAGCACAAGGCTTAGGCTGGTGGTATCCAGCGTGGGCTTTTTTCTGGCTGCTTCTTCATTTTTGCGGGTCACGGTCACCTTGCAGGCGGCACGTTCGCCGTGGTCGGAGATGGCGGTGATGATGGCAGTGCCTGCATTGCGGCCCGTCACCTTGCCGTCGCCATCCACCGTGGCAACATTGGAGTTGCTGCTCATCCAGACGATGAAGTAATAATCGCTCTGGCCGCTGGTGTACAGGTAGCCCTTGGGGCGGGGGTCATCATCGGTGATCTCCAGCTCCATCTCGGTCAGCTCCAGTTCCAGCTTGGAGCCGGTTCCGGTCAGGCCTGTCAGCACACCGGGCGCGGCCTGCACGGGCAAAGGGGCAGCCAGCAGGGCCCCGCTCAGAGCCAGCAGGGCCAGAAGCCGCCCCGCGGTTTGGAATTTCCATTTCATTGGGTCGAACTTCCCTCCTTGTTTCATCCCATGGGATCAAAGGAATGCCGCACACATGGAAAAATTTCGCGTCCATGATTTTTCTCACTACTGATTCATTTTACACGTCCGGCCAATGTGGGTCAAGTTTTTCGCCCAAAGTACTGTGCTTTCGCACCCGATTTCGTCGGGAATTCCAGTTTTTTCCGATTTTTTTGTGCAGAACATCAGGGCCAAATGCTGCTCCCGGCGCAGGCAGCCGAACGCCGTGCTCACATTCAGTTGTGCTGTTTCAGGGCGCAGACCGCAATGCTCAAAGCACTCCAAGCTGCCTGATACATCAGGACAGCGGCCACCGACAGGGTGCCGATGCTGCCCGCGTAGGTCAGCAGAACACCGATGACCACCGAGAACCAGACCGAGACCATCTGCACCGTGGTGGCGCTCGTCTCGGCGTTCTGGGCCTTTTCCGCCGCGCGCAGGCCGCCGATCAGGCTGGCAAAGCCCTTATCATGCAGCATACAGCAGCGGGCAGTCTTGTCCGGCTGGGCAGGGGTCAGCGCGCTGCACTGCTCCTGATCCAGCAGAGTGATCATCCCCTCGGGCAGATGGTAAGCCTCGGTGATGTGGCGGGCCGTCAGGCTGGGGTCCTCACAGGTGACCAGCAGGCGGATGTTCTCCCGCTGCAGCACCTCCAGACCGCGGGCGGCGTTGCGGCCGCCCACATAGTGGAGCACGAACATGGCGTGCAGGCTGCCAGAAACAGCCAGATACAGGATCTGCAGCGCGCCGTTTTGGGAGTGCTCATCCTCATACTCCTGCTCGGGCAGGGGCACCCCCTCCCGCTCCATGTACAGCCGGTTGCCGATGAGCACCCGGTTGTTATCGCACCAGGCGGCAAAGCCAAGGCCGTGGTGGACCTCCAAGTCCTTCACAGGGTACAGGATCTCGGTGCGGTCCTCGATGATCTGACGGAACAGACCCCGCAGGGTCTCACAGCTGTGGTTGAGGATGCTGGCCGCATAGAGGATGGCACGGTCGATGCGGCCGCCCTTGAAGATGCGGATGTCCTCCAGATTCACGCTGTCGGCGGTAAAGAGCTCGTCGGCATCCACCTGCACGGTGTCCACACCGCCCAGCTCCTCAATGGCGGCCCAGCCGGGCACCACGGCACCGGCGGCGGCGGCGGTCTTTTGCAGGCGCAGGGAAGCGATGCCCGCAACCAGGGTGGAGGACAGCGGTGCCCCCATGCAGAGCATGGAAGTCAGGGCTGCTGCCATGCCGTTGGGCCCGCCGCCAAACAGCAGGAACACCAGCCCGCTGAGCACGGCGGCACCCAGCAGGATCAGGGCTGTCTTGCGGGCGCGGCGCTCACTGGCGCGCTCCCCGAAGCTCTGCTCCACCAGTGCTTCGTCCCACTGGACAGGGCGGCTGAGCAGCACCCAGGGGTCTTTCTGATCCAGGCTCCGGGCCAGCACCCGGATCAGGTCCTTATCCCGGACACGGAACGCGCCCTGCAGCCCCTCGGGGGATCGGGCAGCAAGGTCGTAGCCGTTTCTGACGGCAGTCAGCAGGACACGGCTGCCCAGCAGGGCCAGGAACAGGCCCAGTGCGGCCACGCCGGAAAGCAGCGTCCAGCTGGAGTTCTGATAGCTCTGGGCGTTGAGCAGGGCGACCGCAGCCTGCACCAGCGCACCGCAGGCGGCCAGCGCCGGCATGGTGTCTGCACTGGGGCGGCCCTTGAGGCCTTGCAGGCCATCCCGCAGGACAGGCCAGCCCACAGCCAGTGCACCGGCCAGAAAGAGCAGGTTGGCAGCATAGAACGCCGCCGGGGCGATCACGGGGTCAAGGGAGGCCACAGGGGCCAGCAGCCCCTCGGCAACAAGGCCAAAGTGGAGCAGTACCACGGCTAGGATGCCCTCCAGCACACACCGCAGCGTCAGCTCCGCGCCCATCCGGCGGAGCTTCTCCCCCACCTGCTCGGGCGTTTCCGGCTCGGCTTCTTCTGCAGGCTTCTCCTCAGCCTCCGGCGCGGCAGGGGCCGCTTCCTCAGCAGGCTGGGCCGGGGCCTCCTCTGCCGGGGCGGCAGGCCGGGCGGGTGCTTCGTCCTCTTCCAGCCCCATCAGCGGCAGGCTCATGCTGTCGTCCTTGCTGGGGGCCTCGGTGCGGGTAGGGGCCTGCGGCTCGTTCTCGTCCGCGCCCTTGCCAAAGAACTGGAAAGCCGTTTCCGGTTCCGGTTCCGGCTCAACCTCTGGCGCGGCTTCCGGGGCAGACTTCGCCTGCTTTACCGACTGATCCTCGGCAAACACCATGGGGATGGCCGGGCCCTCAGGCGCTGCGGGAGCTTCCGGCTCCACGGCCAGCACCTCTTCGGGGGCATCCTGCACCTCCTCCACCGGGGCAGGCTTGGGGGTGCCATAGAGCATGGCCTTGAGTTCGGCCATCTCTGCATCCTCCTGCTGCTCCTGCGGGGTCAGGGGTTCCCGGCGGCGGGGCGGCTCCGGCTTTTTCTCGGGCTGGGGTGCGGGCCGGGGTTCCGGCTTCGGCTCTGCGGGGGCTTCCGGCGCGGTGGGCAGAGCCACAGGCTCTGCTTCCTCCAGCTCTCCGGGCTCCAATGCCAGCTCCAGGTCGGCCTCGGCTTCTTCCTCATGGCCCAGCACGATCTCACCCGTGGGCGGCAGCTCATTCTGCACGGCCGGGGCGGCGGCTGGCTCCTCTTTGTCCTTTTCGCGGTGAAAGAGCTTGCCCAGCAGGCTGCCGGTATTCTCCTTTTCCTCATCGCGGCGCTTCATCTCTTCGGGCACCTGTGCCACGCTGGTGCTGAAAAACGTGCGGAACTTCTCGTTCTGCGCATCGATTTCTTCCTGTGTCAGCTCTTTGCGCTTATCATCCTTTGGCATCCTAGTCCCTCCCTGTTCTGGTCACGGCGGTCTGGCCGCTGTTTCTTACTCTGCGGCGCGCTGGCTCTGGATCTCGTACAGGATGATGCCAGCCGCCACCGAGACATTGAAGCTGTCCACACCGGTGCCCTGAGCGGCCATATCCAGCCGCACCACACCGTCACAGAGCTTTTTCACCAGCTGGGATACACCGCTGCCCTCGCTGCCCAGCACCAGTGCGATGGGGCCGGTCAGGTTGTTCTTGCGCAGGGGCACGCCGTCCATATCGGCACAGTAGACGAACACCCCCTGATCCTTCAGGCGGCGGATGGTCTCGCCGATGTTGGCCACGCGGGCCACAGGCAGGCGCTCGGCCGCACCGGCGCTGGACTTGATAACGGTGGGGGTCACGGACGCGCCGCCCCGCTTGGGGATGACGATGCCGTGGGCTCCGCACAGCAGAGCAGAGCGCATCACCGCGCCCAGATTGTGGGGATCCTCGATGCCGTCACTCAGCACCAGGAAAGGTGGCTCCCCCTTCTCTCTGGCAACGTTCAGCAGGTCCTCCACGGTCACATATTCGATCTCGCTGGCAAAGGCGGCCACGCCCTGGTGGCTCTCGGTGCCGGTCATCAGGCGCAGCTTGTTGGGATGCACCCGCTTGACCGTGGCCCCGGCCTCCTTGGCCATGGCGGTATAGTAAGCTGCCACAGCGGGAGCCATGCCCTCCGCGATCAGCACGGTATCCACGCCGGAACCGCTCTTGAGCAGCTCGGTCACGGGGTTTTTGCCGTAGACCAGGCTCTCATTCTTGGGCTGCTCCTCCGTGCTGCTGCGGCGGGGGCGGCGCGGCATTTTCTGTTCGTCCATTGATGTGTTCTCCTTCCATTCTATGGCAAGGCGGGCCGTTTGAGCCGCGCCATGGTTTCGTTCTGTTTCAGTTTTACTATATTTTGACACTGATACATTCTAAAGTATAGCATACCCCGGCATTCTTCGCAATGTTTGCCGAAGGCAAAAGTTTTCCACATTCAGCAGGCTATACAATCGGTAATTCGGCTCAATTTTTTCCACATGTTGAAAACCCGGTGGAAAATGTTCAAAAATCAAGTTTGTACGCCCACTTTCCGGGTGGAATTCCACAGTTTCCACCGAGTTTTCAACCTCCCAGGTTCGACACGCAAACTTTCCGCCGTACTTTTTGTAAAATTCAAGTCGGAATTATGACAATTTTTTGAAGGGAGATCCAGTGGTTTTTGCCAGAATCTCCAACATCAAAATGCCCAATGTGAATTTGTGTTGAAAACGCCGCGGGAACCGCCTTGATTTTATCCTGTAATTGGGGTATACTACCCTTAGGTTCGTTAAAGGATGCGCAATCTTGTATCCAAAACGGCTTTTTCACCCCAAAATGATTTTGCGGAGGTAATGAATAATGTTGGTAAATGCAACCGAAATGCTGATCAAAGCACGCGATGGCCACTACGGTGTGCCTCAGTTCAACATCAACAATCTGGAGTGGACCAAGGCAGTCCTGACCGCCTGCGAGGAAATGAAGAGCCCCGTTATCCTGGGTGTCTCTGAGGGCGCAGGCAAATACATGACCGGCTTCAAGACCGTTGCCGCCATGGTCAGCTCCATGGTGGAGACCATGGGCATCACCGTTCCCGTTGCCCTGCACCTGGACCACGGCACCTACGAGGGCTGCAAGGCCTGCGTTGAGGCCGGCTTCTCCTCCATCA
>OFMV01003059.1_pt1 | contig 10283 bp, 10 predicted proteins | sample 1541881 | NCBI WGS metagenome assembly OFMV01 (sample SAMN04209220, study PRJEB22552) | human gut metagenome | biome: gut; material: feces | host: Homo sapiens | place: USA: Oklahoma
TGTAATCCGCAATCTATACTGTCTATATGCTGTGCTGTTATCCAATTCAAAATAATTTTGTTTATATCTGGCATTAAACACCTGATTTGTTTTATTGTCGATGGTTACCCAGCTTTCATTATCCGAATTTCTACCCTGAAGACTCCAATTCTTAGGGTCTCTTCCGGAAGCATCATTCGCAGAAGTTATCACATACGATTTTATAACCTGTTGACTCTTTAGTTTTACAATAACTTCCGACGGCTTTGCCTCAGTTAAATATTTTGTTCCAGAGTCTCCGTCAAACAAATTTTTCAAAACTTCATTATCATTTTTCGCGGCACTTCCCGAGTAACTCTCGATTTCACCGGATAAATTTCCATTTATCTGATACCTTGGTTCATTTGTTGTAATATTGGCGGTACCCTTCTTATCATCTACTGTAGAAGTTTTAAATCTATCTGCTGATTCAAAGGATGTAGACCATAATTCTCTTTTTGTTATATCTGCATCTATCACTTTTCCATGCACAGTTTCGCTTTTCGTAACAAATCCCACAGGGAGAGCCATACATACTGCAAGTAGAATACTGATACCCTTTCTTAATTTTCCTTTCTTTGTCATAATGTTCTCCTTTCAACTACAACATAACTGTACCTAACATAAAAATGCCATATCACTTATGCCATATAATCATTAAAATACATTTTAATTATACCTAAAATGTTGTTTGCCACATATACTTTCTAAAATTCAGATACCTCTAATAAAAAACATGCTTTGCCTATTCAACTCCCTCGCCCCTCAATCTTGAGGGGTGGGCTTTTCTTTTGCTTCATTTTTCTGCATAATAGACATATGAATATCTTACAAAGAATCTTTACCGACTATTATGAAGAAATTAAATATACTCTTCATCACAGATCTTCTGAGATGGAAAATATCGAAAAGATGATAAACTGTGGTGATTCTTCTTTTGGTGGTGCTATGTACGGCTGCCCACACTGTGGAAATCTTAAGTTCATTCCTTTTCGCTGCCACAGCCGTTTCTGTCCCTCTTGCGGTAACAAGTATTCCATGGAACGTACTACATCTATGTCTTTTAAACTGGTTAAAATAAACACATTAAACTCACTCTATTTATGCCAAACTTACGATGTCATTCTCTTACATGCACTTCTAAATTTTTGCATCAATTGATTAAATTCATCTTCTTTCATTAAAGCATACATTTGTATCATATATTCCCTTTGAAATAATAATATCTTGCGAACTGAAAAATTGCACTCACGAAGTACAGCTATCCTATGATGCAATCTAATTCTTTTATCTTTTTCTTCTTTAAAAGTCATTCTTAGAAATAACACTTCATATTTTGAATATAATTCTAATAGATATTCTAATGGAATTATCAATATTAAATAAACAATCGGTATCATAAAACTTACCAATGTATTTATTATATTTAATTGCTTGTATTCATTTATCCCAATCTTTATTGTTTCATAAAAAATCCAAAATCCTGCGATTGCCAATACACTATCCAATAATTTATGAACACTTTTATATTCTTCTTTTCTTTCTGCAATTACATTCATAACAGTAATTATTGTAATAACTGGAATAATCGCAAGTTCAATCCATATGTTAAATGTAAATGTGCTCATAAAAAATTCTAAAATCATGGTAAATTTCAAATTCTCTTTAAGGATTTTTTTAATGTATGTTTCATCTGCTTCACTCGAAACCGCATTCATACAATATATTAATCCAGAAAAAAGAAACCATATAATAATATCTTTGATATATATATTCTCCCAAATAGGCAAATAACAGAATACTATTGTAATCGTTAGAACATATAGCAATATTATTTCCCATAATATTCTTAACTTCTTGCCAAAAAATATTACTATGACATTCCACAAACTTTTTCTTATTTCCCTATGACATAATACATATAGCATAAAAATACATCCCCATATTAATGTTGCCCATTCTCTTGTTGACAATATTGACATAACGCTGTTCTCCTTCTGTATATTCTAGCTCATTACTCTCCCCACAAATAGAGCCAGACTAGAGGCATTTGATAAAACAAATGCCGGAAACCCGCATAAATACAGGCTTTCGGCATTTTAATCCCTTATTCAAACTCGCAGAATCTAGTTTGATTTAGGTTATTTCAATATGGTTATCTATACTGTTTTGTATTGATATCTTACATCTTGTCCACCTATTAGAATTATAATCTCTAGCCGATATTTCTGCAAGAAAAAGTATTGTGGTACTAATCGTTAGTACCACGATTGTTTTCTATGTACTGAGCAAAATCAATTACCTTTGCTGGCTTGCTCTTAGGAATAATTCTAACCGTTCCATCGCCTGCTCATCTCAAGTATTCTTTTCATTTCCAGCTGTAATTCATCACTGAAGTTCATTCTTTATTATCTTCACTAATCCGCTCCCAAATTAAAGGAAAGCATAGTTGCTATTAGTAGCAGAGCAAAAGAAAAAGTCTCGGAAGTCGCTTATTTAGCGGGTTCCAAGACTTGTTGCTCTTATTCAAACTCCTCTTTGTCAAGTTGTTGTGTAGTGTTTTTTTTTATTTTACGGCAGAAATTGTGGGGTTTTGTCTATTTTCTACTTACTGCATAGATTTGGGGGAGATTACATTGTCATTTTGTTGTCACTCTATTTTACTACACCACAATCAATAAAAATACCATAACTAATCTATTTTTCACTATGTTTACCGGATGTATACATTTCAAATAGGTATAATTGGTTTGTTTCTTTCATCTTATCATAATACTTCTCTTTTACCTCCTTCATAAAATCATCAATTGCGTCTTGATGATTTTTCAAAAACCAACCAATATGATTTTTTATATAATTTTCTCTGATTTCAGCATCATTCAAATCGTTTGGTACTCTTTTCATTCTTTCGTCAATACTATCAAATCCCAAAAATTCTTCTTTCAATCGTTCCTTTGACATCTGAATATATTCTGGATTTATATCAATACCAATACCGTTTCTATTAGTATTCTGACACACATGCAACAATGTACCACTACCAAGAAAAGGATCCAACACCACATCTCCCTCATCAGATGAAGCTAATATCATTCTTTCATATAATCCTTCCGGTTTCTGAGTTGGATGTTTCGTTCTATTCTTATTGCAATAATGCATATGTGAAAATTCCCATACATTTCCAGGATTCGCACCTCTCATATTATTAACAGATCTATAATACTTCTGTGGTACTCTAATCTCGTCCAAATTAAATTTGAACTTCTTCTTATCCTTTGTAAACATAAGTATATCATCGTGTCTAGGGGAATACCCCTTAGTTTTTCCTATACCTTGAGTATAGTACCAAGTAATCCATGAATTAAAATACATACTCATTTCCTTCTCCAAAATATTATAAATATATGATATATATTTCATTCCCATAAACACATACATTGTACCCTCAGGTTTTAATACTCTTACAGCCTCCCTTATCCATTTTCTAGAAAAATTTAAGTACTCATCAAATTCAAGCTTATCACTATTATTACCATAATCCTTATTCAAGTTATAAGGTGGATCCGTAACAATTAAGTCCACAGAATTAGACTCTATTTTTTTTAACTCTATGATGGCGTCTCCACAAATTGCTTTCAAATCTATATTCATACAAATCGTTCCTTTCTCCAACATATTATGATATAATACTCTCAAATGCAAAAAGGAGGATACAAAATGAATCATCACTTTCAAACATCTCAACGATTACAAAAATATCTCATTGATATCATAAAATCTGCATTATCTTCATCTGCGACAAATTCAGTTGAGATTAACACAAATTTAGACTGTAATGTCCCCGAAAAAGATATCCATAAAATTGCAGGTCCCTTTATCGATGAATGGACTTATGAAATATTTAATCGTGCTTCGAGTACACATACAAACATTAAATCTGTTACAAGTAAAGAAAGTAGCAGTCTTGAAGACATTTACATATCTCTTGAATTAGATGGAATAACATATGATATATTAATTGATGTTAAATCTGCCTCACTTGCAAAAGGAAATAATGCGGGGAAGGGATCTAACCTCACTTCATTCCGTAAAATACGACCTTTTTACATAAATAATCCTGATGCATTCTTTTTTATTCTATCGATAGAACATAAAAGTATTATTAATAACAATAAATGCTATGGTTTTCACTTAGTAGATTGTAACATCTTTGATTTAAAATATGTTTCTGAAAGCGAATTGAAATTCAATACTGCTATGGGTGACCAGTTTCAAATCTCAAATAGTATGAAAGTTACTCAAACTGAACGTACTACAGATGAATTTGTGGCATTAATTGATAAAATGTTCCTCAATAAATACTCTCAAGACAAACTCGATAAACTTATTGTCACCGAAGAAGCCAATCGCCACACAGCAATTATTTCTGAGGAAATAATTAGCATTCTTTGTAAAAATGAGCCTTTAACTAAAATAAATATTTTATCTTACTTGAAAGTATTATATCCTGATATTTCTACCTCTCAATTGGATAAATCAATAAAACTGTTAAAGGATTCTAACCGTATACAAACCATCAATCGCAGAGACTATGTAATTGTCAAATAAAAACTCCTGGGAGTCATATCTATGGCTCCCTCCTTACTTTCAAACTCCACTATATTTTAACATATATACCATTGTTTCTCCATAAAAATTTCTTAACATGCTACATAACTTTCCATCACCTTCCTCTCCCAACATCCTTAACTTTCTCCCCAATCCATTCCAAAAACTTCTCCAGCAGATTAATCCCACCAATCACAAACTGCTTCATAAACTCATACACCTTTTCCAGCTTGTCCTTCAAACTCCGTTTTTCTTCCTTAAGCATCTGATTCTGATACCTCAGCTTTATTACCTACTCCTTTAAATAATCATCGCCATCAACCGCTCCCAAAAGTTCTTTCTTAAGACTTTCCGCCTCCTCCAGTTTAATCTGTGCCTGTTCCGTCTGCCATTTTGCGGTGTCAGATATCATCATCCACTTGTCAGCCTCTTTTTGAGCTGCCTCGGTTTCCTTTTGTTTATCTGTGAGCTTATCTACATTTTCAGAATACTCTAACCGCAATTCAGAATTCTTCAGACGTAAATCCGTTTCCTCTAACTGCAATTTCTGAGTTTCAACCTTGGTATCATCCAACATCTTTTGAGCTTGTCAGAAACGTATTGCGCTTTATTCTCGGCTTCAAATCCGTCAAATAAATATCCACAAAACTTTTAAAGCTCATACTGATACTCTGATTCTCTTTCAGCTTGAAGTTCCGCTCCCATTCGAGAGCTTCGTTTTTCTTCGCAAAGCCCCTCTTGGTCTTCTGCTTCCTTTCTCCGGTCAAATCCTTATAATAAGTCCTCACCTCCCAAATTCCGGTCTTTTTGTTCTTGATAACCGCCATCTATCCCACCTCCTTATCTGTGGACAGTCCGTAGATTCGTTCCATAAAATACTGCGTGCTGACACGCCCTTTTATTGTCACAAATCCTTCAGACTCAAGTTCTGCATTCAGTCGCCGTATCAGCTTATACGCATAGGATAGTGATACATCCAGCATTTCCATGACATCCTGTGCTGTTAAAAATCGTTTGTTCTCCATAAGCAAATGTCTCCTCTCTTTCGTTTATTATTCAGTTCATTTTTGAACGGTTTTGATGTGTTTTATATTAGCAGTTCATTTTTGCACTGTCAATACTTTTTAGCAAAAAACATTTCACTTTTGTACTGTTGATGTTATAATCTATGTATATGTATGATTTGTACCTCGTGTTTTCATGCATGCTACAACACTCATTACACTTACAAGGAGCTGTTAAAATGGGCGAAAAATTCACTAGCCGTGTAGGCTTTTTAATTAGAAATTTCAGAATTGCAGCAGAAATGACGCAAAAGGAATTGGCAGATAAATGCGGACTAAACGAATCCACAATCCGAAACTACGAGCTCGGAAACCGATATCCGGACGAAGCGACTTTGCTCAATATCGCCAACAATCTAGATATCAGTTTTTATGCATTATCAGATCCGGATGTTGCCAATATCTTCAGTGCACTCCATGTTCTGTTTGACATCGAATGGGCATACGGACTACGCCCTACAATGAAGGACGGAGAAATATGCTTCAAATTTGAAGAACGGCTTCCAAGTGCCGGTCCCCGCTCGCAAGAAGACCTCGATAACTTCAAGAAGATGGTTGAATATTGGGCACGTCTACGAAATAAGCTGGAGGATGACGAAATAACGGAAACGGAATATTATCTCAAAGAGATAAAGTTTCCTATGAACCCGATAGACCCAGACAAGGAATATACTGGTTCGTTAAATCTTGATGATGACGACCAACTGCTGGTTCAGAATCTGAATGAGGATGAAAAGGCAGCAGAAACTGCTGAACTGCTGAAAGACTTATTTCCGGATTTCTCGTATGTGAAGAGGAAGAGGAAACCGAAGAAGGAATAAATTACCGATTACAAATATGAAGGTGGAATAATATGTCAACAGATAATTTTAGAAAATACCAAATTTTCATTAGTTCAACATATACTGATTTGATAGATGAAAGAAGATTAATAATTGACGCATTACTAAAAATAGATTTTATTCCAGCAGGAATGGAAATGTTCGTTGCTTCGAATACCGAACAATTTAAAGTAATAACCAAGGTCATCGACCTATGTGATTACTATCTACTTATTATAGGTAAACGTTACGGAACTATTAATGAAGAAACTCAAATAAGTTATACGGAAATGGAATACGACTATGCATTGTCCAAAGGAATTCCTATTCTTGTATTTGCTTTAGATGAAAACAGTTCGGTTTCTGAAGATAAAAAGGATACCGATCCTCTTAAGCAATCAAAGCTGAAAGCATTTAGAGAGAAAGCAATGAAAACTCGTCTTGCTACAATTTGGAAGAATCAAACCGAATTAGCACTTAATGTACCAATTGCACTCAATAAACTTGTTAAAGATTTTCCATCTCCTGGTTGGGTAAGAGCTGATTCAATTGAAAACTACCAATCTCAAATTATTGATACCTTGCAGGATAAAATAGCAAAAACAAGCAGTAGTAGTAATCTAACAGTTTTTCCTGAAGATATGCTTAAAAATGCATATCCCGATTTACAAAATATTGATTTAGCCATTCTAGAAGTAATACATAATCCAGCAAATATGAATATAACTTATTCTAAAATTGCCGAAATTTTAGGATTTTCTATTGCTTCCATCAAGCATCACATAGGCAAATTAATTAAAATGAATTTAGTACGCTTGGAAGGTACGGGCAAACACTCATCTTTACATACTAATTTTTGCTCAATTATTTCTAAATTCTCATTTGATTATTCAAATAACAATGGCGAACTCACTATTGGTTCGGGAATTTATACCTTTTCTACAAAATGGAGCAAAGCAAGCAATACCTCCATCCATGCATATTCTGATTGTAATAATATAGCCTCCATCGGCAGAATAAAGCAAGTAGACAATATTAAAAATATATATCTCTCTGATATAAATGAAACTGATTTTTCATCAAGAGTTCGGACAGCCGATATAAATGATGTTATAGTTTGGATAAATGAAAACGGAAAAATTGCTCTTACTAAAGTAATTGGCATTAAAGATGATTCCCGAAATGATCCTTTCGATCAAGTTGAATGTGAATACAAAATATTTTTTGAGTAGTTTATAAAATTATTGTCATTTGATTGTCACTCAACATAAAACGAGCCAAGAAATGTCGTAAATTCGACATTTCTTGGCTCATGTACATTATTCAAACTCGGCAAATTCGAAGATGGTTCTAAACATATTTATTTAGTTTTCATCTCTTTTCTTCCATTATTTTATCTCTGTTACATATATTATTTTGGCTTGCTGATTTTCTGTTGCCAGTTTGTTGCCACTTCATTATAACTGCGTTGAGATTCCTTCGCAATCATTATTTTGAAAATATGCTTCAAGCCCTGCCTTTTTTGCATCTAATACATTTACTACTGCACTCTCCCTTGTCTCTCCGCAAATGATACAACCAGGCAGATCTGGATAAGAAACCACAAATCCGCCTTCATCCTTGTCTTCTACAATTTCCATACGATAGGACAATTCCATATAATCATTCGGTATCTTCATTGTTCCTTTCCCCACAATCTGTAACTTCCCAATATCCATTTTTAGGAGAACCATGTCGGACAAGAATACCAAGTTCTTTTAATTTTTTAATATTGCTTTCTATATTTCGACTGGCAACGCCAATCTTTTCTGCTAATTTTGCTGCTGATAACTGATTATTCTCCAAAAGTAACTTTACTATTTCCTGCTGAGTACTATTAAGCTCAACTATTCCATGTTTCTCCGATGCTTCTCCGATGTTTCTCCGATGCTTCTCCGATGTTTCTCCGATGTGTTTATTTTCTGAAGTCATCGGTAAAGAATTACGGAATAATTCTACTCGAAACATATTATCAAATTCTTGAAATTTTGGTTCTGGAAGTCCATATTCCTTCGCAGCATTAAGAATTCTTTTTATCCCACTACCCCATGCTTCTACCAGTCCCATCTGGCTAAAAATATTGGCAATTGCTTTATTTCGGATTTTAGAATGACCATTCATGACTTCCTCGTATGTCAGTCCATTGTACAGTCCCCCCCCCGGAGAAGTCACCTCCAGTCGATTATCATATATTGCAACTTGAATGCAAGATTCGTCCAATAAATTTCGATGACAATGTGCATTGATAATCATTTCTCTGATTGCTTTTGGCGGAAGTTCATATTTTTCCTTTCTCACCAAGCCATCAATTGTTGCTCCAAGTCTTATGTTTCTCAAAACAAAATCTACTGCTGATTCAATCTGTGTATAGATTGGTCCTATAAATTCTCTCTTATCCAGAAATACTGCCCTATCTGTTCCTTTAAAGACTGCACATTGGGTTTTAGAAAATGGAAAATAGTCAGAAGTTAACAATGCATATGCATTCGTTGCCAGTAACTTTCCTTCATTTTGCTTCAGAATTTTCCAGTTAATAAGTTGCTCTTTCTTTACGGAATGTTCTGTCATTCTAGCTTTTTCCCGAAAGCTTTCAATATCTCTGCATAGTTTTTCTGTTACATTTTCTGAAACAGGATAGCCTACACAAGTAAGTTCATCCCATGAAATTCTTGCCCCTTCCATCTCAAGTTCTCTTAATTTTCTCTGGAAAAGCTTGTCTGGATGTCCCTGCCACACGAATATAAGTACCATTCTCCTTCCCTTTTGATTTCAAATAATATGGCCGATTTTTTCCTGCTTCTACGGACACAATAATAACAGTTTTTCCATCTATTGTCTGGGGTTCAATATCCGGAATAATCTGCGGCATACAAGAATCTGAAATAGCATTGGCTATTCCATCCATCAACTGAAATAATATTTCAGTTTCCACACCCACAATCTCGTGTGTTTTGTCATCTACACCTACAATCAGCTTTCCGCCCTGAGTATTGGCAAAAGCTACGATTGTTTTCATGTACTTTTCACTTTTATCTGGTAAAGTAATTTTGTATTCAATATTTTTTGATTCTCCAGAAAGCAATATGTCTCTTGCCATTTTTCATACCCCATTTTCATTTTTTCTCGCACCGCTGGTGCGATATTTTATTTTGCTACTTGTATTGTACCCTATTATGAGTGTTAATCAAACATTTTTATTGACAACATTTATAATATTAAATTTCAGCAAATGAAATAATTAAAATAATAGCAGGCAATCTTATCGACTACCTGCTACGTAAAATGCCTTATACAAATTAGAAATTATTCGAACTCGATCGTTCCCGGTGGCTTACTGGTCAGATCATAGAATACGCGATTAACTCCTCTAACCTCATTAATAATACGGTTCATTACCTTATTCAGCACTGCATATGGAATCTCTGCGGACTCTGCTGTCATGAAGTCGATAGTCTTGACTGCACGAAGTGCAACTGCATAATCATAAGTTCTGAAGTCACCCATAACCCCTACACTTCGCATGTTGGTAAGCGCTGCGAAGTACTGGTTCGGCATCCAGGATGGTTCTTCTCCATGTTCTTTCTTGTAGTCAGCGGCTGCTTTGTCGACTTCTTCACGATAGATGAAATCTGCATCCTGTACGATGCGTACTTTTTCTTCGGTCACTTCTCCGATAATACGGATACCAAGTCCCGGTCCCGGGAATGGCTGACGGAATACCAGTCTTTCCGGA
>OFMV01003060.1_pt1 | contig 10281 bp, 9 predicted proteins | sample 1541881 | NCBI WGS metagenome assembly OFMV01 (sample SAMN04209220, study PRJEB22552) | human gut metagenome | biome: gut; material: feces | host: Homo sapiens | place: USA: Oklahoma
CCCGCCGCCGCTTTGCAAAGCGGCGGCGTTTGTGGTATACTAGTTCTGCTGTTTGTGACAGCAGAACAAAGAATAGTGAATAAAGAATAAATAATAATGAAGGTGAATCGCCGTGCCTGCGGCACAGCTTATAAAAATTGGGCGCTGCTTTTGGTAAGCAATCAAGCCTAACCCGGCGTGCGGAGCCTATTTTAATCATGCGCGCACGGCGCGCATACCACCATTATTCTTTATTATTTTTTAATTATTATTTTACTTGACTGATCTTGAGGTTTTTTTGAATGGCAATTTCCAGAGAAGAACAACTGCGCAATAACCGCCGCTTTTCACGCCAGATTGTGGGTGCAGTGGCAATCGTATTGATTATCATTGGTCTGTTTACCGTATTAAGCTGGGTGGTTGGCGTGCTGCGCAGCGCGTTGGATGATACCGAACGCCGCCAGAGCTATGCCGACCGTCTGTACGGTCTTGTCATGTTTGACACTATGCCGTTTGACGATGTGAGTAAGGTGGATCAGTCGGAGTTTTTACAGGCTGCCATCTGGGGCGCTGTGTACCAGATCCAAAAGCGGGATAACGGCCTGAGCGACTATGAGCGCGACAGCGAAACCGGCTCCATCATTCTGCCCAAACTGGAAGTTGACACCTACCTGACCAACCTGCTTGGCCCGGATTACAAGATCACCGATGGCTCTTTCCAGACCGAAGAGTTCAATTATACCTATGACGAGGAAAAGCAGGGCTATCTGGTTCCTGTTACCAGCATGGTGGCTATGTATACCCCGGAAGTGGAAAAGATTTCCACCCAGAGCGGCAAGACCTATGTGACGGTTGGCTATATCCCCACCATCAACAATAGCTCCAGCGGCGAGATCAACCTGACCGCCCCCACGGAGCCGACCAAGTATATGGACTATGTGTTCACCCGCGGCGAGGGCCGTAAGTGGTATCTGAGTGCATTGCAGGAAAGCGATATGCAGCCTGAAGTGTCTGCTTCGACCGCAGCCCCGACTACCAATTCCGGTGACCCGCAGGAGTTGGTGCAGAACAACCTGGATTCCACCGTGGCCGATACCGGCAATCCCACAGGTGATACCGCCAACGGCACCGCTGAACCGGACAGCACGGCGGACGACCAGACCGATGCCCAGAGCGAACCTGAAGCTGATACCGGGGATACCGGTGGGGATACGCAGGATAGTTCAGGTACGGAATAAGCTCCTGCTGACAAAACGATAATTTTGATGAAGCTGCACAACCCAAACGCTGTGCAGCTTTTTGTATGGTAGGGCGGGGTCACCCGCCCCCACTGAAGGCGGCCCGACCGTACAATAAAAATGTGTGATATACCTTGCCCCACAGTAGGGGAGCAGCGTCCCCGACACCGCAGACAAACCTTGCGGCAAATCTCATTATGGCAGATGTGCCAAAGCTCCGGAATGGTCAAGACGGCTCCCTACAGAGCAAGGTATCATGTGTACCAAACAGAAAAACGACCAGCGGAACAGCCAGCCCTCTGGCCGCCGCAGAGAAACGCTGCCAATGCATAAAACATGCCGCCGCGCAGTTATACTACCCCTACATAACATCAGCTCAACAACAAAAATGAAAAAACAGACTGCAGAAGACCGTGCTTTTTTGATTGACAAAACAAGCGCGGCGTGATAATATGATAGCTGTACATTGCTCAATGTTTTTAACGTTGAACAGATGTTAAATACTTGTGCGATGGCAACACGGAAAAGTAGGAGAACATAGCATGAGACGGACTTTGGCAGCGCCGGGCCTTGCAGCTGTGCTGGGTATGGCATTGCTGCTGACCGCCTGCGGTAAAACAAACGCACATAACAATACGGCAGGCGAAACGGTCAGCACGGCACTGTTTGACTTTTCCATTACGGATGTCAGCCTGGTGGAAAGCTACCCCGGCATTGATATCCCGGATGGCGAATGCCTGGTGCGCATGCGCCTGAACATCAAGAACACCAGCAGCCAGACCTACACGATGTTCCTGCAGGATTTCCAAATCCAGTGGGGCGAGGGCGACAGCGATTACGGCACCTGCCTGAACGCAGTGGATGATACCATGATGCCGTATGCTTATGAGCTGACCCCCGGCCAGGAGCGCAGCGACTGGCTGATGGCTGAAATCCCCGATGGCAGCACCAGCTGCACCATTGCGTATCAGGAATACAAGACCGATGGCAGCAAAGGCGATGCCTACTTTGTGGAGGCAGCCCTGTGAGCCAGCAGTCGCGCATTCTTGCAGGGGTGTTTTGCTCCGGCATGGCGGCGGCGTTGATTGCTATGGCGGCACTGCAACTGCCCAACTGGCTGCAGCAGCGCAAGATGGTGAGCGAGAGCCCGCCGGTGGTGCAGACTGCAGAACCAGAGCAGACGCCGGAGCCGCAGGTTACCGCGGCCCCCACCGTGCAGCCCGCCGTTACCCCGGAACCGCGGGATTTTACCGCACTGCTGGAGCGTAACCCCGAAGTGATCGGCTGGATCAAGATCGATGATACCGATGTTGACCTGCCGGTGATGCAAAGAGAAGGGGACAACAGCTACTACTTAAAGCACGACCTGGATGGCAACTGGGATGACCTGGGCCTGCCATACCTGGATTATGAGTGCGATATCCAGCAAAGCCGCCATTTGATCCTGTACGGCCACAACATGGGCGTGGGGGATACGGTGCGGTTTTCCAGCCTGCAAAATTACCGCGAGCCGGAATATTATCAGGAACACCCGGTCATTGAGCTGGACAGCCTGAACGGTGGCCAGTACTACAAGATCGTGGCAGTTTATGCAATTACCACGCGCGAAAGCGATGGCGATGTGTTCCACTTTAACCAGTATGTGAACTTTGCCGATGATGCGGCAGAGCAGAAATACCTGGATGAAGTGGCCAAGCGCGCGTTTTATACCACGGGCGATTATGCCCGCGCAGACGAACGGCTTTTGACATTGTGTACCTGTACCTATGAAATGTCGGATGCTCGCCTGCTGATTATGGCACGCCCGCTGCGGGACGGGGAAACGCTGACGGCGGATGAAGTTATCATCAATCCGGACCCGCTGCTTCCAGCCCGCTGGCCGGCCGGGGCGTAAAATTTTTATTTGAATTCTGGGCACAAAGGCAACAGCAATCCGTACCTTTGCGTTTGGGATATAATTTTGGAAAGGGAGTAAAATTATGCAAAAGACGAGCAGGTTTTCGCGTCTGCTTACGCTGGTTACGGCTGTTGCCTTGGCAGTTTGTCTGCCTGTATCGGCGTATGCAGAAACCGAGACCACCGAGGAAGCTGCTGCACCCGCAGTAGTGGAGGAGACTGCACAGGACAACACCGCTGACGAAGCTGCAAGCGAAGACAGTGCTTCCTGTGTGCGCGTGGTGGATGTTACCATTTTTATGGACACCACCAAGGGCCATTTCGAGAGCGATCCCGACAATGTTGCCCTGACTTATCTGAACCGTGCCGAGTTTGAGGAGACTCCGATCACTCTGCCCACCGTTATCGCAAACGAGGGCTGGGAGTTCAAGGGCTGGGACGTTTGGGGCAAAGAGCACTTTGTCCTGGGCGCCGATGCTACTGAACTGGGCACCAGCGGCCTTGGTGCATTCCCGGTTGGCAGCCTGGTAGGCGGTATCTACCTGTACCCCATCTTTATGGAAGCTCCGAAGCCGGTAGAGCCGACCGCTACCCCGGTAGAGCCGACCGCTACTCCGGTTGAGCCGACTGCTACCCCGGTTGAGCCGACTGCTACTCCGGTAGAGCCGACTGCTACTCCGGTAGAGCCGACTGCTACCCCGGCAGAGCCGACCGCTACCCCGGCAGAGCCGACTGCCACCCCGACCGAGCCGACCGCTACCCCGGTCGTGACCCCGACCACCCCGGTTATCCCGGAGACCACTCCGACCAATACTCCGGCAAACACCCCGACTGAGGAAACCAATACCCCGGACAATACTCCGACCAACACCCCGGATGTTACCAAGTCCAACACCCCCGCTGATAACTCCAGCAAGATCATCCCGCAGACCGGCGTTTCCAGCACCAACAGCAACTCTGTTGCAGGTCTGGCCATCGTTCTGGTTGCCGCACTGGGCGGCGCTGCCGCTTACCTGTTCATCAACCGCAAGAAGCTGAACTGATAAGTGTAAAGTGATAGAGCTTTGAATTATTTAAAAACAGCCTTCGGCATTTGCCGAAGGCTGTTTTTGTGGTTGGGTAGCTTGAGCGAGCGACAACCACCAGCTAAGCTGGTGGAATAAAAAGGCTTTAGCCCTAGACAAAGAGAAAGCTCCCCGTAGAATAGAGTGTGGGTTTGCCAACCACATTCTAGGAACAGAGAGGTTTATCTTTGAAATGAAAAATAACAAAGACGTAGATAGTTTAAGCCATACGACATGGAGATGTCAATACCATGTAGTGTTTGCACCGAAATATCGGAGAATGGTGATGTTGCAAATCCGAAAGTGTACAACGGCGTGATGAGAAAACTAGAAAGGCTACAAAATGAGTGAGTTTTTGGAAACTGTAATTAAGGCTGACGCTGGGCATGTTTGGCGCGTGCTAGATGAATTTATGGATGCGCTAAAAGAAACAAAACCGGACGTGTATAGGGATTTGGTGCACGACTTGCAAAGAAAATAGGCAAATGTGTACTAAAGTGTGTACTTACAAAAGAAAATGCCGCAGATTTTAACGAATCTGCGGCATTTATCCAAGTCGGAGTGACGGGATTCGAACCCACGGCCTCTTGGTCCCGAACCAAGCGCGCTACCAACTGCGCTACACCCCGAAAAAAAATCCGCAGCAACTTTGCTGCTGCGGTGGTTGGGGATGAGAGAATCGAACTCCCACAAACGGAGTCAGAGTCCGTCGCACTACCATTATGCAAATCCCCATTGCATGTTTGTTAAGAGGCTTTGCTTTCGCGCTGCCCTCAACGCTTAGTTATTATAGCGGACTGGCAGGCATTTGTCAACACGTTTTTTGAAGTTTTTTTGATAAAATATGGAAACAACGAAGCAACGAGCATAAAATACAGGGTGACTCAAGAGATGACAAAATATATGCGCTTTTGCTCTGGCTTGCCGCAGCGGTTTGGCTGCAAAAACAGGCAATGAACCGCTGCGCAAAAGGCGGCGGGGGATTGGGAACACCGGCAGCCCGCAGCGTGTTTAACTCAGAAAATCCATAGGGTGTATCTGAAACGTCGAAAATATCGTCTGTTTCTACAAACGCAGCGGGATTTTGCGTTAAAAAGCCTTGGAATCCACAAAGGATTCCAAGGCTCTTTGACTTAAATCCTGCTTGTGTCTGCGAAATATTCGTCATTTTCTTTGTTTTCAAATACACCTTAGGGAACAACAGGAAACAATGCGCTATGTCTAAAAATTAACAACATACACAACAGGCATTTTCCGTGGAAAGCCCAACAGAGCGGCGGTATTAGCAACCCATAAAGAATTTACTTTTTAGTATAAACATTCGACTTTGTATTGCGGTTTGCGACCCTTTCTTCTTGACTTGTACGGCAAAAATGCTACAATAATACTGTATTTATTTTGCCTTTTGGGAAAGAATACATCTTTTGTAAAGGGGCAGTGTGCCCCAAAAGCCTGAAAACGGCCTGGGCCTCATTTGATAAATGCAGGCGGTTTTTGTTTTTGCGGCCATGGAACGGCATCGGCCCGGCGGCTCAGCTTTTTTGATTCGGCTGGCAGTGGGGGCGATGACGGTTTGACTTTATAAAAAGGTGTATCGGCGATCGCTGTGATCAGCGGGGACGGGATGACCGGCTCCGGAGCTTTCCATAACAGGGCAGACAATGAAATGGGGGAAATGAGTCCATGTTTAAATCCCTGAAGCGCTCTGCCAAGGGTGCCGCAGTGCCGCATGAGAAGGGCACGGCCGGGATGGCTACCGTAACAATGGCCACGCCTGCGCACGTGATTATTCCCATGTCGATGCACATTGGTGCACCTGCAGAGCCGGTCGTCAAAAAAGGCGATCAGGTCTGTGTTGGTACGCTCATCGGCAAAGCCGGCGGCTTTGTCAGTGCCAATATCTATTCCAGCGTTTCGGGCACAGTTGAGGGCGTTGCACCGTTCCGCATGGTCAACGGTTCTACCTGCCAGGCGGTTGCGATTGCAGCCGATGGCCAGCAGACGGTTGACCCGGCCTGTGTGCCGCCGGTTGTGACCGATAAAAAGAGCCTGATGGCAGCTGTGCAGGCCTGCGGTCTGGTTGGCCTTGGCGGCGCCGGTTTCCCGACGCATGTCAAGCTGGCAGCAGAGGGCATTGACACCCTGCTGATCAACGCAGCTGAGTGTGAGCCGTATCTGTCCACGGATACGCGCGAGATGCTGGAATGCAGTGATACGATCCTTTCCGGCATTACTGCCGTCATGAAGTATTGCAACATTCCCAACTGCATCATCGGCATTGAACGAAACAAGCCGGAGTGCATTGATCTGATGTGCTCCCTGGTGCGCGATATGCAGGGCGTTTCGGTCAAGCCGCTGCCCATGCGCTACCCGCAGGGCGCTGAAAAAACGCTGGTTGAAACCTGCACCGGCCGCGAAGTGCCGCAGATCGGTCCTTCCGGCAAACCGGGCCTGCCTGCAGACGTACATTGTATCATCATGAACGTGACCAGCGTTTCTACCTTGGGCAAGTTCCTGAAGACCGGTGTGCCCCTGACCACCAAGCGCGTTACCGTGGAAGGCGATGCCATTGCCAAGCCGCAGAACATTGAAGTGCCCATCGGCACTTTGTACCGCGATGTGATCGAAGCATGCGGCGGCATTAAGCCGGATGTTGAGCTGGGCAAGATCATCTTTGGCGGCCCCATGATGGGCGGTGCTTCGCCGAGCGCTGATTACCCGGTATTGAAGCAGAACAACGGCCTGCTGCTGTTCAGCCGCAAAATGGCCACCCTGCCGGAGCCTGACCCCTGCATCCGCTGCGGGCGCTGCATTGCCGCCTGCCCCATGGGTTTGGAACCGGTCGAAATTCTGGAAAACTTTGCCGAAAAAGATTTTGATGCGCTGAAAGCACGCTGCGTGGATCTGTGCGTGGCCTGCGGCAGCTGCACCTTTGCCTGCCCGGCCAAGCGCCCTGTGGCCCAGAACATGGGCCTGGCAAAGGCCTGGTACATGGGCGAACTGCGCAAAGGAGGGAAATAAGGAATGGATGATCGTCTGATCGTAACCGCTTCGCCCCATATCCGGGACAATGCGACCACCCGCGGCCTGATGGGCAACGTGCTGATCGCGCTGGTACCCAGCATTGTGGCGTCGGGGCTGATTTTTGGCATGCGTGCGATCCTGCTGACCGCAGTGACTACCCTTGCCTGTGTTGTTTTTGAGTACCTGTACTGCAAGCTGATGCACAAGCCCAACCCGGTGGGGGATCTTTCTGCCTGCGTTACCGGCGTGATCTTGGCTTTGAACATGCCGGTCAGCATGCCGCTGTGGATTGCCATTGTGGGCGCACTGGTTGCTATTGTTATCATCAAGCAGCTGTTCGGCGGCTTGGGCTATAACTTTGCTAACCCTGCGCTGGTTGGCCGTATCGTGCTGTTCCTGGGCTTTACTTCCCGCATGACGGCTTACGTTTACCCGGATATGTCAGTGGACGCCCTGGCATCCGCTACCCCGTTGAACGCAGCCGTTGACCTGCACAGCGTCAGCTTTGTGGATATGTTGCTGGGCATCCATGGCGGCATGATGGGCGAAACATGTGTGATCGCCATCCTGCTGGGCCTGGCTTATCTGCTGTTTACCCACACCATCGAGTTCACCATCCCGGCTTCCATCGTTGGCACGATGTATGTTCTGACCCTGCTGGCTACCCGTGACCCGTACATTGCCCTGCTGGACTGCATGTCCGGCGGCCTGCTGTTCGGCGCCGTGTTCATGGCGACCGACTATGTGACCAGCCCGTTCACCACCAAGGGCAAGCTGTTCTATGGCGTGTTCATCGGTCTGGTCACCTTCCTGATCCGTAACTTTGCCAGCATGAACGAAGGCATGAGCTTCGCCATCCTGCTGGGCAACCTGATGACCCCGTGGTTCAACGCCTGGGGCCACCAGACCCCGCTGGGCTACAAAAAGCCCCAGAAAGCTGCGAAAGGGGGGAAAGAATAATGGCTGAAAACAATGCAAAGGCTCCGGAACAGGAATCCAACTTTAAGGCACTGGTTCTTCCGGTCATTGTTCTGGTTGTGATCTGCCTGGTCTGCAGCGCGCTGCTGGCTGTGCTGAACAACGCAACCGCACCCATCATTGAAGCCAACACCAAGGCTGAGACCCTGGCGGCTTATCTGTCCGTTCTGCCGGAAGGCACCACGGCGGATGATCTGCAGGATGTTACTGTTACCACCGCCAATGTGACCGGCGCAGTTAAGACCGCAGACGGCATGGCTGTTGTGCAGTCCACCGCAGCAGGCTACAGCGGCAACCTGGTTACCGTGTACGCTGCATTTGATACCACCCGCACCCTGACCGCTCTGTCTGTGGATGCTTCCACCCAGACCACCGGTATCGGTTCTAAGACGGGCGAAGAGAGCTTCTACGGCGGTTATGTCGGCTGGAGCGCTTCCCAGCAGGTAGAGGTTGGCAACCCCGTTGATGCAATCGGCGGCGCTACCATCTCTTCCCGTGCAGTTGTCAGCGCCATCAACAGCGCAATCGACTGCTACAATAATGATATTGCGGGGGTGGCTTAAAATGGCTGAAAAACAAAGCAAATGGCGCATTTTTACCGCCGGCATCATCCGCGAAAACCCGGTTCTGCGCCTGGTTCTGGGCTGCTGCTCGGCACTGGCTGTTACCACCACGGTATCCGGCGCTTTGGGCATGGGCCTGGCCATGACGTTCGTTCTGGTTTGCTCTAACATCGTTATTTCGGCACTGCGCAAGGTCATTCCGGCCAAAGTGCATCTGCCGTGCTACATTGTTATCATTGCAACCTTCGTTACCATCGTTCAGATGGTACTGCAGGCTTATGTGCCCGCACTGTACAAATCTTTGGGCGTGTTCCTGGCCTTGATCGTTGTCAACTGTATCATTTTGGGCCGTGCCGAGATGTTTGCCTGCAAGAACAGCGTTGTGGATTCTGCACTGGATGGCCTGGGCATGGGCTGCGGCTACATCCTGACCATGCTGCTCATGTCCTCTGTGCGTGAGATTTTGGGCAACGGTACCTGGATGGGAATTACCATCATCCCGGAAAGCATTGACCGCATGAGCCTGATGAACCAGGCCCCCGGCGGTTTCTTCGTGTTCGGCTGCCTGATGGCATTGTGTGTGTACATTGAAAAGAAGCTGAACAAGCCCATTGAGCGCAAAACCTGCGGCGATGTGATGCTGGAAGAAATCGACAAAGCAAAAACCGAGGAAGGGGGTGCTAAGGAATGAGCCAGACTGTTGCAACCTTTGCTACCATCTTCTTTAGCATGATCCTTGTTAATAACTATGTTCTGGTCCAGTTCCTTGGCATCTGCCCGTTCCTGGGCGTTTCCAAAAAGCTGGATTCCTCCGTTGGTATGGGCGCGGCTGTTATTGCAGTCATGGTGATCGCAACCGCTGTTACCTTCCCGCTGCAGATCTTTTTGCTGGATGCCAACGGCCTAGGCTATATGCAGACGGTCATCTTTATTCTGGTCATCGCTGTGTTGGTCCAGCTGATCGAAATTGTGCTGAAGCGTTACGTTCATGCACTGTATCAGTCCCTTGGCGTGTACCTGCCGCTGATCACCACCAACTGCTGTGTGTTGGGCGTGACCATCCTGGCTGTGCAGGATTACACCAAGGTTTATGAGGCACAGGGCTTTGGTATGGCTTATGCCGAGGCTTTGATCTGCGCCGCTGGTGCAGGTGTGGGCTTCCTGGTTGCCATGCTGCTGTTCTGCGGCGTTCGCCAGCGCGTGGAGCGCTCCAACCCGCCGGAAAGCTTTAAGGGCCTGCCTATCACGCTGGTGTCTGCTGCCATTACTGCCATGAGCTTTATGGGCTTTGGCGGTCTGGTAGAAAACATCATCGCCGCACTGATGTAAGGGGGAGAAATCGATGAATAGTATTGCCTTCGCCGTCATCGTGCTTGTTGTTCTGGGCTTGGCGGGCGGCATTATTCTGGTGCTGGCTTCCAAGTTTATGGCTGTGTACGAAGACCCGCGCATTGCGCAGATCACCGAATGCCTTGCAGGCGCCAACTGCGGCGGCTGCGGCTATGCCGGCTGTGCTGACTATGCAAAAGCGATTGTTGA
>OFMV01003061.1_pt1 | contig 10279 bp, 7 predicted proteins | sample 1541881 | NCBI WGS metagenome assembly OFMV01 (sample SAMN04209220, study PRJEB22552) | human gut metagenome | biome: gut; material: feces | host: Homo sapiens | place: USA: Oklahoma
GACTTGAGGAACAGAAACGGATTGATGAGCAGGAGCGAGCAAGAGCTGCTCGAAGAAGAAATAAAAGACGTTCGGGACCGGAACTCTAAATTACAGATACAAGTGAACCAATCATCTGTGGAAGCGGTGGAACAGGCACAGCAGAAACAGGAAGAAGCTGAAAAGAAGGTAAGGACAATACAATGTCAATATAACAAATTACAAGAGAATGCAGAAACGATGAAAGAAAAGGCGGATCAGAAAATAAAAAGTCTGAAACAAGAAATGAAAGAAAAAACAAGTTTCTGGCAGATGGCATATATTATTTTTTTAGTATTTGAGATGATAAAAAGCACAGTAGTTCAGAATGATTTAATTGCTTGTATAAAAGTTCCGGTAAGAGTTTGGTGTAGGTATGTAGAATGGGTAATTCGTCCATCAGAATTAAATATTTGGGGTGAGAAGGAATATTTTTCAACAGAATGGTCGTGGTGTTTGCGAGTTATGGCAATTATTATCATTGTCGGAGCAGTAATTGCCGGTGAAATGTTTGTTCTGAAGAAAATAGAACAGTATCGAAGAGTGTGGGATAAATATTCCATACGGTTTATGGTGGTCAGTTTAGAGATGATTATTGTATCAAGCGATGTGTTGAGAAGATGTATGCCAATAAATCTTGTGGTATTATTTGGAATAATAAATATCGCTGTCATAGAAATAAGGATTTATTATCGTAGAGCTAATGAAATATATTAAAAATCAACAATGGTTATCAAAAACCAAATTTGATTATTGACAATCAATAATGTGGGTGCTATAGTAAAAATATGGAAATTGATTGTGAATAACCAAAGGAGGAAGTGGCATTGAAGACTTCGGTTAAAGAGCTAAAAGCAAAAGAAATCTCAAAAGTTGAAGAGATTAGCTGGAATATTTCAAACAGGATAAGAGAATTTGGAAATGCTTCTATGTACGGTGGGTTTTGTTTAGCATATGTGGCCTATGTATCCTTAAAAAATAAGATAACAGATATAAACCAGTTAAAAGAATATGTGGAGCTGACTTTTTCACCAGAAAGAGTCAGTTTCATAAAAGAAAATATTGGAAATTTATGGAATGTTGCAATAGAAATTTCAGAAGAATATTCAGAAGCTGCACTTTTAGCGACTGTTTTATGGTGGCAATTACAGGGAAATCGTTTCATGGGAGAATGTGAAACACCGCAGAGTGTCATAAAGCTGGCAAATGAGATTCTTCAGATTTCAAATGATAAGGTGGCAGATTTTTGCAGCGGAATTGGTTCGTTTCTTGTGAGTGCCATAGAAAAGAGTCCAGAATCACAATTTTATGGTACAGAGATTGTGCGAGATGTAAAAGAAGTGTCAGCAATCCGTACAGAATTGATATCTGATCGGGTAAAAATTGAGCAAAAATCAGTTTTAAATATAAAGGATAATTTGATGTTTGATAAAATATTCTGTGATTATCCATGGGGAATAAAAGCAAAAGACAGCATTGGAAGTAACGAAGCATTACAAGCAATATATGATGAGATACCAGAAGTACAGAAGGTGGCAGCAGGAGACTGGATATTTATTATAAATGTCATGAATCACCTTAATAAAAATGGTAAGGCTGTTATTTCGGTAAGTAATGGAGTTACTTGGAATGGTGGAAATAATACAATCATTCGTGAAAAATTTATAAAACAAGGATTTGTGGAAGCAGTGATTGCTCTTCCGCAAAATTTATATTTAAATACAGGAATTGCATGTTCATTACTGGTGCTAAGCAGAAATAATAAAAATATAAGAATGATAGATGCAACAGAAATGGTATCGGTCGGACGGAGACAGAACATTCTTAGTGATGAAAATATTTCTGAGATTGTTGAATTGTTGAATACCGATGACAAAAATTCAAGACTGGTTTCTATTGAAGAGGTGGCGGAAAATGAATATGTTCTTAATCCTTCAAGATATCTTCAACAAGAAACAGTTGTAAAAAATGGTGTGCTTTTTGAAACTGTAATAAAGAATATAACAAGAGGAGCACAAATTAAAGCATCTGTTTTAGATGAAATTGTATCAGATAAACCGACGAACATGCAGTACTTGATGTTGGCAAATTTACAGGATGGAATCATTAGTGACGAACTTCCATATTTAAAGGGAATAGACTCTAAATATGAAAAATATTGTATAAAAAATGGAAGTCTGGTAATTTCCAAAAATGCATCGCCGGTGAAAATGGCGATTGCGTCTGTACAAGAAGGCAATAAGATTTTGGCAAATGGAAATCTCTATGTTATTGAACTGGATGAAGATAAGATAAATCCTTATTTCTTAAAAGCGTATCTGGAAAGCGAAAATGGGAAGGCGGCTTTATCCAGAGTCGCAGTAGGTGCTACCTTGTTAAATCTACCGGTGGAAGGATTAAAAAAGGTGATAATTCCGTTGCCGGATTTAGAAAGTCAGAAAAAAATTGCAGATCAATATTATGCGAAGCTAAGTGAGATTAAAGAATTAAAATACAAACTGGAAAAGGCAACAGAAGAACTGGAACATATTTATACGGAGGAAAAATAAATGAACGAGAATAATAAATTTGATGTAGTTGGAACCAATATAGCAGAAAAAGCGACGATGATCTGGAATGTAGCAGATATGCTTAGAGGACCATTCAAACCGCATGAATATGGTTTGATAATCTTACCAATGACAGTAGTAAAAAGATTTCATGACTGCCTATTGTCGACGCATAAAGCAGTACTTGAAAAGTATGAGGAAGTAAAGAAATTTGCAGTTATTGATGGATTTTTGACAACAGCCTCTCAGTATCAGTTTTATAATATCAGCAAATATACATTTGATTCATTGCTTGCTGATCCGGAAAATATCGAAGCAAATTTTAGAGATTATTTAAATGGATTTTCTGCAAATGTCCAGGATGTGTTATCGAAGTTTGATTTTGACAACATTATCCGCAGAATGGTAGAAAGCAATACATTATATCTGGTTATCAAAGAATTCAATTCCCAGAAAGGTTACCTGGGACCGGATAAAATCAGTGCTGTAGATTGTGGTTATATTTTTGAGGATCTGGTAAAGCGATTTTCAGAGTCTTTCGGTGAAGAAGCAGGAGCACATTTTACCAGTAGAGATATCATTTATTTGATGACAGACTTCAGAAGACTGGTAAGAAAGCTGATCCGATGGTACAGCTATATCACACAGGTAGTTCGTATGTTTGATGAAGATATGCATAAGGAATACCTGTTTCTGAGTTACCTGATTGGACTGCTTCCAGAAGAAAAAGAAGAGCCAGTCGATCTGGATGGAAAATTGAAACTGGAATATTATAAGCTGCAGAAAACATTTGAAGGTACGATAACACTGGATAAAATTGATGGTCAGTATGTTTCGTCCAAGAAGCAAGGAGTACAGGGGAACAGACAGAAAAGTACATTGGATGAAATATTGGACAAGATTAATGAAAAGTATAAAGGACAATTTTCAGAAGGTGATCGGGTAATGCTGGGTGCTTTACATGATAAATTGATTGAAGATGATAAACTGGCAAGCTCGGCTCGCACTTCTGATCCAAGAATATTCACGGAAAGTATTTTTCCATCAGCGTTTGGAAATGCAGCAATGGAAAGCTATATGGAGGCCCAGGACAGTTATGGATCACTGTTTGAGGACAAAAGCAAGTACGATGCTGTAATGAGTGCGTTAGCAGGGGTGATTTATAGGGAAATGCGGTCAAAAAAGACTGTGGATTACCGGAAAGTTGAACGAGATGAGCAGGTTCAAATGGTGGCGGAAGAACCGGTTAAATATGGGAAATAAAAAAGAAACTATGATGGTATGAAAAGGCAAGGGAGGGTTTTTATGTGGCTAGATAATGCGTCAGATATTGATATTTTATTTTATGAGCCGTATGCAAGAATAATTGCCGATATTGCAAAAAATGAACAATATAATCCATTGACAGTTGGTGTGTTTGGATTATGGGGTGCAGGAAAATCAACCTTATTGAAGTTAATAGGTGAAAAACTTAAGAGTCAGGATGGAATTATTTGTGTAACTATTAATGCATGGATGTTTGAATCATATGACGATGCTAAAACTGCAATTATGGAGGCTTTATTACAGGAACTTAAAGAGGAAGTTCCTGTAGAAGAAACTAAAAAGAAATTGGGCAAATTAATAAAAAGAGTTGACTGGTTTAAGTTAGGAACAAAAGCAATATCCACGCTTGCACCTGTAGTTGCAAGCGTGGCAACAGGAAATCCATTGCCTATGTTGTTAAATGTAACGGGAAGTGCTGAAGAAATTGGAAATACAGTCAAAAATGCAGCAAATTCCATACAGTCATTAAAAGATGAATATTGGAAAGAGGAAGATGCATCAAATGATGAAAGCACGATAAACAATATCAGGAAATTTAGAGAGGAATTTTCTGATGCATTGAAAAGTGACGATATTAAAAATGTAGTTGTAATGATAGATGATTTAGACAGATGTCGTCCAGAACGAATAATTGAAATATTGGAAGTAATTAAACTATTCTTGTCCGTTGACAGGACAACTTTTATTATTGCTGCAGATGAAAATGTTATAAAGTACTCTATCCGTGAAAAGTATCCACCAATGAATGGATTTGATGTAGAACTGGACAAAGAATACATTGAAAAAATTATTCAATTGCCAATATATATCCCGGAGTTATCGGCAAAGGATATACAAAATTATCTATTATTATTGGTCACACAAAGCTATTTGGAACAAGAGAGTTTTAAGCATCTAATAGATAAGATATTCGAAGAAAAAAGAACAATTTCTGGGGATGTAATTACGCTAGAAGAAATTAATAAGTCGATTGGTGAGTTAGGATTGAATTGGCAGGATGGAGGACAAACAGCTTTTAATGAGACGGCGAAAATTATTGATGAAATAAGAGAAATTGTTGCATCTACATTGAAAGGCAATCCACGCCAGGCAAAACGCTTTTTGAACACATTTATTACCAAACGCCAGTTGGCAAAAATTTATTATGGTGATGAAATTGATATTTCCATTTTAGCCAAATTATTAGTGTTGCAAAAGTTGGATAATGACTTGTTTATACAATTGAATGAATGGAATAAAGAATTTGATACTGAAAATAAAGAATTTAAGGAAATTCGAACAAAAGTGATGGAGGGAAATGTTGATGCTCAGAATCCGTGGAACACATCACAAATAAAAAAGTGGCTAGAATGCAAACCTGTTGAATTAGAAAAATATCGATTGGAAAAATATTTTTATTTGACAAGAGAAAATTTGAAAAGATCTAGTATTGACGAGTCTGGATTCAGTAAAAATACGAAAGAAATTTTGGAAAGAATTGGACGAGCTAAATCTGGTCAAATGGTGGCTATTATAAAAGATATGGAAAAGTTGAGAGCAGAAGAAATTGCGGATACATTTAAGGTTGTTGTATCAAAAATCGAAAAAGGTGAAATGAAATTTTTTGTTGTAAGAGATTTGTTTTTGAATTTTGATGCATATAAAGGAAAAATAGTGGATGCAATTGGAAAATCAACAGTTCCAATTAAAGCAGGTGATATGGCTGCATTAAGAACAATGTATAATAGTGATACGGGAAATATGAATACTGTATTAGAAACCATGGTAAAAAGAGGAACGTTAACAGACGAGCAGATTACAGAAATAAAAGAGCAGAGGAAAAGCTAATATGGGTACATCAAAAGGATATATAGCACCAACAACATCGCATTGGTCAACCGCAAAAAGAGCAGTGACGGCCTTTATAAATAATAGAGACTTTGATTCTAAAGCGAAAGCTGCTAGTAAATATGCTACAGCAATGAAAACAGATATGTCGACAGGTGGTAGTTTTCAATCGGCAGCTGCAAGAACTTTAGGCTTTGCACAAAAAGTTGCGCCTGGTGGCCTGGACAATGCTTTGCGTGAATATAATAGAGAGGATCTTATAGGGAAGCCGTCGGAAGTTGTTTGGACAGAATTACTGCATGAATTCACAAATTCTGGAGCATCTGTAGAAGATAATATGGCAGCAGACGCATTGTCACAGGCTATGGATAATTTGGAAATAGAAGATATTGCGGATATAGGGAATGTTTCAGTTGATATATTACTGAAGGAAATGTTGAAAGAATACATAAAAGAAAATTTTGATTTTAGATATGAAGAAAAAATATCCAAAGGGAAAACACCTGCACAAACATCTGCAATTTTAAATGATATGCATGAATATATAGAAAATAGTATTGACGGTGATTTGAACTTGGATAATTTGAAATCGGTTGATTTTTCTAACATGGGAACATCACAAATCGTGGAGGATGCATTAAGAGATGCCTTGTCTGTATTTGAAAAGTATTATGGGGAGGAGTAGAAATGCGGTTTTGGGTTGATAAGGAACAAGAGAAAAAGCCAGATGGCGAATGGAAAGATGCATATGTTTTTTCGATTAATCGAAAACAATATAGTACGATATTTACAAATATAACGAATAGCTGGTACCGGATGGACCAAATGCAGATTCCTGCAATATATGAGGATTTATTTATAATAGGTTTGAGTATTTTTGCTTTAGACAAAAGAGTATCCAGAAGAAGGTTTAAAAATTGTTGGACTAGAGATATAAATGTATCAATTCCGGTATTGGAATATGATAAATGGAAGGATACGGGCTTACAATGGGAAAAAATGCTTGGATTTTTAACGGGAGATCATTGGCATATTGTATTTAGAAAAAGCGAAGTAATATATAGCTATAGAGAGCATGCAAATAGGATTCATTTGAATGTTCAGGATTGTGATTGTGTATGTTTGTTTTCAGGAGGATTGGATTCTTTTTGTGGTGCAATTAGACTATTAGAAGAAGGGGGATCTCCTTGCCTGGTTGGACATAATGAATATCCTAAACTTGCAAAAAGACAGAATTTATTTGTCAGGACTTTTCAGGATCTTTATCCAGAACAATCTGTTAAATTTATTAGTTTTACAGCAAATTCCAGAGCTCCTATAAGTGAAAAAGAAGGAATATTAAAGGGGAGCGAAAATACTTCTCGTGGCAGGTCATTACTGTTTTTATGTGCAGCACTTAGCGTGGCTGGTATTTTAGGAGAAAATGTACCGGTTTATATTCCGGAAAATGGATTCATCGGACTCAATATTCCACTAACGGGAGGAAGAAAAGGGACTTGCAGTACAAGAACTACTCACCCATATTTTTTAAGACAATTTAATGGTATCTTAGAACAGGTAGGAATAAAGAATACTATTACTAATTTTTTTGCGTACAATACAAAGAGAGAGATTGTAGGACAAGTTAAAGATACAGATGCATTTAAAAGCTGTTATGCAGATACAATTTCATGCTCACATCCTTGTTTAGCAAGATATAATAAAAAGGGCTCTAAAGAATATCCTGTAAACTGCGGATACTGTTATCCGTGTTTGATACGCAAAAGTTCACTTTTGGACATAGATGAGATAAAAAAATATTCTTATCAGGGAGAAGCTTATGATTTTTTGATAGAATATGAAGAAAGTGAGAAGAGTGCAGATTTAAGAGCGGTGCTTGGAAGTATCTATCGTTGTAAACATTCTTCGGATAAAGAATTAAAAAGATATATTAGATGCGTAGGAGAATTAACAGAAGAGGAAGTTGAAAAATTTTTATCATTATACAAGAAAAGTATAGAGGATTTAGTACAACTTTTTTCCGCAGATCAGAGAATGAAGGAGTATCTGGGATTATGATTCAACACCTTATTGATACACACTTTCATCTGGATTATTACAAAGAGCATCAGAAAATATATGACGGAATAAATGAAAGAAAACAATATACATTGTGCATGACGAATTCGCCTGGAGTATATATATCCTGTAAACGCATATATCCGGAAACAAAATATTTGAAATTTGCACTTGGATTCCATCCACAGGATGTATCACTGAAAGATGCGGATTTTTATGATTTTATGCAATTGGTAAATACAACTAATTATGTAGGAGAAATAGGACTTGATTTTTCAAGACAAAGTTATATTTCGCGTAATAAACAATGTATGTATTTTGAGCAAATTGTAAGAGTGTGTGCAGAAAAGGATAAATTAATGTCTGTGCATCTTAGAAGAGCGGAGGAAGAAGCAATATCTATTTTGAAAAAATATCGTCCTCGTAGGTGCATTATTCATTGGTTTAATGGAAACGGAGAGCAATTGCAACAATTAGTGGATATAGGATGTTATTTTTCACTTAATTCTAACATGGTAACAAATGAAAAGAATAAAGAAAAATTGTATTTGATACCAAAAACAAGAGTATTAATTGAAAGTGATGGACCGTTTACAAAAATTGATGGAAAAAAGTACACATTTAACAACTTAATAAAAATATACGAGTTAGTTGCACGATATTATAATGAACCAGACATTATTAAGATGGTTTATGCTAATTTTCGAGATATTCTTTCAAAATAGTGTTAATTGCAAAGTTAGAGGGTGATTTTATGGCAATACGATCAGTAGAATATCTGCAAAGCCTTGTCCGGGAACTTGCAAAACTTCCGGATGAGACTGAGTGGGTAGAATTTAAATGTAATAATAAACAGCCACAGATGATTGGTGAATATATTTCTGCTTTGAGCAATTCAGCAGCATTATGCGAACGACCAAAAGCATATCTTGTTTGGGGTGTGGATGATGCAACGCACAAAATTGTAGGCACTGAATTTCAGTATCGCAAAATGAAAAAGGGAAATGAGGAATTGGAAGCATGGCTTTCCAGGATGCTTTCACCAAGAATTAATTTCCGATTTTTTGAGGTTCCGATGGATGAAGGAATGGTTGTGCTGATGGAGATTCCTTGTGCAGAAAAACAGCCGGTACAGTTCGCTGGTGGGGAATATATAAGAATTGGAACAAATAAAAAGAACTTAAAAGAGTATCCGGATAAAGAAAGAGAATTGTGGAGAACATTTGATTCCACACCATATGAATTGCGAATTGCGATGGGAAATCTGAATGAGGATGAAATGGTGTCATTACTGGATTATTCTAAATATTATGACAAACTTGAAATGCCGATTCCGAGAAATCGAGATAAGGTACTAGAAGACCTGCAACATGAAAAATTTATTATGAAAAATGACGCTGGGACATGGGATATCACGAATATGGGTGCTTTGATGATTGCAAAAGATTTGAAAAAATTCGAATCTTTGCATAGGAGATCGGTTCGAGTTATTTGGTACAAGGAAAATTCCAGATTGGATGCTATAAGAGAAAAGGAATTTTGTGCAGGTTATGCATTTTCACATGAAGAAATCGTGCAGTATATTATGACAATTATTCCGCAAGAAGAAGTCATTGTGGAAGCTACGAGAAAATCTGTTGTCAGTTTTCCAGAAATCGCTATCCGTGAGTTGCTGGCAAATGCTATGATACATCAGGATCTTCAGCAAAGGGGAACGAATCCAATGGTGGAGGTGTTTAAAAATCGAATCGAGTTTTCAAATGCCGGAGCACCATTGGTGGCAATCGAAAGAATTGTAGATTCGGTGCCAGTATCCAGAAATGAAAACATTGCCGGATTTATGCACAAATGTGGTATTTGTGAGGAGCGTGGCAGTGGTTATGATAAGATTGTTGAAGCAACCGGTAAAAATGAGCTGCTTGCTCCGAGAATTGAAAATCAGAATAATCAATTCACAAAAGCAATATTGTTTGCAAAAGTACCATTTGAATTAACTACCAAAGAAGATCGGATGCGGACTTGCTATATGCAGGCGTGTCTAGCATATGTCAATTTTGAAGGTATTTCTAATTCAGATATTCGAAAAATATTTGGTCTGGGAGAAAAAGAGAAGGCCAAGGCATCAAGACTTCTTACCAGTGCTGTCGAAGGTGGATATATTAAAGTAATGGACCCGGATACAGCACCAAGATATAAAAAGTACATTCCATATTGGGCATAATTTAAGTTTCGCTAAGTTTCACCTATATAAGCATGTGAGAGAATCTTAATAGAAAAATATGCAAAAAAGGCACTGAAAACAATGGATTATCGGTTTTTCAGTGCCTTTTCCTTGAGTAAAAAGAAAAAAATATAATAAATTTAAGTTTTGCTAAGTTTCACTAAGCTCTACTCGCTTGATTTCCGCCACTGTTTCGACGGTTCCCGTTTACCACAATCATCACAGGTCTGTGGCCAGTTGATTTTCCATTCAAAATATTCATCTCTGGTAATCTCACCGG
>OFMV01003088.1_pt1 | contig 10200 bp, 9 predicted proteins | sample 1541881 | NCBI WGS metagenome assembly OFMV01 (sample SAMN04209220, study PRJEB22552) | human gut metagenome | biome: gut; material: feces | host: Homo sapiens | place: USA: Oklahoma
GACATCTTCGTGGTAGGTCATTCCGTACCAGGTGTCGTTGGTTTTCAAAACCTTCACAGACATCTTGCCCTGCTCCAGTAATTCTCCAATGAAGATAGGGATCAGATACTCGGCTTTCTGAGGATTGCCCGGTACTTCTTTCTTGAAGAACTCTTTGAAGCCTTCTTCCAACACATTCAGGAACTCCGGTGTCAATCCCCACATATTCATGGATACCAAAGAATTCACATCGACAACCACACCATCTGCCTCGGCTCCATTTGCAGTCTTTACGATGTTCTTGGTCTCCACAACCTCAGTCAAGTTGTTATCCTCGTCCATCTTGCAGATGCCACGAGTCACACCACCGTTATCAGATAAAGTGTTCTTCAGAACGAAACCAGCCATGCAGGACTTGCCACCATTCACCAGATACTCATGGACAGCCTTGAAGCCCTCCTTGCCGTAGTAATCGTCTGCATTGATTACAATAAAAGGAGTCTTGATGACCTTCTTTGCTGCAAGCACAGCCTGACCAGTTCCCCACGGCTTTGTACGGCCTGCCGGCAGAGTTCCCGGAATATCGTTGATATCCTGGAAAGCGTAGTCCACAGTTACATTGTGAGAGGAACAAATGGAGGCAATACGATCACCGATGACCTCTTTGAACTCCTTCTCGATATCCTTGCGGATGATAAAGACTACATGATTGAAACCAGCCTCAATCGCATCGTGAATTGAGTAGTCCATGATGATATGGTTTGCATCATCGACCGGCTCCAACTGTTTTATTCCTGTTCCAAATCGGCTGCCGATTCCGGCCGCCATGATAAGTAATGTCGTCTTCATTTTTTGTTTTCCTTTATTAAAATTCTTTTTCACAGCACTCCAATACTGCTGCGATGACCTGATCCATATCGTAATATTTGTATTCGCCCAAGCGACCACCAAAAACGACCTTATTTTCTGCATCTGCCAACTTCTTATACTCAGAATACAGCAAACTATTTCTTGCGTCATTTACAGGATAATAAGGTTCATCGCCCGGCTTCCATTCGCTACTATACTCCCTGCTGATAATGGTCTTTGGAATATCATTTCCATTTTCATCCTTGCCGAACTCAAACCACTTATGCTCAATAATTCGTGTCCACGGTGTCTCACGGTCAGTGTAGTTAACCGCTGCATTACCCTGAAAATTAGGTTTATCCAGAAGTTCGTTTTCAAAACGGACAGAACGATATTCCAACGTACCCAGTTTGTAATCAAAATAAGCATCAATAGGGCCAGTGTAAACCACTTTATCTGCTAATGTATCTAATTCAGATTTATGTTCCAGATAATCAGTATTCAGACGAACCTCAATTCCATCCAACAAGTTGGCAATCATCTTGGTATAACCACCAATGGGGATACCCTGATACAATGCGTTAAAGTAGTTATTGTCAAAGGTCAGGCGCACAGGCAGACGTTTGATAATGAAAGAAGGAAGTTCTTTACAGTCACGTCCCCACTGCTTCTCAGTGTAGCCCTTGATAAGTTTCTCATAAATATCACGGCCCACCAGAGAGATTGCCTGTTCTTCAAGGTTCTGCGGCTCACCAGTGATTTCCTTGCGTTGCTCCTCAATTTTGGCTGCGGCCTCTTCAGGTGTCACCACACCCCACATTTTATTGAATGTATACATATTGAAAGGTAGCGAGTAGAGTTCACCCTTGTAATTAGCAACGGGCGAATTGGTGAAGCGATTAAACTCTGCAAACTGCGTAATATAGTTCCATACCTTTTTATTGTTCGTATGGAAAATATGCGCACCGTACTTATGGACATTGATGCCCTCGATATTCTCAGTGTAAATATTTCCTGCAATATTAGGGCGTTTATCTACAACCAATACAGTCTTACCATGTGTTTTTGCTTCATGGGCAAAAATGGCACCATATAAACCAGAACCCACTATCAAATAATCATATTTCATATTTCATTTTCCTTTTCTTATAATCAATATGCCCTTATCGGAAATTTGATTTTTCTCAATCCTTTAGTTATTCCCACAGCAATTATAAGTGAGCCAAAAATACGGACAAAATAGATCACTGCAGCTCCTACTTCTGTTCCAAAAACAGGAATACCAAATTTCCACATTGCAACTGCAAGAACCGCATAATTTAATGGTTCAGCCCACAGATAAATTCCATATGTATCCGCAGAGCAGTTCAGTATTTGTTCATCCGACCACTTGTTTCGTAATATTGGGTTAATAAACTCAGCAAGTTCCCAAATCCATACCACTCCAGCAAACGACAGTATCGTATTTGTTAATAGCCATTGCACTTTAAGGACACGAAAACTTAGCGCATACAGAAGCACAAACAGAACAGTTTCAAATATAATGCCAATCGTTTCCGATTTACAATATTTTTTCAGGATTTGACTCCATCTTTTCCGAATATCATCAATCGAATGCCCAAGCCAAAACCAAATAAGCCACTTAAACGGATTTCCAAAAGGAACAATTTGCCGAGTATATTTATAGAAATATAGGCCAATCAATGCCATTACTCCAACAATTAAAAACTGCAATCCTTGTTTTTTTATGTACTTAATAATGATATAGTCCATAACGAAGCAACAGAACAGTGCTTCCAGAAACCATAGATAAACAGCATTAGGGAATGCAATTTGCATCACTGCGCTCAGTAATGGGTGATTCATACCTGCATAGTATCCTGCCAGCATTTTAATAGGTATGTTCCAAACCAGCCAAACAAATAGCATCGGAGCTAAAAGTCGCTTTGCCTTCGTCACAATGAGCGTCCAAACAGACGGGTAGCGTTTTCTCTTTAATTCCATCGAAAAGACAACACCGGACAGACAAAAATATGCAGGCATATGAAACACATAAATCCAATCTGTAAGATACGTTGCTACTCTATGGAATGTCGTATCCCCCACCATCATATCTTGCATCAGTTGATCATAGTGTATCCCACCAAATTTTGTTTTTATTGTATAATAGCTTGCATGGCCTATAACTACCAGAATTGTTAATAGAATCCTTAAAATATCAAGGTCATACCGTCTGTCTGTCTGTCTGTCTGTCTGTCTGTCTGTCTGTCTGTCTGTCTGTCTGTCATGATTGTCCTTTCCTCACCGATCACTGTCAAGTGCTTTTTATTTTCTTATAAACTTTTTTACTTTACCAAATATTTGATTCACAAGCTCTAGCACCAGTGGCTCATGCGTAAGAATAAGAACCAAACCATAACTTCCGAAGAAAAGAATTGCGGACAGTAGCAACGTAAAGAAGGAATTCCATCCCAGCATTTTTACCCAGACAGAAGCCGCACATCCGATAGCCAATGCCACTACCATCTGTGGATACTGGATCTTGCTGTAAGCAGGTGCAATTTCATTTTTCAATGCGCCGAATTGGACAATCCATACCACAATTTCAGCAATTAAAGTTCCTATTGCCGCACCTACCGAAGCGAAACGCGGTATCAAAATAAAATTAGCAATCAAATCAGCTACTGCACCCGCAATTTCAGAATAAAGAACTATTTTTTCCCTTCCCAATGGCACCAATATTTGGATTCCCATAACATTAGTCAATCCAATAAAGATAAGGGTCGGCATAATAATCTGCATCGGCAAAACTGCATTTCCATATGCGTCTCCTGACAAGAAGAAAATACCTTCTTTTGCAAAGATTATAAAGTACAGCATCATCGGAAGCGCAATCAGAAATACAAAGTTAATTGCCTTATGCGCAATACGGTAAAACTCATCCACCATTTTATGTTCGATATAATACGATGCCCTCGGCAGAAGAACCACTCCAAGCGATGTGACAATACTGACAAGAATCGTTTTGATTTTTACCGCAGCATTATAATAGCCTACGTCGGCATCTGTTTTCATAAAGCCGAGCATAACGGTGTCCAAATGCGTATAAATCGTCGTTGCACACGACATTGCAAAGAAAACAGCAATCGGCTTAAAATGCCGCTTAAAATGATATTTCCCTACGGGACGCATCCCAATGAACTTATGTGCATTGATAAGATTAAATACACTGGAACCCGACGCAGCAATCAAAGTGATTGCACCATAAACAACGTAATCTGCTTTCTGATGAACAAAAGCAAACATCGCCACAAGCGCAATAAATTTGAATACGATGGATCGAATCGTTATGTATGTATACTGCTCCAAAGCCTTATACAACCACTCCATGCCAATAACATTAAAGATGATTGTCAAGCTCACAATCGCATACAATGTTCTTTCCGCCCTCAGACGAGGTACAAAAATCAAAGCGATTGCCAAGGCCGCATAGGAAACGATACTCATTACCAAATTGATAATAACAAGTTCCTGCGCTGTCCGGGTTAATTCTTCCTTATTGTCACGAACCTTTGCACACGCACGGATACCATAGGTAGGGATTCCCAACTGTGCAAACATCGCAAAATAAGAAATCAATGATGTTGCAAAAGATACCTTTCCCGTTCCTTCCGGCAACAAAATTCTGGAAACATACGGAAAAGTTATCAGCGGAAAAATGAATGATGACATCGTTAAGATGGCATTCATTATAAAGTTTAATTTCAATGATTTTTGTTTTTTTGCCATAGCTTTTATTCTCTCACCTCGACATCACATATTTTTGTTTCATAATCAAGTAATGCACAGAACATCGCCATAACAAAGAACTGGTCATGTATATACCAGTGAATATCAATATACATTGTTGCCACCTGATACAAAGGGAACAACAGATAGAAATAGTTATTCTTTTTTACAAATAAAGTCCATGCTTTCTTTAATATGCACCCCCATAATGCAACAACCCATAATACTCCAAAAAGGCCATACGAATACAGGATTGAAAAGATGCCTCCGTCTGCAAAAGCAAATACACCCCAATTTATATGGACTCTATATGGCGTAGAAGCATATTCATATGCCATTGGCGAAGATACCCATCCAGCACCAAACAGCCATTTGGTTTCTGCATTTTCGAGAATAAAGTCAATCAAATAGTGTCGTACATCTAACGACGTGTCTCCATTCAACAAGTATTCTATACTTTGCTGTAAAAATGGAGTATTCAGGTATACGATGTATGCTCCAATACATGCAACTAAAAACACTCCAATTTTCTTATATGAAACATTCTTCCACAACATAAAGCCAACCACTGTGGAAATCAATATTCCCATAAGCGTTGATCTAAACTGTTGTACAAACATTGCTTCAAACAGGACTGCAATCATCACAATAATTGAAGCCACTCGCTTCTTTTTATTTAAGAAAAGATTCAGTGCCCAAAAATATGCGAACACCATAAGAACAATAGGAAAATAGAATCTAATCGATCCCAATCTTTTTGTCATTGGTGCATATGTGAAAATCGTATCTGATTTAATATATTGCGCAATTCCTATTATTAACTGAATTATCGCAACCATGATAAAACTACGCAAAATCTTAACATATGCCTTATCACTTCGATTTAATACATATTGAAAGACAAAATAAGCAAAACCATATATCCACCACTGCATCTGCCGACGAAACGAAGTGATCAAACTTGCATCACGATATAAAATAACCTCAACCACCGCAGCAAGAAGTGAAAGAACAAATGGTGAAAGCATCAGTAGCGTAAAACCGCTTTTTTCAATTTTTAGACCATTTCCAACACAAATAGTATATCCCGCCAGCAACGCCAAAATGATATACGCTATCAAATTGTAATTGTTGTTAACTGGAACCAAATATAATATATTCTGTCCTAAGACGTAAACCACCACAAGCAATGCTATTATTATATCTGGTTTATGAACTTTAACTTTCATGACTTTCCTCAGATAAATTTTTCAGCCTCGAATCAAAGGCATTTCTATCGTATTGTCCAAATGTATATGCCGAGATTCCCTTTAGAATCACGTTGATCTTTGGCATTCGATATTTGATGTTGGGTTTCACCAAGATACGAACACATTCCTTCAAGCCTTCTCGACGGAATCGAGCGGCAGAAGTTTTCGATTCGTAGGTTTCCTTGTTAATCAGCATATTTCGATAAAAATAGAAATACATCTTGATTCTATTTTTGTTCTCTTCATCGCGGATTGAAAGATTCTTCACATTGAATCGCTTGTGAAGAACGCTACTCTGTGCCGTAAAATATGCAGGCCCATAGTATTTTGTCAATCGTAAAGTATATTCAGTATCATCACCCCAGATGAAATACCAGTCCAACGGCAAACCAACAGACTTTACTGCTACGGTGTTAATCAGCAGCGAAACAAACGTGGCCGATTTAATCTTAATCATCTGTTTATCAAGATTAAAATACCAGTCTGCATACCCATTTTTCGTTGCGGAAGTATCCACAACGGGAAGGTTCATCGGTTCTCCCTCCGGGCCAAAAACAGTGCTTGCAAAGAAACTCGCTTTATCTCCAATTTGATTAGCAGAGCCACACAAACCTTCCAGCGTATGCGGATTTGGAATGGTATCATCATCCATCAGCCAAATGTAATCACATTCAGAATATGTTTGCTTGATTCCTTCATAAAATCCACCTGCGCCACCAGTATTTTTTTCCATTTTTACATAACGGAAAATCTGGTTGTCAAACTCTCCACCTTTAGAGAACAATTCTCCTGTTCCGTCCGTGCTGGCATTGTCAATAACAACAATCTTATCCGGCATTCTGGACTGTGCCAGTATTGCATTTAAGCACTCTATCAGAAGTGCTTTTCTATTATAAGTAACTACCAAAGCATATACTGTCATCCAATTCTCCTTATCTTTCAATTATTTTATCTTCATTGTCTAAAATCATTTTCTTTCTCTCATCATAAGACGCTTGTTTGCCATCAATTTTAAAATTAAAACCGTGCGATATATTCTTTTGATAAAAGTTATCTAATGTAGTTATTTTTCTAGCAGGGTTGCCGCACCATCCCCCCCCATCAAAAATGCTCTTTGTAACGACACTTCCCGATCCAATAATTGTATTATCGGCAATGCTAACGCCGTACATAATAATGCTTCCCATTCCTATGAACACGTTATTACCAATTTTTATTTTTCCAACAACATCTGTAAACGCAGAGTTTTCGCATTTACAGATAGAATTATCATGGGTCACAAATCGCGTTCCACTGGAAATTGTGACATTATTTCCAATCGAAATTAAATATGGTTCACTCGTCATAGGGTCATTAAACAGCCTTGCATTTTCTCCAATTTTCATACCCTTTGAACGAAGCATCTCTATTTTTAGAGGCATCGTATCTTTGTGAAGCGCTTTATATAGTTTGGTTAAAATTTTATATTTCAGTTTATTCATGCGTTCACCTTTCCGCTTCTTCCTAAAATCGTCCTCGCAAAAAGTTTTCCCGTTCGCAAAACTGTATATCCCGGTCTTTTCGCAAACGCTTTACCAGTAAACTGGAAGAATCTATTATACTTATGCTCATTGAACGCTGTTGATTGCAAATTCAAGTAATGCTCTGCATAAATGTATGCCTGTTCTGACTTACTCAGTTTTGCAATATCATCCTTGTATTTTTCCAAATACTGAACTTTTGTTTTGTAAAAGACTTCCGTTTTTTGGCGATTCGCGCCTATTTCATTCTTGACCAGTAAAATGTCTGGTATTGCAATCAAACTGTACTTTCTGAAATAACGCACCAAAAATTCATAGTCCTGATGTCTGCGGAACGATGTATCAAATCCATTCAGTTCACGGACAACATTGGCTCTCATAAACAAGTTAGAGCCAGAGGACAAAGGAAATCCTGCCGCCAGCGTTTGCGCAATAAAATTACCGCTTTTGATTTCAGTACGCCGACGAATCGTTTTCCCGTCTTGCGTAATTTCGCATCCAGTATAAACACCTGCGTATTTCGGGTCACTGCACTCCGAAAGGGCTTTCACACAGCGTTCTAACCTTTCAGGTGCATACTCATCGTCACTGTCCAAAAAGGCAATATAATCACCCGTTGCAGCCGCAATACCTGTATTTCGCGCAGCAGAGCCGTTCATATTATGCTCATGCTTGATATAGCGAATCCGCTTATCCGCTGCATACTGCGCCATAAGCGTTTCCGTCTGCTTGCGTCCCTCAGTTTCAGGATTATTGTCATCTACGATGATCAATTCCCATTCTGGGTATGTTTGGTTTTGAACACTTCGGATGCTTCGGCTCAGAAGCTCCGGCTTGCCATAGGTCGGCATAATCACAGATACTTTTTCCATTCCCTACCTCATCCACTCAATGATTTTTCTTTATCTTTTTCAGCATCTGCCATGTTCCCATAACAAGTTTGCTGTGTTTGATTCTTACTTTGATTGCATTTTTGCGGTTCTTACGAATAAATTCATCCAAATATTTTTCTCTGAATTTCGGTTCAATCGCATCATAGTATTTCCACCAATAAGATGCCATCGGGAAACTTCTGCTCAACCACGGTTTCTGCGGCTGAGCATAGTGAACGATTGCAGGACTTTTATATGCCGAATTGATTACTTCAATCTCACTTTTAGTCAAATTTCCTTCACTATCAGAAGTTAGTCCATTCAACGGACAAACATTATATTTTCTATCTGCAAACTGAATATGTTCAAAACAGACTGCATTCAAAATATCCTGATCCTGATACGGATACTTCATTGGAACTCTATCCATAAATGCTTTCACAAGGTCGTAGTCTCTCATTGCTTTCAAATTGAAAACCAAAACACCAGCATTTACATAAGTGTCTATGGTATTTATACCCAGTTTCCTGCTATGTACAAGTCGTTCTTGCCCTTTCAAACTCGACAACGCTGGATTTCCGGCAACCACACCCGTCAACCACACATCCTGTTTTTGAGCATCGTAAATTTCCGACACATCACCTACAACAATAATATCCGAATCCAAGTACAAACACTTATCATATTGTGGTAGGAGTTCCGGCAATAGCAGTCTATAATAAGTTGCAGGGGTTATATAAGAAATCTGCATCTCAACATTTTGAAATGCGTTTTTCATATTAAGAAAATTAACTTTGCAGTTGTCGCGGACTTCTTCCAGTTTTGAAAGTACATTCTTCCCTTTTTCCGGCATACTATCGGGAATCATAACATAAATATCAAAGTTCCATTCTAATTTAGCATTTTTCAGCATTGAATATGCTGCCACATAAGTTGGAACTACATAATTTTCATCTGTTGCAAAGACAACTGGTATATTTTTTTCGCTCATTTACTTGTCCTCATCGGAAGTTCAATCCAACTGCCGAATTTGTAATCCCACTCTTCCGGCTCAAACGGCATCAATCCGCTCCAATGGAAAAATGTCATCTCGCCAAAAAGAATTTTTCCATTGACATTGTACAAATCTACCCGCACTTCTGGCATTCCCTTTGAAAGTATGCCCGCAATGCGAAGCATCTCGTCGAAATTCGTCGGCTTCTTTATCTCTTTATCAGCATTAGGATGACCATTGGTAAAGGGCAGATGGTGAAACTCTGTGTCAAAGAAATCAAATTTAGTATCTGTTCCACGATCAGTTGCAATAAACATTGCTTTCGGCTTGCCATCAAAGCAGAAAATCTTATAGTCTTTTAATTCGTAGCCAGATTCGTCCACCGTATATTCCTCTGCGATAATTCTAGGCTTGACATCTTTATACGGCCACTCTCTATGATTGAGAAAGTAATTTCTTTTAAGACAATGTTCAATTTTCTTTCGTGCCTGTTTTAAGTCCAATGTTGATTTATCTTTGCAAATAATCAAACCACCAGAATCATGTGTACACTTCAAAACAAATTGATTGGGAAGTTTGTCAAAGTCAATTTCGTCAAAGTGATTCCATACACCAAGACATGGAATCAGGTGTTCCCTTCCAATTCGTTCTTCAATAAACTTCCGTACTTCATATTTATCGACAAGTTGGGTGTAAAGAGGATTTCTGTCATAAATCTTCAGCCATTGCAACTTTTCACTATATGTTTGAGGATTATCGAAGTTACACTCTTTACCCATCAGATACTTAAATAAAATTTTGAGATATTTTTTATCAGCTTCAGGACTACCTTGCAGAATATGTCCCAAAGCATAAATGCTATATAATTTCCACTCAGAAAGTTTCATTTTATTTTCCGCCCTTATCCATCAATTTCAAATACAAATTTTGATACCGTTTACTCATAC
>OFMV01003120.1_pt1 | contig 10112 bp, 8 predicted proteins | sample 1541881 | NCBI WGS metagenome assembly OFMV01 (sample SAMN04209220, study PRJEB22552) | human gut metagenome | biome: gut; material: feces | host: Homo sapiens | place: USA: Oklahoma
CGTCCACAGTTCTACTTCAGAACAACAGACGTAACAGGTGTTTGCGAGCTTCCAGAAGGAATCGAGATGTGTATGCCTGGAGATAACGTAGAGATGACAGTTGAACTGATCCATCCAGTAGCTATGGAGGAAGGTCTTCGTTTCGCTATCCGTGAAGGTGGACGTACAGTAGGATCAGGTACAGTTGCTTCAATCATCGAGTAATTAATATCTAGATAGATTTAATATCGATACTTAAAATGAAATATGCCCGCAGGACTTCGGTTCTGCGGGCTTTTCTATTAGTGCGCAAATATACAAAAAAGTATTATCTTAAATATGTTGTGCCTTGAAAAATCCTATTGAAACTGACCGCATTTCTCAGTATAATATCACTGTATTAGGAAATACTTTGAAAAACGTCTGTTAGGGAAGATTCTCTAACGGACGTTTTTGGGGATAATTAAAATCATATGGCTAATGGGAGGAATTTATGGATAAGGCATATTTAAAGCGGGCAAGTACCGTTGCAAAGGTCATTTTTGGAAATGTTTTCTATGCTTTTGTAATCAAACTTTTTCTTTTACCGGGGAATCTGATGACAGGAGGAACAACCGGTATTGGTCTAGTAGTGAAACATTTTACGGGAGCATCAATTTCTGGATTTGTCTTAGCATTTAATATTGTGATGCTGATAGTTGGAGTGATTTTTCTTGGTAAGAAATTTGCACTGACGACAATTCTCAGTTCTTTCACATATCCAATTGCATTGGAAGCGGCCAATCATATTTTTGGTGATCTGGTGATTACGGATAATCCAATGCTGAATACGATTTTTGCCGGACTTGGAATCGGGATTGGACTTGGTATTGTAATTCGAACAGGAGCTTCTACCGGAGGTATGGATATTCCACCGTTGATTTTGAATAAGTATTTTCGAATTCCGGTGTCAGTGAGTCTGAATGTATTTGATATATTGATTCTGTTACCGCAGATTCTATACAATCCTCCGGAACGCGTTTTATACGGTATATTACTGGTAATGATCTACACGACAGTGCTGGACAAAGTGTTAGTGATGGGAAATACCAAGACGGAAGTGAAGATTATCAGCAAGCAGGTGGAAGAAGTACGTCAGGCAATTCTTGCGCAGGTAGACAGAGGCGTGACGATGCTGTATGGGGAAGGCGGTTACAAACAAGAACAAAAGCAGATTGTATTGAGTATTGTGTCTAATCGAGAACTTCCACAAGTTGAGAAATTGATCAGACAGATTGACCCGGAGGCATTTATGATCATCAGCAGAGTTACAGAGGTACGAGGAAGAGGCTTCTCTTTGAGTAAACATTACGGAGAAGAGGAAGGCTGATGATGCTGCAAAAACAGTACTGTAGATTAAACATTTATAGAATTTAGGAAGAACAGTTGTATGTTAAATAAAAAAGATTTCTTAAAATACGCATCAAAATTAGCCTTTCCGATCATGATTCAAAATTTGATTGGAACATTGGTAAACATTGCCGATACGGTAATGCTTGGATACGTAAGCCAGACGGCGATGTCAGCTTCATCACTTGCGAACCAGTATACGTTTATTCTTTTCTGCTTATATTACGGTATGGCTACAGGAACTTCGGTTCTGTGTGCCCAGTACTGGGGAAAAGGGGATAAAAAGACAGTAGAAAAGATTCTCGGTCTGGCGGAACGGATTTCACTGATCGTCTCGCTTATATTTTTCGTTATTTCCTTTACTATGCCGGTTACGGTTATGAAAATTTTCACAAATAGTCCGGATACGATTGCTGCCGGAAGTGAGTATTTGAAGGTGATTTCATTTTCATTTATGTTTATGGGGTTCTCACAGGTTTTCATGAGCGCTCTTCGAAGTATTGGAAAAATAATGCTGCCTTCTATTACGTACATTGTTTCTCTTTGTGTCAATGTACTTTGTAATGCCACATTTATCTTTGGTCTGTTTGGATTTCCAAAGCTTGGCGTTACAGGTGTTGCACTTGGTACTGTGATTGCCAGAATCACAGAAGTATTGATCTGTCTTATTTATTCCTTAAACAGTTCAGATGTCAGATTCAGGATAAAACATTTCTTTGCGAAATCAGGCATTTTGTTTCAGGACTTTATGAAAATTGCCACTCCAGCCGTGATAAATGATGTTGTCTGGAGTTTTGCCACTTCAGCATTTGCAGCAATTCTTGGGCATATCGGAGATGACATGGTTGCCGCAAATGCGGTTGCTGTTATGGTGGTAAATATTGGTGCTATTGCCTGCCGCGGTTTTGCAAATGCTACGACTATCATTATCAGCCAGGAGTTAGGGAAAGATCAAATTGATACAGCCGGAGAATACGGGAAACGGATGCTTAGGATAACACTTGCTGTAAGCCTGATCGGATGCGTTATTATTCTGGCGATTCGTCCTCTGATACTGGACTTCTATCGGGATAAATTGACCGAGACTGCCCTTTCTTATCTTAGCATTTTTATAATTATGACAACCTGGCGTCTTGTGGGAGAAGGAATTAATACCTGCCTTATATGTGGGTGTTTCAGAGGCGGCGGTGATTCCAGATTTGGAATGATCGTAGATTCCATATTTATGTGGCTTGTTGCAGTTCCGGCTACTTTCCTTGCAGCATATGTTTTTAAATTACCGCCTGTCTGGGTTTACTTTGTAATGACTTTAGATGAGTTCGAGAAAATGCCAGTGGTATTTATTCACTATTTCAGAAAGAAATGGCTTACAAATATTACCAGAGATTTTGATTGAGGAGAAGTATGATCATGTCAAAAGATGAATATCTAATTACAGATGCGCCCCTGAAAGCGTTAACTGTTTTTGCAATGCCTATGATCTTAGGCAGTTTTTTTCAGCAGATATATAATATGGCTGATTCGATCATTGTCGGTCAGTTTGTTGGTTCTTCGGCACTTGCGGCTGTCGGTGCCTGTGCTGCACTTACGAATGTTTTCATTTGTGTAGCTCTGGGCGCCGGTGTAGGCGCAGGTGTACTCGTAAGCCGTTATTTTGGAGCCAGAGATTATGGTAAAATGAAAACAATTGTGTCGACATCACTGATCAGCTTTTTAGTCCTGAGCATACTACTTGGAATCTTTGGTTTTTGCTTTTCGCATTCAATGATGAGTTTATTACAAACACCTGCGGATATACTGGATGAAGCAGTACTGTATCTGCGGGTTTATTTTGTGGGATTCCCATTTCTGTTTATGTACAACATTCTCTCAACGATGTTTACTTCTATCGGTGAATCCAGAATTCCATTGGTTCTTCTGATTTTTTCATCTGTATTAAATATTTTTATGGATCTTTGGATGGTAGCCGGACTTGGTCTCGGCGTGTTTGGTGCGGCTCTGGCAACGCTTATTGCACAGGGGATTTCCGCAGTCTTTTCATTTCTGATTTTCCTTTATAGAATGAGACGGTATAAATGTCAGTTTGAATGGTTTGACGGACAGGAGTTATATTCGATGCTTCAAATTGCCGTACCGTCAGTTCTCCAGCAGTCTACAGTGTCGATCGGTATGATGATCGTACAGGCAGTTGTAAATCCATTTGGCACACAGGCGCTCGCAGGTTATTCGGCAACGATGCGAGTGGAAAATGTTTTTTCACTGATTTTTGTATCCATCGGCAATGCGATTTCGCCGTATATATCCCAGAATCTTGGTGCAAAGAAAATCGAACGGCTCAAAAAAGGCTATCATGCGGCACTGGTGTTAGATATATGTTTCGCACTCCTTGCTTTTCTGGTCATTGAATCACTGCACAATCAGATTTCTTCCTTATTCCTTGGAAAAGATGGAACAGCTTTAGCGTATCAGGTATCCGGTGATTATATGAGATGGCTCGGATATTTTTTCATCTTTATGGGTATTAAGATGGCAACCGATGGTGTTCTTCGCGGACTTGGAATCATGCGTCCGTTTCTCATTGCGAATATGGTAAATCTTGCAATCCGTTTGTCTGTTGCTTTGATTTGTGCACCGCGGTTCGGAATTGCATTTGTCTGGCTTGCAGTACCGGCCGGATGGCTTGCAAACTTCTTGATTTCTTATGCAGCACTCAGAAAATCATGGCCGAGTATTGAGGAAGATAAAGGAGCAATATCATGCAGAAAATACTGATTGTAGAAGACGATACAAATATTAATAACTTGCTTCAGGAGGCATTATCCAAAGAAGGCTATTCCTGTGAGCAGGCATTTTCCGGGACCGAAGCAAAGCTGCTTCTAAATATGCAGGATCATGATTACGCACTTGTTCTGCTGGATCTGATGCTGCCTGGAATTTCAGGAGAAGCAGTTCTGGAGGAAATACGGAAAAAGGGAAATCTTCCGATTATTGTGTTGACTGCAAAAGACAGCCTGGATGAAAAGGTAGAGGTTTTAACGAGCGGAGCGGATGATTATATAACGAAACCATTTGAAATCAGGGAAGTGCTGGCAAGAGTTCAGGTACAGCTCCGTCATAAAGAAGAAAAGGAAGCAGAGGAACAGCATGCGCTTTCATTTAAAGATATGCTATTAAACAGAGATACATTTCAGGTTGAAATTGCTGGAAAGATACTTCCGAAGATCACAAAACAGGAGTTTGCGATTTTAGAATTACTGCTCAGGAATCCAAAACAGGTTTTCAGTAAAGAGGATATTTTCGAATATGCCTGGGACGAACTTTATATTGGTGAGACGAAGACATTGGACGTACATATCAGCAACATCCGCAAGAAGATCAAACAAGTGACTTCGGAGGAATACATTGAGACAGTATGGGGAATCGGTTATCGTCTTCATGCGTAATCTTTACTCTTTTTTTACTATTTATTTGCGTTTGATTAGGATTCATCTTTTATGATAAATGCAGATAAGAAAAAGGAGATGAAAAATTTGAGTGAGATGTTATTGGAAACACGAGGGCTGACGAAGCGATATGGACATCATAAAGCTGTGGACAGTGTCAGCATGCATATTAAAAAGGGCGCTATCTATGGATTTATCGGACGAAATGGAGCCGGGAAGACGACTTGCCTGAAGATGATCAGTGGACTTTCCAGGCCAACGAGTGGAGAGATTGAGATCTTCGGATACAAGGGAAAGGATTTACAGAAAGTCCGCTCCCGAGTGGGATGTCTGATTGAAGCACCGGGATTATATGGAAATATGACCGCATATGAAAATCTGAATATCAAATGCAAGCTGTTTGGGATAAAGAAAGCAGGTTACATTGATGAGATATTGAAAACAGTAGGTCTGGAGCATGTGGGACGGAAAGAGACAAAACACTTTTCTCTTGGAATGAAACAGCGTCTGGGAATTGGTCTTGCGTTGGTTGGAGAACCGGATCTGTTAATCCTTGATGAACCAATCAATGGGTTGGATCCACAGGGAATTGCTGAGGTCCGTGACACGATTCAGAGACTTCAGAAAGAGAGGAATATGACGATTTGCATTTCCAGTCATATACTGGAGGAATTATCGAAGATTGCTACCGATTATGGAATCATTCACAATGGAAGTTTATTGCAGGAGCTTACGAGAGAAGAATTAATGCGAAGATGCAGTGAGCGGATGGAATTAACACTGACTGATCCGAAGCTGGCAATTCCGGTGCTGGATGCTATGGGATTCACGAATTATCAGGTGACAGACAAAGAACATATTCACATTTTTGAACGTCTGAATGAAAGCGCAGCGTTGAATATGGAGCTTGCAAAGGCAGGAATTCCGGTAAAAGGGCTTTCTATAACGAGTGAAGAACTGGAAACGTATTTCCTGAATCTGACAGGAGGTGCCAGTCATGCTTAATATGATAAAAATGGATTTGTACCGGATGTTTCGCACCAAAAGTATGTATGTAGTATGGATCGTGCTGGCTGTGTCAGTACTGTTTACAACATTTATGTGTAAAACAGATTATGATTCATTAAGTAAAGAAGATACCGTGCGGCAGGAGCAGTTTGCGGAACCGACTGCAGAGAATATTAATGTGGGAATGATGGTGACACTGCCGACAGAACCGGGAGAAAAGGTTACGGTGTATGACATTTTCTTTGCAAATTCTCAGGGGAAATTTTATGCGTTGTTTCTGGTGATTTTTGCTGTGATGTTTTCAACAGCGGATATCGGAAGCGGTTATATTAAAAATATTGGCGGCCAGGTTCAAAAAAGAGGAACACTGATTTTTTCCAGATCTATTGCGTTGGCGGTCTTTACGGTGCTGACAATGGCAGGTGCATTCTTACTCCAGGGAGCTGCGAACTATATAGTATTCAAAGAATTGACGTGGGGAAGTTCAAAAGCTGTTCTGTCTTATTTCCTGACGGAGCTGGCACTTCATTATGCACTCGTGTTGATCTGCATGGCGATTGCAATTATTCTGAAAAATAATGTGATCAGCATGGTCATCGCGATTTGTCTTACAATGAATATAATGAGTATCGTATACGGATTAATAAACAGTGCTGTTCGGAAAATGGGAATCCAGAATTTCCAGATTTACAAGTATACGATAACCGGAAAATTATCACTGCTTTCTATGAATCCAAGTGGAAATGAGTGTCTGGCAGCATTCGGCGTGGCGATTGTGTTTGCTGTCATAATGATAGCTGCAAGCAGTGCTGTTTTTCAAAAGAGGGATATTTAGCGGATGTATATCGTAATTGGAATATTAGCAGGAATTATCATTTTACAATTTATTATTATGTGGAAATATCAGCGGCAGGTGAAGGACATCTGCCGCCAATTGGCGTTCTTGATGAAACATGACAGTAACATGTTGATTCAACGCGAGTTTGATTTGGGTGGAATCGGAACGCTTTCAGACAGATTGAATGAACTTCTGGAATTACAAAGAAAAGAGAAGCAGCGTTATCAGGAGAAAGAAGCTTTGATCGCGGATACTTATACGAACCTTTCCCATGATATCCGGACACCGCTGACATCTCTGGATGGATATTTTCAGCTTATGGAAGAATGCGAAAATGTCGAAGACCAGAGACGTTATCTGAATATTATTCATGAAAGAATACACAGTCTGAATGAAATGCTGGAAGAACTTTTCATGTTCACAAAGTTAAAAAATGAATCCTATAATCTGGAACTGACGCCTTGCTGTATCAACCGGATTCTGAAAGAAACGGTGTTTTCCTATTATGATGACTGGGTAAGAAGGGGAATCCAGCCGGATATTCAGATTACAGAAGAACTGCTATCTATAGCCGGAAATAAACAAGGACTCCACCGTGTTATTCAGAATGTAATTAAAAATGGCCTGGATCATGGAGAAAAGAAGATAAGTATTGTGTTAGAGCGCAAGCAGGAGCATGCAGTATTGCGAATCAGGAATCAGGTGATACATTCGGAGCAGATCGATATAGAACATGTATTTGACAGATTTTATAAAGCGGATGTGGCAAGGAGCAAAACATCTACCGGATTGGGACTATCTATTGCAAAGGAACTTGTGAAACGTATGAATGGAGAAATCAGCGCAAAGACAGAGAAAAATGAGTTTATTATTGAGATGAGATTTCCGCTTTCTATCTAAAAAATCAGTAAAAATTGCACTTTATTGAGTTACAATGCTGAATTACGAAAATTTAGATTTACCGAAACACTCAAATATGTTAATATGGTAGCAGTTATTTCAAAACTATAGATCAGATTGAAGGAGGTCTTTACATGATTAAATTGTACGAGAATGGCGTATATCTTCTCAATGGAACAGAGATAGTAGAAGACACAGGAAATGTGCAGGTTCCGCTGACGAAGGAAGAAGCCGCTCAGAACACAATGGCATATGGTATTTTAAAGGCACACAATACATCCGAGAACATGGAGCGTCTGCAGATCCGTTTTGATAAGCTGACATCCCATGATATTACATTTGTTGGAATTATCCAGACAGCACGTGCGTCAGGACTTGAGAAGTTCCCGATGCCGTATGTACTTACAAATTGTCATAACAGTCTTTGTGCAGTTGGTGGAACAATCAACGAAGATGATCATATGTTTGGACTAACTTGTGCGAAGAAGTACGGCGGTATGTATGTACCACCGCATCAGGCAGTTATCCATCAGTTTGCCCGTGAGATGCTTGCAGGCGGAGGAAAGATGATCCTTGGATCTGACAGCCATACACGTTACGGAGCACTCGGAACGATGGCTATGGGTGAAGGTGGACCGGAGCTTGTGAAACAGCTTCTGAACAAGACTTATGATATTAAGATGCCGGGTGTGATCGGAATCTACTTAGACGGAGAGCCGATGAAAGGTGTAGGACCGCAGGACGTTGCTCTTGCAATCATCGGAGCTACATTCAAGAACGGCTATGTGAATAACAAGGTTATGGAGTTTGTTGGACCTGGAGTCAGCAAGCTTAGTGCAGATTTCCGTATCGGAATCGACGTTATGACAACAGAGACAACTTGTCTGTCTTCTATCTGGAAAACAGATGAGAAGATTCAGGAGTTCTATGATATTCACGGAAGAAGTGAAGATTACAAAGAACTGAATCCTGAAGCAGTTACATATTATGACGGTATGGTTTATGTGAACTTAAGCGAGATCAAGCCAATGATCGCAATGCCGTTCCACCCAAGCAATGTTTATACAATTGATGAACTGAACGCAAATCTGGCAGACATCCTTCATGATGTAGAGCAGAAAGCACTTGTAAGTCTTGACGGTGCAGTTGATTACTCTCTGCAGGATAAGATCAGAAACGGTAAGTTCTATGTAGAGCAGGGAATCATCGCAGGATGTGCAGGTGGTGGATTTGAAAATATCTGTGCAGCTGCAGATATCATCAAAGGAAAGAACATCGGAGCAGATGAATTTACATTCAGCGTTTACCCGGCAAGTACACCGATTTATATGGAACTTGTTAAGAATGGTGCAATTGCAGATCTTATGGAAGCGGGAACTGTTGTGAAGACAGCATTCTGTGGACCGTGCTTCGGAGCAGGAGATACTCCGGCGAATAACGCATTCTCTATCCGTCATACAACAAGAAACTTCCCGAACCGTGAAGGAAGTAAGCTGCAGAATGGACAGATCTCTTCTGTAGCACTGATGGATGCTCGTTCTATCGCAGCAACAGCAGCAAACAAGGGATTCTTAACACCGGCAACAGCAATGGATGTAGAGTACAAAGGACAGAAATATCACTTTGATAAGAACATTTATGCAAACCGTGTATTTGACAGCAAGGGCGTTGCTGATCCAAGCGTTGAGATTAAATTTGGACCAAATATTAAGGACTGGCCGGCAATGTCAGCACTTCCACAGAACCTGCTTGTGAAGGTTGTATCTGAGATCCATGATCCTGTTACAACAACAGATGAGCTGATTCCGTCCGGAGAGACATCTTCTTACCGTTCTAATCCACTGGGACTTGCAGAGTTCGCTCTTTCAAGAAAAGACCCTGCATATGTCGGACGTGCGAAAGAAGTACAGAAAGCTCAGAAAGCAATCGAAGCAGATGAATGTCCGGTAGATGCACTTGCAGAACTGAAACCGGTGATGGATAAGATTCACGAGACATATCCGGAAGTTGGCAAGGGTAACCTTGGTGTCGGAAGTACAATCTTCGCAGTAAAACCAGGAGACGGATCTGCTCGTGAGCAGGCAGCTTCCTGTCAGAAGGTACTTGGCGGATGGGCAAACATCGCAACAGAGTATGCAACAAAGCGTTACCGTTCTAACCTGATCAACTGGGGAATGCTTCCATTCCTGACAGAAGAAGATCATGAAGCACTTTCCTTCAAGAACGGAGATTACATCTTTGTTCCTAATGTGAGAAAAGCAGTAGAAGAGAAAGCGGATGTGATCAAAGCTTATGTTGTAGGTGATGAACTCAAAGAACTGAACCTTAAGCTGGGAGATCTGACAGACGCAGAGCGTGAGATCATTCTTGACGGATGTCTGATCAATTACTATAGAAATCATTAGTCATCATTGAAAATCATGAATCAATTATTGGATATGATAAAATGAAAGAAAAGCGGCGAGATATGGGAAATGACCTGTACCTCGCTGCTTTGTTCTTATTTACGCGAGCAACGAGCCAAAGTCCGTGCTTGCACGAGACCTTGGCGACTG
>OFMV01003135.1_pt1 | contig 10092 bp, 11 predicted proteins | sample 1541881 | NCBI WGS metagenome assembly OFMV01 (sample SAMN04209220, study PRJEB22552) | human gut metagenome | biome: gut; material: feces | host: Homo sapiens | place: USA: Oklahoma
ATCGAAGCCTGATGCCCATACAACACGCCAGCATAAACAACTCCTACTGCCATTCCCTCCGGAATGTTATGCAGCGTCACTGCAAAAACCAGCATGGTTGTCTTTTTCAAGCGTGCCGGAATGCCTTCTGCTTCTTTGCTGTTCATATGCAGATGCGGAATCAGCCGATCCAACAGCAGCAAAAACGCAATTCCAACCAAAAAGCCAATGGCTGCCGGTAAAAATGCAAGCCGTCCCCGGTCAGATTCCTGCTCTAAAGCTGGAATCAACAGACTCCAAACGGAAGCAGCGGTCATAATTCCAGCAGCAAAGCCGGTTAAAATCCGCTGTACACTGGTTGGAAGATTGTTTTTCAAAAACAATGCACACGCTGCCCCCAGTGTTGTGCCCAGAAACGGGATTAAAATTCCCTGTACAACTTGTGTCATCATAATTCTCCTTTCTCTGATGCTCATGGTTAATTGGTTAGTTATAACTAACTATAAAATAGTATACACAGCTTTTCTCTTTTTGTCAATCCTTTTCCATGACGAATTTTTTCAACAAACTGATACAAACTAGAAAAACAGGAGGTGTATCCAAATGCCATTTCCCGATTTACAGACATTATTACAGGCAAGCAATTCTTCTCGGCAGTTTCTGCTTTCGCTGCCTGTAGATGTGCAATTACAGCTGCATGAACAGAACGACTGGATTCACACACAAGCAGATTTACGACGATATGCTGCTTATTATCATATAAATTAAATCGCACAAAAAAGGCGGTGCTCCGGTTGGAACATCGCCCTTTTCATACATTTTGATTTTTATTTCCGGTCTTCCTGCTTCAGCAATGGTGTCATGCTCTTTGCACAAATTGCCATCGTAGACGCATTGTGTAAAAATGCGGACGTTGCCGGCGGAAGTACGCTCAACAAGCCCAACAGCAACAAGGTGGAATTAAAGCCCAGAATAAAACGATAATTGGAATGAATCCGCTTCATCAGACGTTCGCTCAATTTCCGCAGGGTTGCCAGCTCGGTCAGATTTGCTCCACGCAAAGTAATATCTGCTGCTTCACGGGCAATATCCGAGGCATCGCTCATTGCAACGGAAACATTTGCCGCTGCGAGTGCTGGTGCATCGTTGATACCGTCACCAACCATAATGACCCGTTTGCCCTCTGCTTTCAGTTCTTCGACATAGCGGTGCTTATCCTCCGGCAGAACCTGTGCATGATACTGCGTAATGCCCAGCATTTCTGCAGTTCGGCTGGCTGCCTGTTCACTGTCACCCGTCAACATGACAAGGTTGCTGATACCAGCATCTCGCAGCATGGTAATTGCCTGCTTTGCCTCTGCTCTTGGCGGGTCTGCAATGCAGAGCACCCCTGCCAATTCTGAACCAATTGCCAGATAGACAACGGAGCATGCTCCAGATTTTGCATCAATTTCCGCCTGCTGTTCCGGCGTAATCACAATACCTTCATCTTCTGCAACAAAATGCTTGCTGCCGATAACCGCACGTTCTCCATGCAGCGTGGTTGCAATGCCATGTGCAACGATATACTGCACTTCTGCGTGTTCTTCTTCGTGATGCAGGTTCTGTTCCGCAGCACCCTTTACAATGGCTCTTGCGACGCTGTGCGGAAAATGCTCTTCCAGACAAGCTGCTGTTTTCAGCACTTCCGATTCTGTATATGCTCCAAACGGAATGACCTTTTCCAGAACAGGTTCTGCATTCGTCAGTGTACCAGTCTTATCAAAGACAATCGTATCTGCCTCAGCAAACGCTTCGAGATACTTTCCGCCCTTGATGGTAATATCACAGTCCGCTGCTTCCCGAATTGCCGAAATCACAGAAATTGGCGTGGAAAGCTTGATGGCACAAGAATAGTCCACCATTAAAATCGAAACTGCCTTTGTAATATTCCGTGTCAGCAGCAAGGTCAATCCAAAGCCTAAGAAACTAAACGGTACAATGCTGTCCGCCAGATGTTCTGCACGGCTCTGAACGCCTGCTTTCAGATTTTCGGAATGGTCAATCAATTCAATGATTTTTTGCAGCTTGGTATTTCCGCTAACGGCTTTTACCTGAATGACAATCGTTCCTTCTTCGACAACCGTTCCGGCAAATACCGTTGCTCCAGCGGATTTCATCACGCTCAGCGGTTCGCCTGTCATAGAGGATTCGTTGATATTGGCTTCGCCGTCTACAATCGTACCATCAACCGGAATGATGCTGCCCGTCCGAACACGGATACAGTCATCTACCTGCAAGTCTGCCATTGGCATCAGCCGCTCTACATCGCCGTCAACGACCCAGACTTGTTCGGTCTTAATCGCTAAGCTATCTGTCAAAGCAGCCTTTGTTCTGGCTCTGGTATAATCTTCCAGCAAGGAGGAAATAGACAGCAAGAACATAATCGTTCCAGCAGTCTTATAGTTCTTTTGCAGCAGGCAAGCTGCTACAGAAGTACCATCCAGCACTTCTACATTCAGATGGCAGTCAAATAAGTTCTTCACTGCCCGTCCGACATACCGCAATCCTCTCAGGAAAATCATTGCGTTTCCGATGGGGGTCGGCAGCAATGCTTTATACAGCACCCGTTTTGCAACCAGTTTTGCCAAATCATTCTTGAAATCAGAATCAATCTGTTCCGTTCCGATTTGATTTTCCAACGGCTGCATGGTGCGAGGATTCATTCTTGCAACTAGACGGATGACATCCAAGCGATGTCCATTCCGGTAATGTACCAGAATACCGCCGTTCTGTGCGTGAACTTCTACCTGCAATACAAACCGATTCCGCAGCAATGCTTCCTGAATGGCGGTTTCCAGTTCCCGTTCAAATGCATATGCACCGCAACGAAACCGGATTCTGCCGGGTTTGTCATAAACGATTTTGCCATTCATGGTACAATCACTTCGTTTCTTCTTCAGTTGCAGCTTCTTCTGCGATGTCTGCCAGTCCAGCTTCTTCCTTTGCATCACAGCAAATGTCAGATGCTTCATCTCTCATGTTCTGGAAAGTTGCCTTTGCATCGCTCTGGAGCTTCATGCCCTTTGCCAGACCGCTGACTGCCAGCTTCCGAGTGGTTTCCGCTGTCAAAATCTTCTTACCGATTACCAGAGCAGCTGCACCGCCGATTGCACACCACAGTTTTTCATTTTTAAAACATTTCCACATATGTAACACTCCTTTAATTTTATGAAAGTTCTTTTTGCTTTTGGTAAACTCTACGTGAGTTCCTGTGATTTTATTATACGACAAACACCCTAAAAAGTCAATAGAATCCGACAAAAATTAGACTTTACAAACCGCAGTTTTTAAAAAGAAAAGGTTAGTCAAAACTTTTCAAAACCTATTTGCAGCGTTTCATTTTAAAAGAAAATCCTACAAGCCGTTTTCATACGATTTTTCAAAAAAATAACAAAAAATCAATGCTGCTTTTTCAAATTTAACCGGATAGTTGCAGGAAGTTCCGAAGTATGTTATACTATAAAAAGCATATGCTGACAAACTCCACAGCACTCTGGAAAGGTGGTTTGATTTCTTGTACCCATTTCTTGAAAAGAGCATTCTATTCTGGATGATTCTCATTTCTGTTGCATCCACAATTGACACCATTCACCCACTCCCTGTGATTTCTCTCTTGCTTGCCCTGACGATTTCCGCCCTTGCACAAGCATTCCCGAAAAATTGGCTGTCCAGCGTCTGCCTTGGCGGTTACTTTCTGCTTTGCAGCTGTTATCCGCCGATTCTCTTGACGATGCCGCTGCTCTTATACGATGCAATTCGGGCGAAAAAATGGTATCTTTCTATTTTTGCCGTGGGTGCTCTGCTGCACATTGCTACATTTTCCGTGCTGCAAATCTGTTTATTCTGCGGACTGATTCCGCTTTCGATTCTATTGGGCTGGCGGACTCAACAATGGGAAACTTGGGTACAGACTGCCCACCAGCAGCATGACCATGCAAGCGAATTGCAGCAAAAATTGACCCAGCGAAACCGCCAGTTGCAAACAGCACAGAATGATGCGGTACGCATGGCAACGCTGCAAGAACGCAACCGCATTGCCAGAGAAATTCATGACAATGTAGGGCATATGCTGACCCGTGCTCTGCTGCAAACGGGAGCACTTGCTGTTTGTGTCAAAGAAGATCCGCTAAAAGCCTCTGTTGCTGCCCTACAAGAAACATTAGACAGTGCCATGACCAGTATCCGCAGCAGCGTGCACAAGCTGCATGATGATGCCATCCCGTTAGAAAAGTCTGTGCAGGACTGCTTGCAACCTCTGAAAGATACTTACCACATCACCTTGACTTATGATATTTCCGAACAGATTCCCAGCATTGTAAAGCTGTGTTTGCTGGGCGTTTTAAAGGAAAGCTTGTCGAATGTTGTCAAGCACTCCAACGGCGACGCCATTCAAATTGTCCTTCGGGAACATCCGGCTTTTTATCAGCTTTCCATTACAGACAACGGAACAGGCTCGCACTTGCAGCAAACCGGAATCGGTCTGGAAACCATGCAAGACCGAGCCGAACAAGTTCACGGGCTGATTCGATTCTTTCCGGAAAAAGATTCGTTTCGGGTGTTTCTCTCTATTCCAAAATCATAAATCGCCCACCCTACCATTATAATGTAAAGAAAGGAATCTTCTCCTATGCGTATTATTTTCATTGATGACGACCAGCTTGTGACGCTCTCGCTGAAAACCATCCTCGAAAGCACCGGCTCTGTACAGGTTCTGGCAACCGGAACATCTGGAGCGGAAGCGATTGCTCTCTATCAGCAGTGGAAACCGGATGTCCTGCTGCTGGACATTCAAATGCCGAACGGAAGCGGACTGGATGCCGGCGAACAGATTCTGCAACAAGATCCAAACGCTCGCATTCTGTTCCTGACCACATTCTCCGATGATGCCTACATTGCAAAGGCGTTGGAACTCGGGGCAAAGGGATACTTATTAAAACAGGACTTTGCCGGAATCGTTCCGGCTCTCGAAGCAGTCATGCAGGGGCAACACGTATTCGGGGAGCAAGTCGTTTCCTGTTTCTCCAAACAGTTCAAAAAGAAATCTACGTTCGACTATGCCAAATATGACATTACAGAGAAAGAACAGGAAATCATTGCACAGGTTGCAAAGGGATACAGCAACAAGGAAATCGCTGCGGCACTCTGTTTCAGCGAGGGAACAATTCGGAATTATCTCAGCAGCATTCTGGAAAAATTGCAGCTGCGTGACCGGACACAGCTGGCAGTTTACTACTATCATCACCAAATGGACGTGTAAAATTCCGGAATTTATGCAACTTGCATAAAATATAGGTTCAATTTGCATTTTCTTTTTACGTAAAAAAGTCGAAAAACCGCTTGACAATCCTGCGGATTTCTGCTATAATAATAAAGCACTGAGGCGAGATACCAAAACGTAAGATAATGAAAACGTGATATCGTATCTTGTTAAAATATGCGAGTGTGCTGGAATTGGCAGACAGGCACGTTTGAGGGGCGTGTGTTTCGACGTACGGGTTCAAGTCCCGTCACTCGCACCACATGCACGCAGTGCAGAATACGGATGGAAAGATGGCTGAGCTGGTCTAAGGCGCACGACTGGAACTCGTGTGTACGTTAATAGCGTACCGAGGGTTCGAATCCCTCTCTTTCCGCCAAATATTTTACGGAAAAGCGGTAGATGATTTTACATTTACCGCTTTTTTGTGTATCAAAAACAAGAAATATAAAAAAATAGATTCCCTGACTGGATTCACACACCATCAAGAAATCTATTTTTCATTTATAAATCTGTCCACGGCTATCTGCTTGTGTCACGCAAACCAATGTAATTGTACTAGTTTTTTCGTTCAACTCAAACAGCAACCGCACATCTCCAACTCGCAACCGATAAAGGTTTTCTTCCCCTTTCATCTTTTTTACATCTCCATTGCACGGAAGGGCATATACAGCCTTTAAAATCCGCTTCTGTTGCGGTACGGGTTGCTTTTGAATGAACTTCATCGCTTTTTCTCTGAATCTCATACTCGTAAATCATCCGGTTGCAACCCCAATTCCTTCACAAAATCATCCAGTTTCATAGACTCTGTATTTTCTTTCTTGCTGTCTGCAATCATTTCCCGATCCCATGCATCCGGCTCTTCCTCCGGAATCAACTGTTCTTCTGTCAGTTGGTTCAAAATCTGTACTGCTTGTTCTCTGGTACTCATTCTAAACGCCTCCTATTTATTCTCTTGTGTCTACTCTGTTTCCTCTGCATTCAGCATATCAAATTTTTTCTGCTCTGTCAATCTCCTTTTTTCAAAAACAGCCACCCCCTACCGTTTCGGCAAGAGATGGCTGTTTCTCGTTTCACCAAAAATCAAATTTACAGTGCCTGCTTCAAAATTGCAACCACATCTTCATGGTTCAATACCTGATAACCGCCAGTCATAATCAGCGTTGCATCTGCAATGCCTTCCAGCATATCTTCTGTCACGCCCAAGTCGGTCAGATTCATTACCAGACCCAATTGCTTCATATATGCTTCCATGCAAGCAAGCCCTTCTTCTGCAATCTGTTCATCGGTCTTTCCATCTGGGCATACATCCCAAACATTCATCGCATACCGCTTGAACTTCGGCAAGCCAGCCTGCAAAATATACCGATAATATGGCAGCGAAACAGCAGATAATGTCATGCCATGGGTTGCATCGGTATACGCACCGACTGCCTGCCCAATCATATGCACTTCCCAGTCGGTTGTCTTTCCCTTTTCTACCAGCGTATTCAGTGCCCATGTTGCAATCCACATGATATTGCTTCTTGCTTCGTAGTCTTTCGGATTCTCTACCGCAATCTTTGCACTGTGAATCAGCGATTTCAGCAGTCCTTCCATCAGATAATCCGAAGTGTTGTCATCCGTTCCGGAGAAGTACTGTTCCAGAATGTGTGACATAATATCAAAGAATCCAGCAATCATCTGATACTTTGGCAGTGTAAAAGTAAAGACTGGATTCAGAATAGAGAACTTCGGCATCACTTCTTCCCCGAATACATGCCCGATTTTCAGCTTCTGTTCATGGTTGGTGATAACCGAGCCTGCATTCATTTCTGAACCAGTTCCGACCATGGTCAGCACACAGCCCACCGGAATGATCTCGTTTTCCGGCTCTTCTTCCCGAATATAGAACTTTTCCCACGGGTCTTCCGGACAATGCACGGAAACAGAAACGGCTTTCGCATAGTCGCAGACAGAACCGCCGCCAACTGCCAGAATAAAATCAACTTTTCCGGCTCTTGCCCGTTCGCAGCCCTCTTTCAGCTTTTCTACAGTCGGGTTCGGCATAACACCAGCATCTTCTACGATTGTCTTGCCGCATTCCTGCAAGATGGAAACGACTTGATCATAAATGCCATTCTTCTTAATCGAACCGCCGCCGTAAACCAGCAGAACATTTTTCCCGTACTTCGGCAGTTCTTTCCGCAAGCCATCGAGTGCCTGCTCTCCGAAATACAATTTGGTCGGATTGTAATATTCAAAATTTCCTAACATGAGAGATTCCTCCTCTTTTATTTGTATCTACTTACTTCAAAATGCTGTCTACCCAGCTTTTCAGCCCTGCAACGCTCTGTGTCCCGTTCAGCAGCTTGCCTTCTACAATCGTTGCATCCGGTGCACTGTCTTTCAGATTGGCAACGGTCTTGCCAAATCCGCTGCCGCCGGAAGTTGCAAACAGAACAATCTTCTTTCCCGAGAAATCGCCGCTTTCCAAAAACGTATTAATGATGGTCGGTGCAACATACCACCAAATCGGGAAGCCTACAAAAATCGTGTCATAGTCTGCCAGATTGCTGCACGGAACTGCAATTGCTGGACGAGAACGCTTATCCTGCATTTCAACCGTGCTGCGGCTCTTCTTGTCCATCCAGTTCAAGTCAGCGTTGGTATACGGAACAGCCGGCTTGATTTCAAACAAGTCTGCCCCTGCTGCCTCTGCCAGCAACTTCGCAACATTTGCAGTAACGCCACTTGCGGAAAAATAAGCAACCAATGTTTTCATGAGAAATTCCTCCTATTAATAAAAATCATAATCTTTTTACTTGCCGAAACTTGCTAAAAATTCAACAGTTTCTGGGTCATAGTGCGAGAAGAAAGCACTTTCTGCCTCATCCAATGCCTGAATCTTCTGCATATCATCTTCATTCAAGGTGAAATCAAAGACATTGAAATTTTCCTGCATCCGTTCCTTGTGGGTGGACTTCGGAATCACAACAACGCCACTCTGAATCAAGAACCGCAGAACGGTCTGTGCAACGGTCTTGCCGTATTTTGCACCAACTTCCTGCAAAACCGGATTCTGGAACAAATCTTTTCTGCCCTCTGCAAACGGCCCCCAAGATTCAATCTGCGTGTGATACTTGTCCAGATACTTCCGAGCCTGCTTCTGCTGCTGGAACGGATGGGTTTCAATCTGGTTCACTGCCGGCTGTACCTTGACAAAATTGCTGATGTCTACAAATCGGTCTGGATAGAAGTTAGAAACCCCAATTGCTTTTAAAATGCCCTCTTCATATGCTTCTTCCATTGCCCGATACGTGCCGTAATAATCCCCGATTGGCTGATGAATCAACAGCAGGTCAATATAATCCGTCTTTAACTTTTTCAGGGATTCTTCAATGGATGCCTTTGCCTTTTCATAGCCAGCATTTGTAATCCATACCTTTGTAGTCAGGAACAGTTCTTCCCGTGGAATGCCACTGTTTGAAATCGCTGCACCAACGCCTTCTTCGTTATAATAAGCCTGTGCGGTGTCAATCAGCCGATAGCCCACTTCCAAGGCATCGGATACGCAGCGTTCGCATTCCTTCGGGTCAACCTGATACACACCATAGCCCAAAATCGGCATCTTCACACCATTGTTCAATGTTACAAATTTCATTTTGTTTCGTCCTCCTTCAAAGCAGCATACTGTTCCTCGGTTACAGCTTCTAACCATTCATTGCTGGTTTCTTCGCCCGGGCATTCAATTGCAAGGTGGCTGAACCAACTGTTTGCCTTTGCACCATGCCAATGCTTGACTTCCGGCGGAATCACAACAACATCTCCCGGATGCAGGCTCTGTGCTGACTTTCCATCTTCCTGATACCAGCCTTCCCCATCGACACAAAGCAGAATCTGCCCACCACCGTTCTTTGCGTGGTGAATGTGCCAGTTGTTCCGGCAGCCCGGCTCAAAGGTTACATTTGCAATGAAAACGGTTTCTTTTGGATTGGTCAGCGGTTTCAGATAGGATTGTCCGATGAAATACTTTGCAAATGCGGTATTTGGTTCACCCTGTCCGAAAAATCCGCCGTGTTCTTCGGTCGCATCGTCTGCATAAACTTCCTTTGCCATCCGGAACGCAGCCCATGCATTCGGCCAGCCTGCATAAAATGCAACCTGTGTCAGAATTTCCACCATTTCAGACTTGCTGACACCGTTTTTCTTTGCGGTTGCCAGATGATATTGCAAAGAACTGTCTACAATGCCCTTACTAATCAAGGAAGTAATCGTCACAATCGAACGCAACTTCAACGGAAGCTGTGCTTCTCTCGACCAAACTTCTCCAAACAATACATCATCGTTCAATGCTGCAAACTGCGGTGCAAATGTTCCAAGGGCATCTCTGCCGGCGGTCTGTTTTACCATGAAAAAACCTCCTATTTTCTGTTTGTTTTTTATATCTGTTTTCCGAGCTGATAAGCCTGCTCTTCGTAATCGGTTCGTTCCAGTGCCGGAACATCCATACAATCTGTACCAATCACCATGCCAACAATGTCCCAATCCAAGAACTTTGCCATGCCCTGAAAAGAAGCAATTGCTCCGGCTGCGGATTCCATGGTATTATCTGCCATCGTCACCAACAGAGCCGTTTTCTTGTTGTGGTGCAACTGGGCATCACAGGCATAGAATCGGTCAATGACTGCCCGGATCTGTGCATTCATTGCATAATAATAAATCGGCGTTGCAAAGGCAACCGCATCCGCTGCCAACAGTTCCGGATACAGCGTTTTCATATCATCTGCAAAGGCACAGCCTCGGTCGGTGTTGTGGCAAGTTTCACAGGCAAT
>OFMV01003142.1_pt1 | contig 10083 bp, 6 predicted proteins | sample 1541881 | NCBI WGS metagenome assembly OFMV01 (sample SAMN04209220, study PRJEB22552) | human gut metagenome | biome: gut; material: feces | host: Homo sapiens | place: USA: Oklahoma
CCTCGACCGCTTCGCCCGAAACAGGTACGACAGTGCCATTTACAAAGCAAAGCTCAAACGTAATGGTGTGAAGATTTTCTACGCCAAACAACCAATGCCGGACACCCCGGAGGGAATCATTCTTGAATCCGTCCTCGAGGGCTATGCAGAGTATTACAGCGAGAACCTTGCCCGGAGTATCAAGAGAGGTTTGAAAGAAAACGCTCTCCATGGTATCGCTATGGGAAGTCCTGTGCTTGGATATAAGATAGGAAACGACCGCCAGTATGAGATTGACCCAGTGGGTGCAAAAGCCGTCAGAACCATCTTCACGATGTACGCAGAGGGCAAGTCCAAAACGCAGATTGTGAATTGGCTGAATGAGCATGGGTTTAAGACCTCCCGGGGAAATGCTTTTAATAAGAACAGCTTGTCCCGGATTCTGCGGAATGATAAATACATCGGAGTGTACCGATATGATGATGTAGTCTTGGAAGACGCAGTACCACCTATCATCGACAAGACCCTGTTTGATAAGGTACAGGCAACCTTCCGGCACAACTACACAGCCCGGGCAAAAGCCAAAGCCATAGAGGACTATCTACTCACTACAAAGGTCTTCTGCGGTCACTGTGACGAGCCTATGGTGGGTGAGAGTGGCACTTCAAAGACCGGGAAGGTTCACCATTACTACAAGTGCGTAAATCGTAAGAGGAAGCATAACTGCGAGAAGAAAGTCGAGAAAAAAGAATGGCTCGAGCGGACTGTCGTTGAGTTCACGGTGCAACAGGTACTCACCGATGAAAACATAGAGAAAATATCCACCCGGGCTATGGAGCTGATTGAGAAGGAGCTTCAAGACACTTCCGTTCTCATAGGTTTACAGGAACGGTTGAAGGAGACTAATAAGAGAATAAAGAACCTCATGTCTGCAATAGAGCAAGGCATTATCACACCAACAACGAAGGAACGTCTTGAGGAGCTGGAAGAAGAACGCAGAGACCTCGAAGGGCAGATTGCCCGGGAGGAAATGAAAAAGCCCCTCTTGACGAAGGAGCGAATCATGTATTGGCTCGAATCGTTCAAGAGGGGTGATATAGAAGATGTTGAGTATCAGCGGCGTATCATCGACACGCTTGTCAACTCGGTTTATGTATACGATGATGGGGACAAAGGACGTAAGCTCGTGCTGACTTTCAACATTTCGGGGAACAATACGCTCACTATCTCGAGTTCGGATATTGAGCGCACAGCTCCACCAAACAGGTATTGGACGAACACCTATTTCTTCAGCGGCGGTTTCGTCGTAAAGTGTTCGCTCTGATCCACAACAGAAAAGCGCCGTCTTGGGAGTGATCCCGAGGCGGCGCTTTTTCTTCGACTGGTAAAACAAATGACAGATGCAGAGGGCATTACGGAAACGCTGAAAGCCAACGACCAAATGGAATGGGTCGGGCGGATGAATTCCTGCCGAGACCGTGCATCCGAAACTGTCTATCACCAAGTGATCTATACAGTACGATCACACAGATAAATGTTAATCGTATTGCAAGATTTTTTTGGCAGTTTGATATCATACAACATCCCCCATTTCCATTATTATTTTTATATATTTATTGTTGATTTTATCGAAAGTTCATTGTATACTACAAAGTTTTATTTTTTATATGGACAAAGAATTTTTATGGGTGTATACTATTATAGTATTTACTAAAAATATAGTATTTACTAAAAAGCAAAGGAAGGAGGAAATAATACTATGCGCGATGTTCTGCGGGAAGAAAAAAAATTTCTGCTTAATCAGGCAGAAGCATTAAAACTTCGGAATTATTTGTCAAACGTGGTTCATACTGACTCACATAATGGACCGAATGGTTATCCGGTACGTTCTTTGTACTTTGATTCTTTGTCAAATCGGGATTTTCAGGAAAAGGAAGATGGTCTGGAGTTAAGAAGGAAGTTTCGTTTGCGGGTATATAGTCCTGATGCGGATTTTGCACTGTTTGAAATGAAGCAGAAGCAGGGACCTTATCAGCGGAAGCGATCATTAAGATTATCCAGAAGGGAAGCGCAGGCTCTCATTGAGGGAGATTATTCTGTACTTTTAAACAGTGGCAGTGAGTTTGGGCAGGAATGTTATTCAACTATGGAAATGTGGGCATACCGGCCTAAAACAGTTGTAGAATATGACAGATTTGCATTTATCGCGCCAGAAAACTCTATTCGAATAACCTTTGATTCCAGAATACGGGCTAATGAAGTGAATTTTAATGTGTTTGATAGAAATCTGGTGTTAAACAGTGTAATGTCGCCTTTTGCTGTAGTGCTGGAAGTAAAATACAATGGCTTTTTGTTAAGCTATATCAAGCATATGCTTCTGCCCGTTCAGAAAAGCGAGCTTTCCGTGAGCAAATATTGTATGGCAAGACAAATTGGCTGTAACTACAGGTTTTAGGAGGAAAGGAAATGAAAGAGACGATTTATAACCTGCTTGCCCAACAGGGGGATATGACCTGGCAGCAAATTATAATGCATATTCTGGTAAGTGCTGTCATTGGTCTGTTTATTTTTATTTCATATGTGATTTCACATAAGGGAACGATTTACAGCAAAAAATTTGGAGTAACACTGATCGTTCTGACGGTTATGACAGGAACAGTTATGACTGTCATAGGAAACAATATTGCATTGTCGCTTGGTATGGTCGGTGCATTATCTATTGTGCGTTTTCGAACTGCAATAAAAGATTCCAGAGATACTGTATATATTTTCTGGACGATTATTGTGGGAATATGCTGTGGAGTTGGAGATTATCTGGTTGCTGCAGTAGGCAGTTCTGCTATTTTTCTTATCTTTCTTATCGTGGGAGCAATCCGCAGTGATAACCGTATGCTTTTGATCATCCGTGCAAAAAGAAGCCGCTGTGAAAATATAGAATCCCAGGTCTTTCGTTATTTTGGGACTGGTGTCGTTCTTCGGGTAAAAAATACGACAGAGGAAAATGCTGAGTACATTTATGAATTATCCAGAAAAATACTGGAGAAAGTTCAGAAACAGTATCCGGCTTTAACAGATGATTTCTATAACCTTGGACAAATCGAAAGTGTTAATATTGTAGCTCAAAGCGATGAGATTTATAACTGATATGAAATATAAAATAATAGGATTTACATGCTGCTTTGCGGTTATCCTGATTGCTGTTTTTGCGCCACTGCTTTATCAGGACTATCGAACAACAGAGAGAGTTCACCAGCATGAACAGGAAATTCCCCAGGAACCATGTACGGATCCTGCGGATGGCGGTCTGTGTACATATCTTCCGATTGTCAAAATTGATACAGATGGGGTGGAAATCCCGGGAAGACCCATTAAGGATGATGGAAACAACCGCATTTATACATGTGCTGCTGATGGGGAAACTACAATTGCTGCTCAGATGGATATAATCGGAAATGACAGCAAAGAGTACCATCATGCAAATGAAACGGCAGATGTATCTTCTTCAATCCGCATACGAATGAGAGGTAATTCCTCAAGAGCGTTTGATAAGCCAAGCTATGCCATCAGACTTGTAGATAAAAAAGGGGAAAACAATTCGCTTTCCATTATGGGAATGGATGCGCACCATGAATGGGTATTATACGGTCCCTGGCTCGATAAAACAGCCATACGAAATTATATGTTTTACAATCTTGCCGGAGAAATGATGTCTTATGCGCCAAATGTAAGATTCTGCGAAGTAATTCTTAATGGTGAATATGAAGGTCTATATGTAATGACTGAAATGATAACCGGCGGAAAAGATGGCGCCAGACTGGGACTTCGTGTAAATGCCAAGCACAGCACATTTTCCGGATACCTGCTTCGCCTGGATCATCAGCATGCGGACGAAGAAGCTTTAAACAGCTTTACAACGTATACCTACAAAACTCCCTTCCAGCTGCAGATAGAATATCCCGGAAGCAGGAACAGGGATGACAGACTGACAGAAGAAATCCGGCAGGATTTTTCAGATTTTGAAAAAACTCTGTATTCATATGATTATGACAGGGAAAAACATGGCTACACTTCTATGATAGATGTAGACAGCTTTGTAGATTACTTTATAATCAATGAGCTTTCCAGTAATGCAGATGCCGGAAACTATTCCACTTATATTTATAAGGGAACAGATAATCTGTATCGTATGTGTGTATGGGATTTTAATAATGCCTGCAATAACTATTTCGAGGAGGAACTTCCTTATACAGGATTTTTCCTGAACAACCGATTATGGTTTGAAATGCTTATTAAAGATGAGGATTTTACTGAACGGATCATCCAGCGATATCATTCCCTGCGAAAAGGTCTGTTAAGTGAAGAATCACTTTATCGTTATATCGATGAAACCCTTGATTTTATCGCACCAGCTCTTGCAAGAAACGATGCACGATGGGGAAGTGTGGAACAGCAGGCAAAGGGACTTCTGGTTCCGGTATCGAGAAATCTTGACAGCAGATCTGCCGCTGAAGGACAATTAAAAGGTTACTTGCGAAACAGAGGAAAATGGCTGGATGAAAACATTGAGACTCTGCGTCAGTATTCAGCATCCTCCCGTGTAAAGCAGTATAATGAGGTTAATGATTAAAATATGAAACGATTTATTATCAGTATATCTGCCATCATTCTGCTTCTATTTATTGGATTTGTAGCTGTGTTTTATGGCGGATTTTATGTAGACTTAGGCCGGGACAATCATGTAAACACATTTGTCCGGACTGAGAATAAAGAGATACTTATAAAGGACAAAGATAAGTGGAAACCATTTGAAGTCAGGGGAATTGACATGGGAAGCGGTATTCCTGGTGAATGGTCTACAGATTATGCGATCACCAAAGAAACCTATCTGCACTGGTTTCAGCTGATCCAGGAAGCGGGAGCAAATACGCTGAGAGTCTATTCTGTCCAGAATCCGTCTTTTTATAATGCGTTCTATGAATACAATTCCCAACATGAGGAGCCGTTATATTTACTTCAGGGAATCTGGGTAAATGATTATATACAGAACTCCCGAGTGGATGCATATGCCGACTCCTTTGCAGGAAAGCTTCTGGATAATTGCCTGGTCACTGTAAATGTGATCCATGGAAAACGACTTATCATCAATAATGATGCAGATACAAGTACAGGACTTTATTTACACGATATCTCGAAATGGGTGCTGGGATATATTATCGGAAATGGATGGGAAGATACAACCGTTGCATATACAGATGAGAAATATCCGGATATGGAACCGTATAAAGGAACCTATCTTACTGCTTCAAAAGATGCCTCTGCCTTTGAATCCCTGCTTGCAGAAACAGATGACAGGATGCTGTACTATGAATCAACAAGATATGATGAGCAGCGTCTGATCTCCTTTTCCAGTGGAAATGCAACAGATCCTTTTGATTATCCTAAAGAGATTGCAGAATATTTCCGAAAATGTGCCCGGATCGACGCAGAACATATAACTGCAACTGATAAATTTATATCCGGTCAGTTTGTCAGCTACAGTGCATCTCCATATGATCAGGATTACTTTTCCTGTATGGAATACACAACATGGAACAGCTTGTCTGATAAAAAGATTGACTTTAGTGACTGTATCACTCCTGACGGAAAAAGGAATACTTATCGGGCATATTTAAGACTTTTAAACGAACATCATACAATGCCGGTTTTGGCTGTTGAATTTGGTGCAGCTACAGGACGAGGTGAGATTCAGGAGAATCAGGTGACCAGCAGAGGCCTTGGATACTATTCTGAAAAAGAACAGGGAAAGATTCTGGTAGATTGTTATGAAGACATTATGGCTGCCGGACTTTCCGGAGGCTGTGTCTATTCCTGGCAGGATGAATGGTTCAAGCATACCTGGAATACCATGTATGCTGTAGATTTAAGCCGTAATATTTACTGGGAAGATGCTCAGACAAATGACCAGCATTTTGGCTTGCTGGCATTTGACTGTGGGGAAAAAGAAAGTGTTTGTTACGTGGACGGGGATACTTCCGAATGGACGGATAAAGATATGGTGATCCAATATGAAGACGGCTCTTTCATCAGTGTGAAGTATGATGCCTCCGATGTTTATTTATATCTCCATAAAAAGGACTTTGATCTGGAAAATGACACGCTGTATGTTCCGGTTGATACGACCCCTAAAACAGGCAGTACCCGTATGGAAAATTGTACAGCAGAATTTGAAAGACCTACAGATTTTGTACTGATCTTAAATGGAAAAGATAATACTCGTCTGTTGGTTCAGGATCGGTATAATCCCATTCATGCCAATTATGAGGAAGATATTACAGGAGAAGATCCTTATATTGATCCACCAGCCAGGGACAGCGCTGTATTCGAAAATATCTGCATGGTATTACGGGATGTTATTGGTCAGTATCAGGATGCTGCCACACCGTTAAAAACCTTTGAAAGTGGAAAGCTGCATTATGGTAATGGAAATCCATCTGCATCTGATTATGATTCCAGAGCAGATTTTATCTGTAACGGAGATGATGTGGAAATTAGAATCCCATGGCAGCTGCTGAATTTTTCTGATCCGTCCCGAATGCAGATTCATGATGATTATTATGACGGAAATTATGGCATTGAAGCAGTGGGGATCAAAGAGATGTTTATAGGTCTTGGCAGAGAAGGAAATACTATCGAGATGGGACGGCTTAAACTGAAAGGATGGGAAAATACAGTATCTTACCATGAAAGATTAAAAGAAGCATACCAGGTTCTGAAGACATACTGGACAGGAAAGGAACACGAATGATAGCACAATTTGTGATTGTTTTTTATTTTATTGTCTGTGTGGGGATTATTCTGTTTAACTGCTTCACAGAGATAATTTCAAGATATCGTTCCTGTGTTCTGAAAAGGAGGGAACAACGATATTGCGAAGAATACAGACAGTTGTTTTTAGATAATATAACGGAAAATAAAAAGCAGGAAAAAAGGCTGGTTAAAGAGCTTCATTCAACCAGTAGACTTCTGACGTTCAGTGAAGCATTATATAAAATTGAAAACAGTATGCCGGAACAATTCCAGCAGGGAATAGCATCTGTAAGTCGGCTGATGGAAGAACTGATACCGGTTTATAAAAGAAAATCGGATACGGAAAAGGCCTGCTTGGCTTATGTATTTGCCATATTTCATATGACGAAATTCCAGGCTAAGGAAATTGTTTTCCCATTTCTTTTTGACCTGCTTGGAAATAAAAGTCTCTATTGTAGAGAGAATGCTTTGCGGGCGTTATACAGTTCAGAAGATATACACGCAGTTATGCAGGCATTGGAATTCCTGAATGCAAATGAGCAGCTGCTTCCGCATAAAAAAATACTTGCAGATGGACTTCTTTCCTTTGATAAAAAAGAAGAACTGATACCACTCCTTTGGAAAAAATTGAGTGAATTTCATCCAAGGATGCAGGTAAACCTGTTGGATTATATTCGATATGCATCGTCAAACTGGAAGGATGAAATGCTGTCTATGTTGGAAACAAGCCAGGATATGGAAATTCAAATCGCATGTGTCCGCTATTTTGGCAGATATCAGGATGAAAGAAGTGTTCCTTTTTTGCTTCATCACGCCGAAGAAGAAAAGGAAGGGTTCTGGGAATTGCAGAATGCCTGTATTTCCGCTCTTGCTGTGTATCCCGGACCGCAGACACTGGAAATTTTGAAAAAAGAGATTTCCAGTAAAAACTGGTATGTCCGTCGTAATGCTGCAAAAAGCCTTGCAGTTCTGAATACAGATAGGGATGCATTAGCTGATATTTTACAGGGAAATGACCGCTACGCAAAAGAAATGTTAGAGTACCAGCTGGATGCAGTAAAAGCACAAAGGGGGGCGGGTTTATGACCGATGCATTTCGTTTTTTTCTGGAATGTGTCAATCTGTTTTTTATTATATATCTGATTGGATATTCCAGCTTTTTGTTTTTGTCGGTTGTAGCAGGCGCAATTGAACTGCACAGATCATACCGCCTTGAACAGTTGCACAATAAACTGTGGCAAAGCTATTACATACCGGTTTCCATTCTTGTTCCGGCTTATAACGAAGAGGTTACGGTGAAGGATACAGTCACTTCACTTCTCAACCTGGATTATAAACTATATGAAATTATAGTGATAGATGATGGTTCTAAAGACAAAACATCTCAGATCCTGATTGATGCATTTCATATGGAGCGAGTGGCGCGCCCGATCCGTCATCTAATCCAATGTCAGCCCGAGGAAGATGTTTATGAATGCCCGAACCAGAAAGTACCCATTACTTTGATCCGCAAGAAGAACGGCGGAAAAGCAGACAGCCTAAATGCCGGAATCAATGCAGCCAGGTATCCTTGGTTTATCTGTATGGATGCGGACTCTATTTTACAGCATGATTCACTGGAGAAAATCGTTCGTCCGGTTCTGGAGGACGAAAATGTAATAGCCGTTGGTGGAAGTGTCCGCCCAGCCAATGGTGTTGTCATAAAAAAAGGTCATGTGATAAAATATAGGCTGCCCAGGAATATAATAGCAAGAATGCAATCCCTGGAATATGACCGTTCTTTTCTGGCAGCACGTATCCTGTTGGATAAAATCAATGCAAACATGATCATATCCGGAGCTTTTGGATTATTTGAGAAAAAAACAGTGATTGCCGTAGGTGGATATGACAACAGTACAATGGGCGAGGATATGGAACTGGTAGTCAGACTTCATGAATTCAGCCGCATGAATCGTAAGCCATATAAGATTGATTTTGCACAGGATGCCATCTGCTGGTCGCAAACACCGGAAAAATTAAGTGAATTGGGCAAGCAGCGGAAAAGATGGCAGAGAGGATTGTTCCAGTGTATGTGGGGACACCGTAAAATGCTGGCAAACCCACGGTACGGAGCTGTAGGACTTTTATCCTATCTTTATTTTCTGCTTTACGAATTGTTGTCACCATTTATTGAACTTTTGGGTGTACTTACAATGGTTTTATCTGTGGTGATGGATATGCTGAATGTGAAATTTATGCTGGTATTTCTTGCCTGCTATGCCCTGTATGGTATTTTACTCACATTAACTGCATATTTTTCAAGAATCTATACCATTGACCAGAGGCTTTCTTTTCGAGAACTGATCCTTGCTATTACTGCTTGTTTTTTTGAAACAACTTTTCTCCGCTTTTATTTGGCATTTGTCCGTGTGACTGCATTTGTGCGATACAAGAAGAACAAACTGAACTGGGATAAACTGGAAAGAAAGAAAATGAACGGAATATAATTTTATTACTATGTCAATTTAGATTGATCGAAACGACGGGAGGAATTGCGTCCTATGTCACATTATTTAAATAATCCATGTTACATAAAGAAGAACAGAAAAAGAGAAGAAGAATAGAGGAATAAAAGAAGAGAAAAAGGAATGATGCAGACATGTTGAGCGCAGGCTCAATGTGGCTGCATTTTTTTCTTGTTTTTTTATAAAATCCTATTGACAAAATGATTCAGAAACACTAATATGATATCATAACATTATATAATGATATATAATCAATCGATTGAAGAGGAATTCGACTAACGGAACTGAGGAAATGATGGTAATAGGGATTGGGGACAATGTATGTGATAAGTACATCCATTTAAAAACCATGTTTCCTGGTGGGCAGGCGCTGAATTTTGCAGCGTATGCCAGAATGCTTGGAGCAGATGCCGCATATTATTTTAATCCGTTTGAATATGATAAGAAAAATGTACGGAATTTAAAAATGTATATGCAGTGACGAAGATAAACAGAGGGAGGAGCAGCTATGCGGTTTGCAGCGGTAGGATTTACCTGTATTGATGTATACAAAAACTTAAATATCAGTTACCCGACAGGCAATGGAATCGATCTGATGTTTAATCTGATGGATTTGGTTCCCGAGCTTGTGCCGTCCGTGGTGACGGCGATTGGAGATGATGCCTATGGACAGTCTATGCTGGAAGCGTGTCAGAAAAGGAAAGTAGATACCGGACATGTTACCATTGTTCCCGGGGGACAGACGGCAGTGATAGAGATGCTGTTAAATGGCAGAGACCGGGTGCATCACAGG
>OFMV01003144.1_pt1 | contig 10073 bp, 9 predicted proteins | sample 1541881 | NCBI WGS metagenome assembly OFMV01 (sample SAMN04209220, study PRJEB22552) | human gut metagenome | biome: gut; material: feces | host: Homo sapiens | place: USA: Oklahoma
CCTGAAGGTAATAGTTCCTTTCCCCATTCTCTTCATACGCTGCCACATTCCCGTCCCAGAAGTATCTCTGGCTCCGGTTTTCCTCTGTCCGCTCCAGAAGGTTATAATACTGCCTGGTCAGGTCCAGGGTATAGGTGATCTGCCGGCTGTTTCCGATTTCCATGCCGATCCTGCTTTGTGGGTCCAATTTCTCCAGCTTCTCTTTTGGAAGGACACCTTCCTGCTTTCCTATCCGGTGTCCCAGTCCGTTGTACTGGTATCTTGCCTGTTTTCCTGCCGCATCCACTGCTTCTTCCAGACGGTTGATGGCACCATAGACATACTGTTTTTTCCATGCCCCATTTTCTTGGATGCCGGTTAGGTTTCCTCTCTTATCGTAGCCGTACTCTTTCCAGACTTCTCTATGCTTTTCGCTCACCATCTGGTTGAGGATATTGTACTGGTACGAAGTCCTTTCGCCATTTTCTTCTTTCCATGTACGGTTTCCAAAGGCATCATATCCATACGCTGTCTGTATCTGTCCGTCCTTTTGGATTTCTGACAGTCTGCCCAATGCATCATACCCATAGCTGATGATCCGGCCTCCCTCTTTTAGTTCGAAAAGTCGTATCTGCTCATCATAGCCATAGTGCACGGTTTTTCCATCTGTATACAATTACATTCCTTCAGGATATATGATATTTTTCCCTTCTTTTTCCATTCGTTTCATAAAGTTAGAAAAATGCTCACACATTCCATCTACAAAAAAGGCTTTTTTCTTTCCCCCTTCCACATATATTTTCATTCCTCCTCTAGTCACTTTCCCATAACTAATATCAGAAAATTTCCAATGACGTTTAAAAATAAATGCTTTCACCACAGTAATATCATCACCATCTACAATGATATCCCATACCCCTTTTATAGGAGCTACCATGAGTAAAAAACCCGGAATTATTACAACTAATATAAAAATCACCATAATTGGTAATGGGATGTCCTGATTTTCTACTTGAGCAAAAACCAAGGCACCAATGACTATTATCATTACTATAGTTCCCAATCCTGCAAAATCTAGTGGAGCTCGTACGACAAATTTTTTCAATGCTCCTGTTTTTTTCCTACTTTTTTTTGCTAATAAGTCCATTATTCCCGTTACAATAAATGCTACAATAGGAATTCTTAAAAAAAGCATACTCTTTCCTCCTACTATTCTAGGCATAATACAGCTTCTAGTTCCTCGTTTGTAATAGTTTTTAGCATTTTATCTAAAATTTGGTTGGTATAATTTTTTATTTCATTTGTTTCCGTTACCCATTCCTCCCCTTGATTATAAATATCATTTAATATACGTTTAAGTTCCTCTTTTATATTTATTCCTGGCATATAACTTGATTGTAAATCTGTAACTTTATCAATTACTTCCATTCCAGATACTCCTATAAATCCATTCATATATGTACTAAATCTTGGTTTAACAATCTTGTTATTTTTCCAAGCATTTCTAGCACGTGTAATTTGACTTCTATAGTACCTATCAGATTTAAAAATTTTATTTCCCCACTTAGTACCTTTTATTTTCCCAAAATTTCCCTCTATTTCTTTGATACCGTCTGTCGTTTTTTCATTTAACCATTTTTTTGCCAATTGACGCTGTAATAAGTACCTGACACCTCATCTCTTTGGTAGCCCGTATAACCAAACGGCTGTATCTTCCCCTGGTTCTGGTACAAAAATGGTATTATTTTCTATTCTTTTTTAATTGATTGACATAATATGATTTTACTGGTATTTTTCGCCTTTCTATATCATCCATAAATTCGCTTTTATCAACGCCTCCATCAATAGTAAATAACTTTTCTCCATTTACATAAACCCGAATAGAACTTTTCTTTCTCTCACAATATGTAATATCTCCAAACTGAAAATTTTTCTTATTTCCAAAAGTTGAACGCCATATAATTTCATCTCCATTGACTTCTAATTTCCATACCATCATATTTACTGTACCAACTATGCCAACTAAAAAAAAGAAGCCAAATACACATACAACAAATGTATCTTCTTGTTGTGCTATTCCCATAGCCATACAACAAGCAAAGAATATTGTACCTACAACAAACATTATTGCGAGTATTTTTTCGGTCTTTACAACATAATGTGTTTTTATAATCCCTTTTTTTTGTTCTTCTTCTCGTTCTTTCGCCTTCTTTTCTTGAAGTTTTATGATATATCCCAATACAACAAAAACAACAAGATATGGACCTACTTGTATAAACATTCTCAAAAACATGCGTATAAATTCATTCATCTCCATTATACCTCCTACGCTTCACATCGTTCAACATTATTTATTCCTTGTATAGTTCCCAATTCTAACATCAATACTTTTCCCATCATTTTCTTTCCAAAACTTTCATTTATGTCTTTGGCAGACTCCACCAATTTTTGCTTTAACCATTTTTTTCCTAGTTCATCTTGTAATATCTCAAGTTCCTTTACTTTTCTTGTTGCACGTTGATAACTTTGGCCTTTCATTCGCTTCTTTCCATATCCTGCCAAATGTAATTTTGCCTTATGCACATCATCATTAGTTTTTCTCAATTGTTCTTGGACAGTAGGTCCTTTCCCTTTAATTTTATATTTTCCAGCACCATAAGTTAAAGCATCAATACCTCCATCTATTACCACTGATCCCCAATTAACCTCACTCAATTTTTTATCGTCTGCATAAATTTGAGTTGCAACACTTGTCGCCGCTCCTGTAGCTCCTGTGGCAAGTACACCACCAACTATTCCTATTCCACTTCCTGCAATCCCACCTTTTATAGCCCCACCTATGGCATTTACAGCAACCTCTTTTAGATTTAACTTTCTATCCAAAATTATTTGTGTTGCAAGTGAAAATATTCCTGCTGTAGCAGCTCCAATAAAAGCTCCTGCAATAATTGTTGGAAATTCCCCATTGTAATCTGCATATATTAAAGAATTATTCCAACAATAACTATATCTATTAAGTGTTTCTGGATACTCAACAAAACCAACAATCAAATCCTGCCCTGCAAACCTGCCACTCTCTGCCAGATATTCTCTCGCCTGAGCATAGTAGGTTCCTGCTATCTCATCTCTTTGGTATCCCGTATAACCAAACGGCTGCATCTTCCCCTGGTTCTGATACAGGTCTTCCCCAAAGGCTCCGTATCCATAGCTCTCTTTGATTGTTCCGGCACTGTCCTCAAGCCTCAGCGGGCTTCCCAATTCGTCCTGAAGGTAATAGTTCCTTTCCCCATTCTCTTCATATGCTGCCACGTTCCCATCCCAGAAGTATCTCTGGCTTTGGCTTTCTTCTGTCCGCTCCAGAAGGTTATGGTACTGTCTGGTTAAATCCAGGGTATAAGTAATCTGACGGCTGTTCCCGATCTCCATGCCGACTCTTCTCTGCGGGTCCAGCTTCTCCAGTTTTTCTTTTGGAAGGACACCCTCCTGCTTTCCTACCCGGTGTCCCAGTCCGTTATACTGGTATCTTGCCTGTTTGCCTGCCGCATCCACCGCTTCTTCCAGACGGTTCATTGCTCCATAGACATACTGCTTCTTCCATGCCCCGTTTTCAAGAATAGCGGTTAAGTTTCCTCTCTTATCATAACCGTACTCTTTGCGGATTTCCCCCTGTCTTTCGCTTACCATCTGGTTCAAGGCATTATACTGATAAGAGGTTTGTTCCCCGCTTTCTTCTTTCCATGTACGGTTTCCAAAGGCATCATAACCATACCGTGTCTGGATCTCTCCGTCCTTTTGGATTTCTGACAGCCTGCCCAGGGCATCATACCCATAACGGTACTGTCCGCTCTCACGCTCCAGCCCTCTTCTTTCCTTGGTGATTCCGGTCTTATTTCCCAAAAGGTCATACAGATAGGTGTAGCGGTCAAGGATGCCCTCCTGGTCTTGATGCAACAGTTCTGTCAGCTGGTCCTTTCTGTCATAACGGTAGGTAGTCTTTGTTCCATTCGGGAACTGCTTTTCACACAGTCTTCCCACCGTATCATACCCATAGGTAATGATGCTGTCCCCTTCCTTCAGTTCCGAAAGACGGAACTGCTCATCATAGCCATAGAATACTGTCTTTCCATCCGGGTATGTAATGCTTCTTCTCTCTCCTGCTTTTCCATAGGTATAGGATACTTCCCTTCCGTCCGGGTACTGCACCTTTTCTGCCCTGCCCAGTGCATCCGGGGTGATCCTTGTGCTTCCCAGCCAGTCCTGTATCTCAATCAGCTGCCGGAGCGGATTATAGGACAGTTTCACTTCCTTTCCGTCTGCATACTGGATACCGGATAAGTCTCCCTGTTTTGTATAAGCATACTTGGTCAGATACCCTTCCTTATCCAGTTTTCCAAGGAGCTGTCCTTTTTTATCATAGGTGTAGGTTTCCTTCTGTCCCAGTGCATCGACAGTTTCTGTGACCTGTCCCCGCAGGTCTCTGGTATAACGGGTGATCTGACACCGCCGTTTTCTTCCATTCTGTCTCTCTGCTTCCAGAAAGTCTGCATCCATACCGGATATTTCTGTATCCTCCTTCAGGCTTCCCTCTGCACCATACTGGCGAATCTCTGTGAGACGGTCACAGGCATCGTATTGATATTCCGTTTCATTTCCAAGGGCATCCGTCACCTTCGCAAGCTGTCCGCTTAAGGTATAAGCATACCGGGTCGTATTCCCTTCCCCGTCGGTCATGGAAGTCACGTTTCTAAGGGCATCATAAGTATAAGATTTCTTTTCCCCTTCACTTCCCATGATCTCTACGATACGGTCCATGCTGTCATATCCATAACGCAGCACAAACCCGGTGGCAAGGGTATGGGTTTCCAGATTTCCGTTGGCATCATAGGTAAAGGCTTCCTCTGTCCCATCTGCGTATCGGATTTTTTCCAATAATCCGCCTTTTTGATACCGGTAACAGGTAATCCGCCCTGCCTCATCGGTAATGCTTTCCACATCTCCCAGTGGCGTATACGCATAACTGCGGCTTTCCCCCAGCTGATTGGTTTCCTTTATCAGATTTCCGTTTCCGTCGTATTCCATAGATACCCTATTTCCAAGGGCATCCTCCGCCTCGATGAGATTTCCTTCCCCGTCATACCGATAGGCATAGTGGAGTCCTTCTTCCCCGTTGACTTCCACCACTCTTCCAAGGGCATCATAAACAAACGTGGTCTTTGCCCCGTTTTCATCTTCCTCCCCAATCCGGTTTCCATTGGCATCATAGGTATAGCGTACCACAGCGCCGTCTGCATACTTTATCCGGGATAGCAGGTTCTCTTCGTTATAAAGATAGGTTGTCCTTGCCCCATCCGGTGTTGTCACTCTGGCAAGGTTCCACATGCTGTCATAGGTCAGGAGGGTTTCCCTTCCCTCTTTATCAATGACCTTGCTTGGGCGGTTTAAGACATTATATTCCCTTCGGATGCTTTCCCCGTCAAAGTCCGTTACCTTTGTTACTTTTCCGCTTGCATTGTATTCGTAGCTCTGGCAGTTTCCTTCCGCATTTTCCACACAGGTCACATTGCCCATGATGTCATAGGTGTAACGGGTAACATTCCCTTTTCCGTCTATGCTTTCTGTCATCCGGTTCAGGGCATTATACCCATACCGGGTGACATTTCCCTGTGCATCTTCCATCGCTGTGATGTTTCCCCTTGCATCATAGGAAAGCGTGATCCTGCTTTTGTCTGCCTGCCGGATGGTCTGCGGCCACCCGGACGCTGTATAAGCAATCTCCACTTCATTTCCAAGGGCATCTTTGGTTTTTACAAGCCTTCCTTGGGCATCGTATTCCCCGCACAGTTTTTCTCTTCCATTTATCTTGATCCCGGTTGGCTGGTTCTTTTCTCCATACCGGATTTCCGTCTTATTTCCAAGGGTGTCGATCACACGCACCAGATTTCCTGCCGGATCATAGGCATACTGGGTTTTATTCCCCAGGCGGTCCACATATAAGGTCTTCTGATTGTTCTGGTTATAGGCAAAGCGTTCCTCCCCGTTGCTGTGGATATGCTTGATATCCCGGTACTTATCATCATGGACATAAACCACACGGCTTCCGTTCCGCTCGGTAAGCTCCACCGTTTTCTTTTCCTCGTCATATGTATAAGACATCTGTGTCCCGTCCGGGAACTTCTGCAGCGTAGTGCGGTTCTCCTCATCAAAGAAGTTTTCTACCGTCACGATCTCCCTTGGGTTCTCCACCTGCTCCAGTTTTCCCTGCGGGGTATAACCGTAACGGAAAGCATTCCCGTCCGGAAGTGTGGCTTCCTTCAAAAGTTCTCCCTGATACCGGTATGCCACGCATCTTCCCGTATGGTCTTCTACACGCTCCAACATACCCTCTGTGTCATAGAAAAAGGCAAAGAATTCCCCGGTCTCTTTTTGGACCTTCACCAGACGAAATGGTGCTTCCTCTTCATAAGCAAACGTGATACGGCTGCCCGTAAGGGGCTCGGTTTCCAGACATTTCCCTTCTTTGTCAAAGCGGTATGTTTTCTGAGCTCTTGTACGATAAGTATATCCGTTTTTCTCTTTTTCCAAAGCACCTTCGCTGGCAAACAGGGAAAGGTAACGGTCTTTTTCCCAGAAGAACCGCTCCTCTTTTCCATCCTCCAGAAGAAGCACTGCCTCCCCGTCTGAAAACTCCAGATGCACCTCATAATTATGGTTCCAGTCTTTTCCAAGCACGCCCCTGTGTGCATTGATGGCATTATAAAAACGGCGGAAAGCAAAAGACTCCCTTCCGCCGACTTCCAGATCTGTCCGGTCATAGATAAAGTTTCCCGTGCTTAAATTTACCGGGTCCTTGGAAAAGGCATGGCAGATGGCTTCCGCTCCCTTGATGTTTGCCATCAGCTTTTCCACTGCCTTTTCCCCATTTTCCGTTACCTTGTTCCACCTTGCCTGCACCTCTTCAAAGGCTTTTTTGAATGCTGAGTAGTCCGTAGTAAGCGGCGTATCTATTAAAAACTGCTCCATTTCCTCCAAAAGTGTCTGAAGGCTTTTCGTTACCCCTGCAAGTTCTCTTGTCTGGGAGGCATAGTCCGTATCGGCTGCCGGGATCAAGTCGCAGGCTCTTTGGCGGCATTTCTCCAATTTTGTCAATGCGGTCTCCATCTGTTCCGTCTTTAAGGCACTGCGTAACTGGGAAACGTCATGGACGGCTATCCCGTAACGGACTTCATAAGGTACTGCGTCCAGTGCTTCCCCTGCCTGATCTGCATAAGTCCTCATAGCAGACACATGGTCCTTGCACTGCTCTAAGATGCTTTTGATATCCTTACACAGCTGTGTAATCTCGCTTACCTGAAATACTCGTTTCATTCTATGTCCCCTTTCTTTCCTTACTTTTTACCCATTTGACTAGCACCTGTGGTATCTAATTCTATAAACTCAGATGCCGCAAATCGAATGCTCTCTGAAAATTTCTTCAATGTATTACATAAGGCAGTTGCCAATGCACTCTCTGCTGTCAATTGTTCCTGTAATGCATCTGCCTCATCTCCAAATGCTTCCGATAGGTGCTTATTTAAATCTGAATAAATGTTATTAATATCATCTTGCACTGTGCCTATATCTGATACAGCCCCATTAATAATGGATTCTACACTGTTTATATCAATATTAATATTTTTTACCATCTATTTTCCTCCTTAGCAACACATATCCAAGTCTGCTATAGCATTCTTGAAACTGGCAATAATAGAAGCATGCGAAGAATAAACTTGTTCCATAGAGGCTCTGGCATCATTTAATTCTTCACATAAAAGATTTACTTTTGGAGAAATTGCATCCGTATAGAATTCTCCATCTTTTCCTGTCAATTCTTGCAAGTCTTTGATAACTTTTTCGAGAAGTTCCAATATGATTTCATGCTTTCCCTCTAAAGCACTTTTCAAATCTGTATAGTTTTCATCATTTACTGCAATTTTATCTGCCATTTCACTACCTCCTTATATTAAACTTCTCTTATATTTAATTCTACTTTCAAGTTGTGAAATTTTATCGTCAATTTTTTCTATCTGCGTTCCCAAACTACTTACTAAATCCCCAGTTCTTTGAATAGCAGTATCATTTTCTTCTTTCGCATCGTTTATATAATTTTCCAATGCATTTGCCATTTCGCCTTCAAAAATCCCTGTCTGCTTTATTTCTTTTCCTTTCAGTTCTCCCAATTTTTCTTTCCATTCTTCGCATTCACTATTGCACTTCTTTTTAGCACTTTCTACTTTCTTCTTTGCATCTTCATATTCTTTTATCTGTTCTTCCAATACACGAATATCGCTTTTTATCCCTGCTATTCTACGTTCCTCGTTTTTCTTTTTGATATCATCCCAAAAATCTCCCATACGCTTTCCTCCTGCAAAATTTATTATTTCTACTGTGCAGTATCTGTCGGCTCTTGAGTCTGTGGTTCTTGTGTAGAAGTATTTTCCTGCACGGCACCGTCTATTTTTTCTACGGTTTCTTCCTCTTTTGGTTGATATTTATCACCAAGTTTTTCTATCTGGTTTTCCAATTCATCAAGACGCTGTTTCTTTTTGGAACCGTCTATCTTAGTATTATTTTCCAAATCATCAGCTTCTTTCATATACGCATAAATCAAAAGTTTATCATCTGACAGAGATAAGGCAATTTCCTCTGCTTTTTTTGTTTCCAGCCTTCCTATTCGTATCCAATACTCCAAAATTTTCGGATTACTACTTGTTGAAAGATTATCAATAATATTTCTCATCTCGTCTTGGCGGAAGCTTTCCATATTAGCATAAGAATAGGCTAAAATATACAGTGTGCCTTTCTCCATATCAGCTGGTTCCACCTCTCTCAAACTATCAATACAGGTTCGATAATCTTTTTGGATAAAAGCTTCATTTGCCGCCAATAATTGCCTTTGTTCTGGAACTGTTTTCAAAGATAAATATGCCGCATAGCCACCGCCTATTAATGTACCAATCAAAGTAATAATTGCTACGATTCTCCATAAAGAATAGGTAGACTTCTTTACTTTCTGCATCTGTTGTGACTGCTCTGTAACATAATCTTTTTTTACGTTACACAAAACATCTGCAATTTCTTCAACAGTTTTACACTTATAAATTGGTTCAAACCACTTTTCTTCCTTACAGATTTCAATTCCACTTTCTTGAATCTGTTTTACAGAATACTTACTTCCTAAAACTCCTGCCACAAAACTTTTGTAGGCATTTAAAAAATAAACATCATCCGGCTTTTCTCCACGTCCATAAATATCTCTATCTTTTAAATATAACAATCCATTTACATCGTAGTACAAATTTTCTTCTGTTAATTTCAAAAGGAAATCCGCTTGAAGTTCTTTTAACTTAGAAAAATTAATCAATATCTGATATTTCTTTTCTCGACTTTCAGATTTCACCTGAGTAAAAGGGTTCATTCCTTTTACAGTATAATAAAAATATAAGTCTTCCCTGTCCTCTTCATAACGACAAAATAATAGTCCATTTCTTTTTACACAAAGTTTCTTATAATCATAACTATCCTTTGCATGAATAGCAGATTTTTTGATTTCTTCTTTTAAAAATTCTATATTCTTTTCTGTTTCTATCTTTGGTTGTTTCATATTAGAAGTTTCTAAACTCTTTTTTCTCATTTCAATCTATTCCTCTCCTAATTTCTCCCGTCCCTGCGAAATTATCAATATATCCCCTGTATAAATATGAGATTCTTCATACGTTTTTCTCATGTTCAAGCGTCGACTTGTCCTTTCTGATTGCACTTCTGGTTCTATCCCAATTCCCTGCATAGACTCTGGGAGATTTTCTCGCATAACTCTCAACGTAGTTGCAATCTTCTGCTGATTATCCAGAGAAATATCATAAGTTTTTCCACTCCATTCATTTTTGATTGTTATGGTGATTTTCATTACGTTTTCTCCTATACTTTTCTATGAAAAAGAGGACAACTCCAGCCAATATAGCGCCAAATATACCATATGCAATATTCATATATTGATTATTGGTTTCATTGTTCTCATTATATTCTGTTTTAATAACTGCGGTTGTATCTGCTTGCAT
>OFMV01003167.1_pt1 | contig 10004 bp, 7 predicted proteins | sample 1541881 | NCBI WGS metagenome assembly OFMV01 (sample SAMN04209220, study PRJEB22552) | human gut metagenome | biome: gut; material: feces | host: Homo sapiens | place: USA: Oklahoma
AACGGTAAAATCGTCCGTTCCAGACTGTTCTACATTCCAGACCAGCACATTTGTAGCGGTCGCACTGGTTGGTATATCTGTTCTGATGGTATTGGCGTTCAAGTCCTGTAATTCTTTGGTAAGGTATTTACTGATTTCCGTTGTCCTTGCTTCAATGGCTTCCTTGCTGGTATTGTAAGTGGAATGGAAAAAGACCAAATCGCCAGCCTGTGCCTGTGACAACGGGATATGCTGGGTTGCGTCATACTGTGCCTGTGCGGTTCGTGGCAGGCTGATTCCGACTTTTCCGTAGCACCATTGAGTAAGACCAGAACAGTCAAAAGAAGTGTTTGGATTACTGCCACCGTAGACATATTTCGAGGAGCATGTTTTTTTATGTCTGGGAAACAGTATAGTAAGGAGTTGAAGCTAGGACACTTCTTATGCTTAAGCGTAAGGAAAACAAGAAGTGGACAATTCCGGGAGGTACCTTAAATTTTGGTGAAAGTCTAACCGATTGTGCTATTCGCGAAGTAATGGAAGAGACAGGGGTTGATATTTCGATTCAGGATGTTGTAGGAACGTCCACTGAGAGAAGAAAAAGAGGACATCGAAGCTCAGAAGTATGACGCAGACAAGATTCTGTGGTATAGTAAAATCTGAACGAGAAAGAAGAAAAGAGGTCAAACCGATGTCACGGAAAAACCATAAGATGATAGATGGGAGACTACTGCAAACGAATAAGAAGTATTCCCAGTTAAAAATGAAGCAGAAAGAAAAGATTGCGGAATGGATGTTTCAGGCAACCAGAGATTATTATATGAAAAAATGCACTTTTCCGAATGACAAACATTTGGAAGAAGTAGTGGATACTGTCTATGAAAAAATCGAAGATGCAGAAATATGGATTCCGTATGGAGAGGTCTTTAAGCATTATAAATCCAAACGATCGGATATCAACAAACGTGTCAGAAAATCACTGAATGAAAAAGAAGAGAGTCGGATTGAGAAAGTCTGTTTTATGAATATGTGTATGATTCAGGATCATAAAGGAAATGTACTGGCTCTGGATAAAGTAAATGATAGCTATACCGGTACGACTTTCCCAGGTGGTCACGTAGAAGCAAATGAGATTTTTCAGAAATCTATGATTCGGGAAGTCTGGGAAGAAACAGGACTTACGATCGAAGCACCGAAGCTTGGAGGATTATATCATTGGCATAAGGGCGGAGTGCATTATGTCATTACCCTGTATAAAGCGAATAAGTTTACCGGAGAATTGAAGAGTTCTGAGGAAGGAAGAGTTTATTGGATTCCGCTGGAAGAGTTAAAAACAAAAGAACTTGCTACAGGTATGGAACACGTTTTAAAGATTCTGGAATCAGAGCAGGTGGATGAGTGCTATATGCATCTGGAAGCAGATGGATATGTGGGAGATTTGTATTAAAGAATTACATGAGAAATGGCTGCCTGCTCATTGGAGAAAAGACGGCCATTCTTTATAAGATACATCATTCATCTATTCTGTTTTTTGCTGTTCACTTTTAGAAGTGAAATTAATACATTTGGCACGTTGTAAAATTGAAATAACTGCATCAATGCTTTCTGGATTGAAAAAGCTCATGATAAAAGGCTCTTCTTCAAATTCCATGGATTCGAATCCAGGATGATCTGGATTCTTGAGTATATGGATGGGACGTACACTCTGATTATAAAATGTATGGAAGTTGGTAGTGTCCAGCTTCCTTTTATTTTTACAGTAATTAATCACATTATAAGTGCTTGGCAGTACCACGCCAATACAATCTATCGCATGAGCGCAGATGAATGCAATGGATTTACCACCATTTCATTATCGTACCCGTATCGATACAATCCATTACCAGTCTTTTGAAGTCTTTGAACGTTGCACAATCACGTTGCCCGGCATATCTATAACAGATATTGTCATCGTAATCCTTAATTACTTCATAGATGGAATGGCAGTGTTTTACATCCATCTCACCGGAACAATCACTTTCATACAGAAAATCAAGGATATCGGACATTTCTCCATTATGTTTCCGATCTAATTCTTCTGTTTTTTTGTCATATTCTTCATAAAACTTTTTCCGATCAGCCTCATGTAATAAACTCCTTCCGTCCAAAAGTCTGCAATAGTGTAAGAATATATCTGGTGCAGTAAGTTCTGCCACCTTTGTTTTTAATCGAAGAAAACCAGTGTATCCGAGATCGATACTGTAGTTTTTGCTTCTTACTGTAATTCCCATGTGTGTTCTCCTTATCTTTGTATTTTGCTCCGCTATCCAATCCAGTCTTGTCCGGAGCTGTTATTTCCCCGGATACCGTTTCTGAATGCTGTTGTCTTTCCATTCATAATTGGGGACATAGTACAATGTGTATGATCAATTTCTTTCTTCTCCTCATTGAAGCGGTACACATCAATAAAGTCTTGATCTGAATAAGAATCTTTTGTGTGTTTTTCTGTATATTTTTTAGCGTTCATTTTAGTTGCATATCCGCTATTACAAGCAATATTAATGAATTCTTCGGCTTGCATCATGTATTTCCCTTCCTTCTCACTCATATTAATCCGCAGTGCATATTCAGAATTACTCGGCTATTCTTCATCACCGCCAAATTTCATCATGTAGGTCAAGATGTTTTTATTCACATTCTTCCGAAATTTCCTGCCAATTTTCGTATCATTTCTCAATTCTTCCATCATCTGTCCAATCGAATAAGAATTACCATCAACTACAAATTCGCCGGTGCTGTGATATTCCTCTTTGAGTTCCTTTAAGCTTTCGTACAATGAATCTGATTCATGAATCGAAGTTTTTTGCTTTTCTACAATAGATATAACATCCGACTTTCTTACCATTCCTTCTTCAGCCATATGGTTAAGTTGTTGTTCCATAAATTCTCTTTTTGTCATTCATCTACCTCCAAATGTGTATTATTAATTATTTTCTGTTTCTGAATTATTCGGTTGTTCCTGTTTTGTGTCTTTCTGATTGGATGAAGAGGAATCTTGCTTGGCTGAATCATCTGTTGTGGAAGAACTATTGAATGATCGGAAAAGCTTTGCACAGGCAGCGGGCACTTCGTCTTTGATCGTGCCCTGCTCGTAATCAAAAGATACGATGTATAACCGTGTTCCATCACAGAACAGGTAAATGATGTTTGTCATTTGAACATTATCCTGTACATAAGTCGCAGTTACCTTTGCTTCTTTTTCAGAATTATTATAAGAGTTCATGATAAAATTCGATTTATTGCCTCTTACCAGATTCACCACATCTGTTCCGGTGACAGAGGATAATGTACCGGTATAATCTGTGGCAGAAAGTGTCATGGATGCACCAGTAGAAGAATCCGAAGCGACCAAAGCATTGCCGGATGTTCCCAGTGCCCAGTCATCCGGAATACCAATCTCAAAATTAGCAGAATCATTGTAGTAGAGGTAATAACCTTCTGTTACAGGATCTGATTTGTTCCATGCAAAAGATTTTAAAATCTTATCGTAGTATGGAGAAATCTTGTCATAATTTTCGTCATTAAAAATGCAGAGAAGCTTTACAATCTTGGAGCGGTCCCAGTATACACGTTCTACATAATCGTAAGTGGAATTTCCATGACTCTGATACTGGATTTCATAACTGGTATCTGTGGTTTTCTGAAAGCTTAAGAATGTTTTCCCATCCTCTGCAATCTGGGTAGATACTGTATCTTCACTGGTATTGTTGATCGATGGATCATAGTCGAGGGTCTGGATCTGTAGGGATGAAGCAGATGCACTGTGGATGAAAGTAGGATATCCATCCTTTGTTACCTGATTCCAGTCACCGGGAACACTGATGGAGAATCCCACTTTGTTATCCGTATATACAGACATATCAATATCCAGATCAGCCTCTTTGTCCTCATCTGTATCTTCCTGTGAGACCTTATCAGACTTAGTATAAGCATTCAGGTTCTGCTGATCCTTCTTGCTCATAATTGTAAATATGGCTGATAGGATTACAATCACACCTATAATCAGCATCCATGGGCTTTTATTGTGATAAGAGTGAAATATTCTCATAAAATATGGTTCCTTTCTTTTCTTTTTTTTCTTTTATATGTTTTCTTTATTTATTCTTTTCTTTCTATACCTATAAGTTTTCGTTACCCGTAACGGGTTGGCCACGGAAGTAGTGGCCTTCTCCGTAAGTTCCCGGCTGCGTCCGCTGTCCGAATCGCCGTTCCGTAGAACCGCATCCCTTAGATGGACTCACAGCCGAAAGCGTTCCAGCGTCCTTCCGCTTTAGCCAAGGCGTTCGGCCAGCTAAGAACCGCCTACTAGCCGCAGACAAAAAAATAGTTATCTTGTATGCAGCTAATAGGGGTTCAACAGTAAGGAAAATGCGGAAGTCCACACAGTAACATTCCTTCACTCTACATGCCCTCGTAATCAGCTTTCCATTTGTTTACAGCTGGTCTTCCTTCACCCAGGGTAAAATACCCTCATGTCTATTCCAGGCCTGGCAATTTATCTGCTCGTCACAGAACGGTTGCGTTCACCGTCAGCATTACCTAGCAGGAGGGTTCCCTGAATTTGTGTGCTCCATTACTTCTCATTTACTAGGATATTAGTGCGATTTTTCCCGCGGTGGAAATGCAGGAATGTGGCTCGCAACACCGGATGTCTGTATTCAGTTCTACGGGGAAATCAGTTTTTTCTCTTTTGGTAATTCTTTTTATAATTCTTTTGATATTTCTTTCGCTAAAAAACTTTTACATCTAGTAGTATGACAGAATTATTCTTTAACCTGTGCTTTCTGGACAAAATTTTTTTTGCCGGGAAAATTTCATACTATAAGTAGACAAGAAAAGGAGGAAAATTTATGGGCGAAGATTATGGATATCAGGATCCGGAAGTAGAAATAAAAGAATCTGGAGATGTTGATTTCGTAGAGTTTGCTGATTCGATTGCAGACGGAAAAGACCATAGTGTTACATTTTATGACATTGCACCAGAAGGTTCTGTAATGCTTGTATATAATTATGATTATGCACAGGATAAGCTGGAAGTCATTTCCTATGATGAGAATTATACGGAGGAAACATTATATGTCCGGGAACATGGAGATGTTACTGCAGGAAGCATAGAAAATATCAGTGCTTTTACAGAAAATCATTTTCGGGATACTTTTCAAAAAATTGAAAGAGATGAAGACATTCCAATCATTAGTATGGAGACTCCAGAAATTGAAGAAGAACCGATGGATTTTCAGACCCTTTTGGATTTAGAACATTCACAGAATGATGAAATGGAAGAGCAGCAAAATCAGGAAATAGATTTCGGAGAGCAGCAGGATGGGATTCCGGATGAACGATATGAAGGAATGACCAGTTATGAAGAGGATGATTTGAGTTTCTTACCAACTGCAGAAGAAAACATGATGGCAGAAGTATTATCCGTGGAGGGTGAAAAACCAGAATATGTTGTAGAGAATCCGGATGTTCATGCTGATTATGGAATGGATAAATTATCACCGGATGGTCAGAGGGCAATTGCCGAAGCAATGGATAAATCGGTTATGACACCATTGGCCAGCGGATTTATTGATTTTGAGTTGCGAGAAGGATTCCGCGGAAATACTGACGGATTAACATCGGATGATATTTCAAAACTCCGGGAACATGATCCTGGATTTGGTAAGATTATAGGAATTGATACGACAAAATTCTATACATCAGGTCCGGAAAAAAATGTGACAATCATCAAATTGGACTATGAAGACATCAAACCAGCATTAAGTATTGACCAGAAAGGATTTGAAAAAGAAAATATCGTTCCGGGGTCTATCCGTGCTTATAAAGAATTTGGTCAGAGCATGAAGGTGGACGGCATGCGGTTTGGAGTGACCAATCTTGTCACTTTTGAAGCAAAATTAAAGGGAGAAGATCTGCCATACAGAACAACTTGTGTTATGGATGATTCCGGCCGCGTAAGAGGTTTTTTGGAAGTGCAGGAGCCAGATCGCCGTATTCCGATGGATCTACAGGCAAAACTGGATGCAGCACCGGGAACAGAAACACATTTTGCAAGTCTGGACCGTACAGATCCGGAAAACAGGGCATGTATTCCTGGGCTTCGAAATGCAACGCCAGAAATAAGAGAAGCTTTCTTTGATAAAGTGGAAGCGAAGATGCCTGAGTTTATGGAAAAATTCTGCGATAACATGAAAGAGGACTTCCTGGAGCGTAAGGATGCATTGATTGCAAAGCTGGATGAAGCAAAACAGGAAAGAGATATTGTACATATTGACCTGAATAAAGTAGAGCTTGTACGTGAAAATGTTCTGTCAGAACTTGCAGATGCACGGACCGGTATGCAGGATATTACAGAAGACATGAACGATGTCATGCTTGGATATTACCCAGTTAATAATAAGATCAATGATGTCGATGTAAAATTGAATAGAGAAGATATTTCAAAAGAAGAAAAAGAGAGTCTGGAAAAAGAGCGTGCCGACTATGTAAAAGAACGGGAAGAAATCGATCAGAAGCTTGATGATATGAAACCGGGTTTTGTGGAAAGATATAATGATTATCTTAAAATCAGTGAACGTTCTGAATTGCCGGCACTGGACCGGTTGTCCGAAACGCTGAGTGAGTCTTTCCTGAATGCAAACGGGCGTGTAGAAGCATTAAGCATGTATCTGGAGCGTATATATGGTGCAGATGTTGACGATGGGGAAGGTAATTTATCAAAAACACGAATCATGGACGGATTGGAGTATGGTACTGAGTTCCATGGAGAACCACGTTTCCAAATGGTTTGCGCATGGGAAGGTCAGAAAGAAACGCTGCCTTATCAGGGTACGTTTAAAGAGTATTTGAAAGAGAATCCAGATCTGTTCACAGAAATAGACAGCCGGTTGGAAAAGATCGTAGATGCATATAATGAGACTGCACCAGATACGGATAAAATCACAATTGGAGAAGACGGCCAGCCATATACAAAAGATGGAATTTTAGTTGAAGCTGTAACAACCGGTAAGCATGAAGATTTTCCTAAAAATGAATTGGAGAAGGTCTATAACCGGGATATGGATACATCAAATAGCATTCCGCCTACTGTAGATGAAAAGGGAAAGGAATATGTTGATACCCAGAAAATAAAAAATCATATGGAGAGTCCAGTAGAGAAAGATACAAGAACAAAAGCTGAAATTGCTGATACTTTTGTTGAAAAAGGAATCACAAGAGGACTTGATAAAGACGAGCTTCGCATTACGGATCAGGCAGCCACAGGGACGATTAAAGAAATTATTGGTGTCGCAATGGAAGTGCCACAAAATCGCATGAATTTCGACAAAGAATTGTATTCACTTTGTAAAGCAGTAGACAATCATGGATCTTACGAGAAACTTCCAGATATGGAAAAGCTGAAAGCAGATGCAGATAGTATTTTCAAAAAAATGACGGAAGAAGAAGAAGGACCATTCCCGGATTTAGACCGGATTGAAAAAAATGATACAGAAAAAAAAGATAATGGGGTCCAGTCAGATGTTTCAAAAAAAGATTCAACTTCGGATAAAGTAGAAAATATCTTCCGATCAAAAATGGCGGGCGGATTCGGTAAGATAGATATTACAAAAGATATTGAATTGTCGGATGATAAAAAGAAAGAAATTCGTGTGGAAGCAGAAAAAGAGGCAAAGCATTCGGATGAACCGCTTGAAAAAATTATTGAACGAAAAGAAAATGAAGTGAAAGATGAAATCCGGGCGGTAGCAAAAGATATCGTACATTACAAGGATGTTATGACAAAATTATCTGCTCTTGGTATTCCAGATCGATATCTTTCCAGATATACGCCGCTTATGCGTATGAAACTTGAGTATGATTCTGCTATTCGGAAAGCGGAAAGTATGGGATGTAAGGTCGGGGAAGATTGTTTCATTAAGAAAAGCGTCAGTATTCTGGAAGTTCGTCTTGAACAATTAGAGTATTACAGAAGTGATATGCCAACAAGTCGTGTCATGGAAGCAATTCTTGGCATTAAAACGACCAAAGATGATCTGTATAAAGAAACGGTAGAGAAAGATGGCAAAACGGAAACAATTGAACATACATCTTATTCAAAATATGTGGCCGCATTGGAGCCGTTCTATGCAATTGGCGGTGGACTTGGTACGCTGCTTGGCTTTTTACCGATTTATCCGAAAGAAAAGAATGATGTTGAGAAAAGTGAAACCCAGGATATTTCTGGAAAAGATATGGAAAAAGAAGACATGCCGGGGAATGAAGACAAAGTAGAGAAACCAGATGGAGAAGATAAAACGGATGCACCGGATGCTCATCCGAAAGAAGATCAGATTTCACAGGAAAAAGAAGATATTGAACAACCGCAGGAACAAATAGAAATTCCTGAAAATGATTTGACTGCTTCGGAATCAACTGGAATTACCAATGATGTTCAGAATGATACAGTGGACTCCAAAGATACTGAACCAGAACTTGCAGACATTGAAAAAGAGAAAGGCAAGGAAGATATGCCGGAAAAGGATGAATTGGAAAGGGATCTGGATAAAGAAGAACAGCCGGATGTAGAACGTTATGAAAATGATACGGAAATAGAACCGGATGAGAAAGAAGACAAACCTGAGTCAACCGTAGATGAACCGGAGGATAAAAAAGAGGAACAGGAATTAGCAGTAGAGAAACCGGAAGATACAGAAAATAACATTGATCAAAAGGAACCGAATGAAGAACAGACAGAGATAGAAAAGCCGGAAGACAAAGAAAAAATTGAGCAAGATACAACAGATGAAAATGATCACACAGAAAAAGAAAAGCCTGATCAAGTTGAAACCGATAATCAGGAAATAGAAAGAGAAGAGAATGATCAGCCAGATCAGAAAGAAGATACAACAGAATTTTCAGAAAAAGAATTCCCGGAAGATGATTCTGCAGATTCACAAACGGATAAAGCGGAACAGACAGAGATTGAAAAAGACCCTGAAGAACCAGAAGATGAGGATGGCCGGGAAGAGGAAGCGCACGGAGTTACAATATCGGAAAAGGAAAATGAAGAGGATCGCGTAAAAGAAGATGCGGTAGCGTCTTCGGAAATGGAACAAAAGGCACCACAAAAAGAAGATTCTGGAATAGATAATCAGGACAAAAACACTGAAAAACCGATGGATTCTACTGATTTTAAAGAAGACATAAGACCAGATGAGCAACCAGACAGTAATGAGATAGAAAGTGATGTTGAATCGTCAGATACAGATCTGATCGAAACAGGAGAAACAATAGATCCCGCTGAATTAAAAGGCAGTATTACAGATGAAGTCGGTTCTATTTTCGATGGTGATGAAAGCATTGACCATTTGTTACAGACTACAATTGGCGATGGAATTGCTGATGGCGAGGTTGATAATACAGAAATTTTAGAAGCTATTGCAGATGGAATTGCAGATCGGATGGATATGAGTGATCCAGAATCTGTATCGACTGCTTCAGATATCGTATTTGAAACAATGCATGCAGTAGATTCCGGTACTGGTTCGGAAGTGCCGGGTGATACATTTGACCAGTTGATGGATCTTCTTGGAAACCGAGGAATAGATTCAGATGATCTGGAACGATTATCTGATCAGGTAAATCAGACTGCAGAAGATTTTGGCAAGTTTGAAACAGAATCTTACGGAGAAGCTGATGGAATGACATTGACAGATGATGGATTTACAGATGATATTACAATGGATGACCAGACAGATAGTATCTGCAGTATGATGGTAGATGCAATGCAAAATATTATGGAGGATCCGGCCACTATGGATATGGATGATTTTGAAATGGATTCATTCCCTGATGAATATGAAGATATTGATTATGGTGTGGATGCATCGGATCAGAATTTTGGAGAACAGTTATTTGACAAGCTGGAGGCCGCTGGATTTGCACCGGATGATCCGGACCTTCCAACTGTAGATGCATCGCAGGATGCAACAACAATGGATACA
>OFMV01003175.1_pt1 | contig 9974 bp, 8 predicted proteins | sample 1541881 | NCBI WGS metagenome assembly OFMV01 (sample SAMN04209220, study PRJEB22552) | human gut metagenome | biome: gut; material: feces | host: Homo sapiens | place: USA: Oklahoma
TGCACTTCTTCACCTGTCCCGTCTCGCTCTTCTGACTCTGCACAGCGAAGGCCTCACCTTGCTGCACTACTCGCATAATTTTTCCTTCCATAACTCTCTTCTTACTTTTCCTTTTTACTACAACTCATACTGAGGCTAAACAAAAACCTCCAGACTGTGAAACTGAAATACATACTCATAACACTCTTTTTACGTCGCGCCTTCTCGCGACCTTTTATTATTATTTTGTTAGCTTGCCATCGTGGGCCACGCGCGCCTCGAACTGACGGTGCAAAGGTAGAAAGGGGCGGGGAGCCGCACAATCTTTTTACCAACATTTCCCGAAAAAACCCCTGTTTTTGGTAAAAAATGGCCTTTTTTTGGTAAAAGCAAGGTGGATGATGAAAATAGCAGAAAAATAAGTAAATAGCTTTTACTTTTTAGGGTGTAAAATAGCGAAAATTACCAAGATTTTACCAACGCTTGGTAAAATCTTGGTAAAACTCCCGAAACGCTGCTATCTACGGTAGCGCTCTTTCATTTTCAATTTTCGAAAAAGACTTTCCGCTATAGGATAATCCGGATCAGTGTCTTTAAACCACTTGGAAAAGTGCTTGTTATGGTTCAATTTGTTCTCCTGTCGCCTAAACGAATTTACCACACATTTTACTTCTACGTCCTTGAACATGCTTTCCATGCGTTCCGCAAAATCGTTTTTATCCTGATTTTCCCGTATCATGTCGAACGAATATTTCATCAAACACCATACTATATACCATTGTTCTTGTTTTTTGACATTTACCATTATCCAGGGTTTTAGAAACTCCTCCACCTTGCTGGGATCGAGCCAGGGAGCAAAGAACGAATCGCTGTGGTTCTCGTAGGCGTTTCGCTTGCTGATTTTCTCGGTCAGCATGCGGTGCTCAGCCTGGTACATGAAAAGCCTCTCAAAGTCTTCTTTCCCAAACGCGCGCTGGCTCAGTTCGTGGGCAAAAGCCTCTGTTTCCTCCTCTTGCGGGTAGCCCCAGTCGGCCCATAGCTTGCAGATAGGGTAGCGCTCATATTGTTCCTCCGTGCGGTCCAGCAGGCGTTGCAGCATGCTCATGTCGGCCTCCGCCTTTCGGTCGTCCAAATAATGCCAGTGGCGCTTCTCCACCCGTGCGAGATGACCGTCTTGTCGTGTTTCCTCAAACTCCTTTTGGAGGAAGCGGTAGATGATGGCCTCCTCGGGCGCGCTTCGTTTCTTCCACGTGCCACACAAATCCGTGATCCACATCTCTATCTCCTCGGCCATGCTGAACACAAACCTCATGCTCTCCGTCATCCGCTCCACGGCCAGGCTTTTGAGGCCCTCGTAGTCGGCGGGCATCATGCTGAGCTCCTCCTGTGGGTCGCTTGCTCTCACAATCTTCTTAAAGACGGAGGCAGGGCAGGACTCGGCCAGGTCCGTGAGGCTTTTCAGCGTCTTCTCCCCAAAGGTCAGAAGCTCCGTAAGCGTGGGGCTTAGTTGGTGCCACAGTTGCTCCATCTGCGCGTCGTAGATATTGTAGAGGGTGACGTAGGCCCTGGTGCGAAAATCTTTGACCTGATTGCGGTAATTCACCAGCCTCGTCCTGAGGATACAATTGGTGTGGGAGAGGATTCCGAAATTGGTCCCAGGCTCTCCAGTGTCCCATCGGGTCTCGTCGATGGCCCGTTGCGCTACCTCGCGCACGTGGATGGTCTCCGTCTCAAAGTCCCGAAAGTCCTCGGGCGTGAAGGGACGGTAAATGTTCTCACTTGTGCTCGCGTCGAGCGTGAGCAAGTCTTCTTCCGAGGCGATTTTCATCTCGCCCGTAGCGGTCATTTTATTCTTCATGGCTGCTTAGGTAGTTGTTTTGCTATTATTTTAAACGAGTTATAGGCCTACACTTGCAGCGCTAAGATTCCGCCGCCTGCAAGCGCCAAAAGGATAGGGCAAACACAAAAAGCGCGATTCGGTCGCTGAGGTGCGGACGCCTTGATTTAAAAATCAAAGATAAAACAATTTTTAGAAAAAGCAACAGAAACGTGTGGCTTTTTATGGTTTTAATGGGTTAGGAAATGCTGCAAAGCGAAATGCACTCGCTTGCTCGCCATAAAGATGTTTGCCTCAAATCCGCAACTAATAGGACTTAGGGCGTTTTTGCTTGCAAAGCGAGAAACAATCATCTTGTCGCACATGTTCTTGTGCAGCAGAAACGTCTCAGACACAAAACCCCCTTACCCCACAAAGCGACTTGAGGTAATACGCTAGTTTAACCAGAAAGGACAGGCTTTAGCCAAAGCCTGCATGGAACAACCTGGCGTAAGCATGGTTGTCAGTATAAATGTTCAACACATGCCTTCGTGATGTCTTGATTCATTTTGCCGGGACGGAGACTAACTTGACTAAAGTTTCCCAGCCCTATAAAACAAGGCTTATGCAGATGTAATACCGTGTAAATCCCTGCAAATATGGGGATTTAACTCTTACCTAAAAAAGGTTTCATGCAGTCCTTTTCGCTCGTTCTCTATCTTCCAGAGCTTTAGCCATGACAAGGTAAGCAGACGCGGCTTCGTCATCGTTGATTAGGCTCTCTTCCAGTTCGTCAATGGTAACCCCAAGATGTTCGCAGAGGACCTCCAAAAGCCGTTTTATGCAAGCTAACACCCGCTTCCAAAGAGTCAATGCCATGAGGTCTTCCCCCATATTCGTAAACAGTTCACCCATGGTCTCGTATTCTGAGAATCTCTTCTCTATGCTCATGGTTATATATGTGAGGAAACAGAGGGTGCAGTCGGCAATCTGCTCATCGAAGTCCCTACCCGCACATGTTCCGAGACCTAGGTATTGCTTGCATTCTTTGTTCAGAACCTCTATGTTCCAACGTATTTGGTAAACCTCAAAGGCTCTGACGAAAGACATACATAAGATCTGTGCTCAACAATATATTCCATCGTTGATTACTACCATATCTTATAAGGAATATGCGTACAGATTGACCACCCAGTTTTCCTCTCAATGCGATATAGTGGCATTTGTATCGCCTACAGTTATGACAAAATTGAGGATTGCCTTCGTATTGCGCTATTAGTTCCATGGCATTGTGCAACTTCCCATACACAGAGTACTTGGTGTTGCCCATCTTTGCCAGTCCGACAAGGTGCAAGGCGCCCTTGCCGAGCTTGAGAACCTCGCTGATAAAGTACTCGCAGGTGAACCAGCTGTCACAGAGCACATACTTGGCACGCAAACTCTTGTGAGCCCATGCGCGCCTTAGCATTTCCACGGCAACATGAAGCTTCGACTGCGTTGACTCTCTGAGTCTTGTGGAGTTGGGGTCTTCTTTCTTGCGTTTTTTGGAAAAACGATGCTTACGTTGCTTCGCAGTGAGACCGTAGTCCTTCTTCTTGCCTTTCTCACAATGGAGGGACATGTCTATTGGAATGGTGCTCTTTCCATCAAAGAATGCGCATACCAATAACTTAAAACCAAGGACGCATTTTCCTTGCACATGGTCAGAGACGCGGCTAATTTGCTCTATGCCATAACCGGTTTTCTCCAACGTAGTGTCGTCAAAAATGTAACTTGTGTTGTCCGAAGAGACTTCGGCATGTTCCTTGCGAAGGATTGCCAAAAACGAAGAGCCATGCCCAAAAGAAGCTTGCGCCAGTCCATAGTGGCCCGACGTAGCATGCGATAATAGCAATTGTGACCAGTGTTCAGGAGGTCATAATATGACTTCTTGTACATGGAGTGTATGCTTTCACCTGCTATACGGAAAAGGCAGAGAGACAATATGAGCTGGACGGCGGGAACGCCCGCCTGTTTCTCCAATGACATCCTGCAAAGCAGATGCCCAAGCCCAAAACGGGTGAAAAGTGCCATCAAATTGGTTCGCAATGAACTTTTAACACTTAAGATGTTGGACAACTCCGAAAAATTGCTTAATTTTGCATCCATAACAGTTACTCTCTAAATCGTTGCTTCATTGTGTTTTAGCGATTACAAAGATACAACTTTTTATTGAGAAACTGTTATTTTTGCCCCATTATTTTGGGGTGGGAAACTTTAGTAACTAGAAAACAAAGGCCGTACCATTTGCATCTCATCCCCAAGGTGGAGTCTATGGTTTGAGCTAAAAGAGCATCAAATTGCTCCATGATTGGAAAAAAGCCTCCAAAAGAAGTGACTTTCTCGGATTTTATTTGTACTTTTGCCATGTCATTCGGAGTTTTTGCTATGCTTTTTTGCAGCACTAAGGTAGGTGAAAAATCTGACATGTCATAATCCTGAGCAGCTTTGTTGTTCAGGTACTTGTAAAAAATGCTAACTCATAGTGCTGCGGAAATTAGGATGATAACAAGAACAGTTCCACATATCGTTCAATATCAAGGTTCTAAAAGAAATTTGGCACCTCTGATATTACAATATATGCCTCGCAAATTTAATCGCCTGATTGAGCCTTTTGCAGGTATGGCAGCTATCACTATAGCTGTATCAAAGCAGCAACGGGCAAATCAATATAGCTTAAATGACTTAAATGCCCCTTTGATGGGAATATTGCGTGAAGCAATAGAAACTCCAGATGTACTTGTTGCGGAATATTCAAAAGTTTGGAATGAACAGTTAGTCTTCGAAGGTGGAAGCGTTGCGCATTTTTATAAGGTGAGGGATGAATTTAATGCGGGCGATAAGTCTGCTGCCAATATGCTTTATTTGTTAGCTCGATGTGTGAAGGGTTCTGTTAGGTATAGCTCGACAGGCATGTTTAACCAGTCCCCAGACAAACGGAGAAAGGGTACTTCTCCTACCACGTTAGCCAAAAATGTATACCAAATATCTAGTTATTTGAAGGGGAAAACAACATTTTCTTCTTTAGATTATAGAGAAATACTAAAACAAGCAGTTCCTGGCGACTTGGTTTATATGGATCCGCCATATCAGGGAGTTTGTAGCTCTCATGATAATAGATATTATGCGGGTATTGAATTTGATGATTTTGTTGGTGCTGTTGACGAATTGAATAGTCGGGGAATAGATTTTATGATTAGTTATGATGGACAATGTGGTGAGAAACAATATGGCATAGACTTACCTGAAAATTTAGGCCTACGTAAAGTGTTGTTGAACGCTGGGTTGTCTAGCCAAAGTGTATTACTCGGACGAAAAGAGGTTACCTATGAGGCTCTTTATTTGAGTGATAAATTGCAAAAAATGACACATCCTGTTTGTCAACAAAAGCTCTTGTTTGAAGAAGTTGTATGAAATATCCAAAGGCAATAATAAATAAGTTGAATGCCATAACGGAAAAGCGTCCTTCTACAGTGATTCAACATATATTAAAATATGGTTTTATAACAACTGAAGAGTTAAAGGGAAAATATGGTTATGAGCATGCGCCTCGTGCAGCAAGAGATGTCAGAGAACGAGGTGTAAATTTGGTTACTTATAGGGTAAAGGCTACTGATGGAAGAAGTATTGCTGCTTATAAGTTTGGGATGCCAGTATTTCTTGATGATAAAGTGTCTAAAGTTGCTGGTCGTACAACTTTGTCGAAAGCTTTAAAGAAAGCTTTGATGGACAAATATGGTGCAATATGTTTTGTATATTTGCAACCGATGGAGGAGCGATTGTTACAAGTAGACCATAGAATTCCTTATGAGATTGGTGGTGAGCAAGATGAGAAAAATATAGATTGTTACATGCTTTTAAGCCCTTCGGCTAATAGAGCTAAGTCATGGACATGCGAGCATTGTCCGAATTGGTCTATAAAAAATGTCGAGTTTTGTACTAGTTGCTTTTGGGCACATCCTGAAGGATACACTCATATAGCAGGGCGTAAAGAACGCCAAATTGTGTTGACGTTTACTGATAATGAAATAGAAGATTATAATAAATTGATAGAGCTTGTTGGGATAGAGCAAGCCGAAAAAACGATAAAGCAATTAGTTGCTGATTTTATTCAAAAAGATGATGATTAAGGCTATATAGCTTTATTTGTGAATATAAATTGATTTGGGCGCAGGGGGAATTGTTATAGATGTTTCTTTTTGCAAAGGCTACATCGCTCGGATCGGGAGTGATAAAAATGGGCAATGGGTCGTTTTCAAAATAGCTAATCATATACCCCTTTACCCCCCCGAAGGGTGATGTTTTTGTCTGCAAGGAAACAATCGCTGGACCGCTGATAGCCGAGATCAAAAGGGCGTATGGGGATAACCGTCGAGGGCTTCCCTTGCCATAGCGTGCTCTTCTGTCTTTTGCAGATCGTCGATATGGCTCGCCAGCGAGTGGTAGCAGTCGAGGTCTTCTATCTCCTCTCTCCGCGCCTTGCCCATTTGGCAAAACGCTTCGTCTTGCTCCACGCCCGCAAATCGGCGCCCGCAGAGATTGGCGGCTATCCCCGTCGTGGCGCTGCCGCTGAAGGGATCGAGTATCCAGTCGCCCTCATCGGTCGAGGCAAGGATCATGCGGACCAAGAGGCGCAGCGGCTTCTGCGTAGGGTGCTTGCCGCAGGTCTTTTCCCAACGCCCGATAGCCGGCATGCGCCACACGTCGGTCATTTGCTTGCCGTCGTTGAGTCGCTTCATCAACTCATAGTTGAACTTATGCGGCACTTTCTGCATCTTTCTTGCCCAAATGACAAACTCGGTGGAATAGGTGAAAAAGCGACAAGAGATGTTGGCAGGAGGATTGGTCTTCTGCCACGTGATCACGTTCAGAATCTTGTAGCCAAGCTCGGTCAGACAGTTGGCCACGGAAAAAATATTGTGGTAAGTGCCGCTGATCCAAATGGTGCCATTGTCCTTGAGTTTGTCGCGACAGAGGCGCAACCACTCCCTGTTGAATGACATCATGTCGGCTTGCGACTTCCCCTTGTCCCACGAACCCTTGTCAACACACACCACCTTGCCGCTCTGCAACGAGATGCCGCCATTGGAGAGAAAATAGGGTGGGTCGGCAAAGATCATGTCAAACTTGAAGTCAAACGCCCGCAGCAGCTCGAAGCAGTCGCCGTGGGCAAGGACGAAATCGTGGTTGGGCGATTTGTAATAGGCTTGTACTTTCTGATGCTCGACGGCGACTGCTACGTCAGAGAAATGTTCAGAACTGAGTACGATCTTTTCTTCCTTATACGATTGGCGCACCAATTCCACGGCTTCGGTTCCCGAGGCCGCTGAAATGGTTTCTATGTGTTGTAATTTTTCAGTTACTTGTATGCGATACTCCATAATTCGGGCGCAAAAGTATAGCAAAATACTTGAGAAACCCCGAAAAGATCATAGTTTGACATTTGTGATCAAAATGATCCTATTAGTATATTCGTATATGTTTAATTATCAAATATTTGAGCGATTTGTACGGGTGACAGTGTTGTTAATAAATGATCACAAAAAATCAGATAAATCCCTCGCTGGCTCTTGCCATACACATGAGTTCGTACTGCTTGGAAATGTCTTCATAGCTATGGAAGGCAACGCGCGCTTTGATGTCCTTGAAGGCTGTTCGGCTCATCACTTTGTCAAACTGCCCCTGCGATTTTTTGGCGCAACGATCAGAAAGCGACTGTGGAAATCTTGTAGGTCACAAAACTTGGCGACGGAGTTTTGGATGTCGGTGGAGTGCTCTACTTCAAAGAAACTGTTGGGCATATTGCGCTCGTTAAACCAAATGACATCTACCGTCCTTGCCCTGTCGGTCAGATACTCATACGAGAAGTCGGGAATATGGATGGTGGTGCAAATATCCTTCAAGGGTTTTTCGAGAAACTTGCGATTTTGGTCTTGGGCAGGCACATAGGTTTGGTAGTGTTTCATGTTGCCTATGGCGATGATCAATCCTTGATAGTAGCCATGCGTAAACTGCTCCTCGCACTGTTTCTCGTTGGGCAGAAGGTCAAATTTGCGCATCACTTTCTCGCGACAATCCTCCAAGGCCCAAAGGCCCGGTTGGATTTTGAAGATCTCCTCAGATTGCTGCACGATTCTCCGGATGGACTCGTTGTGCGTCTTGGTCGCCCACGATTTCGTATCGACAAGACGGTACAGGTCGCCCAGCGTGGCGTATCCACCTATTTGGCGGAGCACATCGATCACTTGTTGCTCTTGTGTATATTTTTTGCGTGCCATTATTCTCTCGATTGCGTTTAAAGAATCTATAAATGGTAAAAATGGTATTCATCTGCCAAACGCCAACGCCAGCAGCATGCCTATTACCCAAATGATACACATCAATATCATAGGTTTGCTGATGAATATGAAGACCACCAAGACAACGAGAATGAAGGGGACGCCAAGAAGGCATGCGATAAATATGTCGGCCTCTCTTTCGTTCTTCTTGGTGATTTCTCTTTTCTGTACGTAGCCTTGTAATTTTCGTGCCTTCTCTCTTTCGTTCTTCTTGGTGATTTCTCTCTCCTGTACGTGGCCTTTTAATTTTCGTGCCTTTCGCCTTTCGTGCTTTAGGAGTTTCCTTCGATCCCTTCCTGTAATACCCTGCCTTGTCCACTGCCTCCAAAGCCTTCGTTCCTCCTTTGTAAAAGGCAGTAATTGCATGTCGGCCCGCCTTTGCTGATCCTCGTCATTTTTTCGGTTGCATTCGTATTCTTTCTTCTTCCTTTCCTCCAGCCTATGTTGGATTAGGAGGCGACTACGTTGATGTTCTGAAACACCCGTTCCTTTCCACTTTCCCCAAAGCAGATTTTCATTCTCGTTCATAGGTAGTGCTTTCTCCATAATCCTTAGTTCTTTTAAGTGTTGTTGCTTTAAAAGTCGTAGATGGTAAAAATCGGCGTGGGCCTACTAATAATGCACCAAGATGTTGGCGTATGAAAAAGACGCCATCAAGCAGGTCCCACGCCGTGGAGGAGTAGATGCTTCGCTGTCATCTTCTTCTTGTCACTTCTTATAATTGCAGGTTTCGAATGCTGCAGAAGAGCCAGGCGTCAGCGTCTATCCTTTCTTATGTTTTTACCATTATGTCATATCTTTTTTGCTTCTATTTGTGATGTTAATAGCTTCTTGCTTTTCGATTTCTTGGGGCGTAGCGACTGCTGCGGCCCTGTTTTTAGCTTGTCGATGCAGTCTTCGACCCCACAAAGTTACGCATTTTCTTTGATTTCTCTTCTCTTCCCCCCTGTTTTTTTTGAGGAGAGGGAGAGTTGGCGAGAAGGATTTCTTGATTTGTTAACGAAAGCAAAATGTAAGGAGAAACGAGGGTGAGGAGGGGTGGTGGAACTTTTTGATCGCCTATAAACTATTGGTTTTTAGCGGTTTACCCTCAGTTCATTAAACAATAGATAGTTTGTTGGGACTCCATTGGACCTTACATCCTTACACCTTACATTCTTACGTTTTCGTTTTTGAACCAGGGCGAAAAGTGGGTGAAAAAGAGTTCAAAGAAATAGTATATATAATATTAATATTATATATACTATTTCTTTGACCACAACTACGCATCCATTTTGAAAACGTAATAATGTAATAATGTAATGTTGTAAGGTAGGTCGTCATATCCACCTTACAACATTACAACATTACATTATTACGTTTTCATTTTTCCACTTCGCTCTCCAATTTTCTCAATGCAATATATCTGTAAATGATATTCAGAAGATAAGTCAGTAGTTCACATAGCTTTGCTATGTGCCATTTCTCGGAAGATGAAAAAAGTTGGAAATTATTTGTGATTTTATTTGGAGGTATGAAATATTCTTCGTACCTTTGCAGAAGATTTAGCGGCGCTCGGCAATTTGAGAGCAAGCTCTCATTGCGCTCGCTGGCAAAATCTTTCGATAAGATAGGCTGCGCCTCGGCCATTAGAGAACAAGTTCTCATGGCGCTCGACTTGCACTATCTTTGCACCCATAACTGAGACTTGCGGAACAAACCCATAGAGGGTCCGCGACGGGCTTCTCTTACGACAGGAGCGAGGGATAAACAAATAGCGGCGCCGGTCCTAAGCTACCATCGGCAAGGTCTCCATTTTGAAC
>OFMV01003184.1_pt1 | contig 9948 bp, 8 predicted proteins | sample 1541881 | NCBI WGS metagenome assembly OFMV01 (sample SAMN04209220, study PRJEB22552) | human gut metagenome | biome: gut; material: feces | host: Homo sapiens | place: USA: Oklahoma
ATAACGGCTGCTTCTCAAGACATGTTTTTGTGTCTTCCATATTCTTACCTCTTTCATAAAAACTTTGTGTTAATTATTTAACCAAATGTAGGATATCATAATAAGAACAATACGTAAAATAGCAATTATGCATTAAGATTATAAGTTTTTGATATGGATGTACGGATAAAAATACAAAGGAAGAGAAGTATCTACATATAATAAAAGGATTTAGTTCAAAAAGGATTTAGAGCGAACGAAAAATAAAATACAATCTAATTCGACATGTTTGTCAAAAACAATACAAGTAAATGGAAAAATGAAAGTTGTATTGTTTTTTAAAGAAAATATGAAGAAAAAGCCAAAAAGTGCACAAAAAATTCATTTTTTGTTCACAATTATAGCGGCTAAGACTGTCAAAACGCACAAAAAGATAGAAAAACACACATAAAAGCAATGGAAAACAACTTGCAACGATACAACTTTGTGAGAAAAAATGGTTGTATTTTATTGCGAAACCGGACAGGTTAAGTATATAATTGAATCATCAAATAAATAGAAAACGGAGGAGACATTATGAAGAGAGTTCTCAAAAAAGTAACAGCAGCTCTTCTGGCAGCAACAATGGTAGTTGGACTTGCTGCATGTGGAAGCGGCAATGGTGGCTCAGGTAACAAGAGCAGCAAATCAGGAAAGGTTAAAATTGGAGTTTCCATCTGGTCTTCAACAGACGTACTTGGATCACAGTGTAAAAAGATGCTGGATGCAGCAGCAAAAGCACTGGATGTAGAAGTACAGTATGTTGACCAGGGACATGTATCTGAGAAAGTTACAGCTTCTGTAGAACAGTTAGCAGCAGCAGGATGCCAGGGAATCATCATCTGTAACTCATCTGATACAGAGATGACATCAGCAATCAAGACATGTAATGATAATAAAGTATATCTTGCACAGTTCTTCCGTGTAATCAGCAAAGAAGACAGTGCAGATATCTACAAAGCAGCAAAAGATTCCGCTTACTACATCGGAGCAGTTCATGAAGATGAACCTGCAAACGGTGCAGAACTTGTTAAGATTCTTCTTGACAAAGGTGATCGTAACATCGGTCTGATCGGCTGGGAGCAGGGAGATGCTACATGGCTCGGAAGATGGAAAGGTTACAAAGCCGGAGTTGAAAAATGGAACAAAGAAAACCCAGACGACAAAGCAAAAATTTCTGAGCCACAGTACGCTGGTACAACTTCAGAAGGTGGATCAAAAGCCGCTGAAGCTTTAATGGCAGCAGATCCTAAGCTTGATGCATTGATCCCAGCTGGTGGTGGTGGAGATCCACTTCAGGGAGCAATCGCAGCAGTTGAACGAGCAGGAAAGACTCAGGACATCGATATCGTTTCTACAGACTTCCTTCCAGACCTTGGAGAAAGACTTCAGAATGGATCAATGGCCGGTGAATCCGGTGGACACTTCTGTGACCCATTGATCGCATTCATGATGGTTTACAATGCAGTCAAAGGTAACTACAAAGACTTCGCTGGTAAATTCGAAGATGTTCCATTCCCATACTTGTATGTATCATCAGCAGAAGACTATGCAGCATACGAGAAATATTTCGTAGATCAGCTTCCATACACAGACGATGAATTAGTAGCTATGTCTAAAGAAAGTCTGAAAGAGCTGAAAGCAACTGCAGCAAGCGTATCTATCGCTGATGCAGAAAGCCGTGCTGGTAAATAAACCGGACGCAAGATAACAGAAAATGATTTGGGGGGTGACGTCGCAAGAAAGGCGATGCCACCTTCCCTTTTAAAAAGATGATTAAGAAGAGGTAGATAATATGGGCACTACTAAAAAAATCTCAGGAAAGACAATGGGATATGTAATCCTGATCGGTCTTGTAATTGTTTCCTGGGCAATCTTTAAAATATTGACACCACATAACTTCGGCTCATTTTCCAATATGCTCAATTACTTTCAGGCCAGTCTGATTGCCACTGTAGGTGCGGTTGGTTTCTATTTCGTAATGGTAATGGGAATGTTCGATTTCTCTATTGGTGCAAACATCATGCTTTCCGCAATCGTTGGTTGCGTATTGGCAACAAAATTCAACTTAGGATATTTCGGACTGATCGTCGGAGGTATTCTTACAGGCACTATCGTTGGTTTATTAAACGGAATCTTCTATGTAAAATTAAGAATTCCATCTATGATTGTTACAACAGGTCTGGCGCTCATCTATGAGTCGTTAGCAAACTACATGGCAGGTGGTGTGGAACAGACACTTCCGGCACACTTAAGAGCATTCGGACGTATGCCTTGGGATATTATCCTTGCATTGGTAGCATGCGTTGTTGCTTACATATTCTTAAACTACACTAAAATCGGAACTTATACTTATGCAATTGGTAGTGATGAGTTCGTTGCCAAGAACATGGGTATTAATGTTAATAAATACAAGGTACTTGCATTCATCTTAAGTGGTGCGTTCCTTGGAGTAATGGCAATTCTGACAATCAGTTATGGTTCTTCAATGGTAGCGGTTACCGGTATGGCATCTATGAGCCGAAACTTCGTACCGACTATGGGATGTTTCTTCGGTCTGGCATTTAAGAAATATGGTATGCCGCTGCAGGCTATTATCATCGGTGAATTCGTAATCAATATTATTTTCTTCGGTTTCATCGCACTTGGTGCTCCTACAGCGATCCAGGACGTTATTACAGGATTTGCACTGCTGATTATCGTTACTCTGACAACAAAGGTTACAAAAGGCGAGATTGTCAAGTAATAGAAGGAGGAAGACAGCAATGAGTGAAGTGAGATTACAGGTAAAACATGTTTCTAAAAACTTCGGTATCACGAAGGCGTTGAAAGATGTGTCATTTAATATCAATAAAGGTGAGGTTCACGCACTGATCGGTGAAAATGGATCCGGTAAATCAACAATGACAAATATGTTGACAGGAATCTATACACTGGAAAGTGGACAGTTCATTCTGGATGGAAAAGAAGTTCATCCGAAGAACCAGGTAGAAGCAAATGAAGAAGGTATTTCTATCATCGTACAGGAACTTGGAACTCTTTCCGGACTGACGGTAGCAGAGAATATCTTCCTTGGACATGAAGATCAGTTCGTTCATCTGGGGATCAAGAATACCGCAGCAATGAACAAAAAAGCAAATGAGCTTTTACAATCCTATGGATTTGATAAGATCAAAGCAGGAGATATGATTGATGATTATAATTTCGAAGACCGTAAACTGGTTGAGATCGTAAAAGCTACATATTTTAATCCTAAGATCGTCGTTGTCGATGAGACGACAACTGCTCTTTCGCAGGAAGGACGTGAAGAACTGTATAAACAGATGAATCGTGTTCGTGACAATGGAAATACGGTTATCTTTATTTCCCATGACCTTCCGGAAATTCTCGACAAATCCGATACAATCACAATCCTCCGGGATGGTGTATATATCGATACGGTTAAGAGTGCAGATGTGAACGAAGATGATCTGAAGAAGCTGATGGTTGGACGTGAGGTAACAGGTGATTACTATCGTTCAGACTATGGTGAAAAAGTATCAGATGAAGTTGTATTATCCGTAAAGAATGTTACAGTTCCAGGACTGATCGAAGATATCAGCTTTGATTTACACAAAGGAGAGATCCTTGGATTCGGTGGTCTGTCAGAATCAGGTATGCATGAGATCGGTAAAGCAATCTTCGGTGCATCTTATGACAGAGAAGGTGAAGTTGTTCTGGCTGACGGAACACACATCAACGATATTCCTACAGCAATTAAGCACAGCATTGCTTATACATCCAAAGACCGTGACAATGAGTCGGTTGTGCTGAATCAGAGTATCGGTGACAATATCTGCTTACCATCATTAGATGAACTTGCTAATAAAGCACATATATTAAGCGATAAGAAACGTAGAGAGTTTGCCGATAAATATGCAAAACAGATGTCTGTAAAGATGAATGATGTAAACCAGTTCGTTTCAAATCTGTCCGGTGGTAACAAACAGAAAGTTGTTCTTGCAAGATGGATCGGAAAAGATTCTGATATCGTTGTTCTGGACAGTCCTACCCGAGGAATCGATATTAAGGTAAAACAGGACATCTATCAGTTGATGAACCAGATGAGAAAGAACGGTAAATCCATCATCATGATCTCAGAAGAGTTGATGGAGCTGATTGGTATGAGTGATCGTATCATTATTATGAAAGATGGAAAAATCAGTGGAGAACTTGAACGTAATCAGAACCTGGATGAAAATGGTCTGATTTCGATGATGGTATAAGGAGGCAACTATGGGAAGTCAAGTAAGTGCAAAAACAAACGATAAGGAGCAGCAGCTTAAGAAAGCGTCTAAGATGGCGATGGTTCGTGCGCTCCTGCCAATCGTAGGATTGGTTGTTATTTTCCTGCTGTTCAATGTCCTGACAGATTTCCGTATGATGGGAAATATGTCACTGGCATTCTCGCAGGTATATGTTACAATGATTGCAGCTATGGGCGTATTCTTCATTATGACGATGGGCGGCCTGGACTTTTCTCAGGGATCTATCCTTGGAATTGCTTCAATCGTTGTATGTATTCTTTCAAAACATGGAATTGCAATTGCAATTCTTGGTGGTATTGCATCAGGTGCGATCATCGGTGCGATCAACGGATTCTTCTATGTATACCGTAAGATCAAATCATTCATTGTTACAATTTGTACCATGTTCTTATTCCGTGGATTTATCAAATATATGACAACGGATGCACCTGTATCAGGTTCTGCAACATTGATCAATTATGACAGTACAGGATTCAAAGTGGCTTGTACAGTAGTTGTTCTGGTTATTGGATTTATCGCATTCCGTTATACAAAATTCGGAACATATTTAAAAGCGATCGGAGCCGGTGAAAAAGCAGCAATGTTCTCAGGAATCCGCACAGACAGAATGAAATTCCTCATGTATGTACTGGCAGGTGCACTGACAGGATTTGCAGCGTTTATCAACGTTATCAAGGTCGGATCTGTTACATCTTCCGGTGGTAACCAGTTAGAGACACAGATTCTGATCGCACTGGTATTAGGTGGTATGCCGATTTCCGGTGGAGCAAAAGTAAGATTTGAAAATATCGTTGTCGGATCTCTTCTTTACGTTGTACTGAACAGTGGACTGACAATGATGGGATTCTCAACACAGATGATGCAGCTGATCCAGGGAGTTGTATTCCTGATCTTCGTAGCAGTATTCGCAGACCGTGAATCACTTACGGTTATCAAATAATAAAATTATTTATTCATTACGGGCAAAGGCATTCTTTGATGTTTTTGCCCGTAATTGGTATATGGAGAGGTTATGAAGAACACGAATCAGGAAGGCTTAAAATATCAAAAATTATATAACTGGGCACATACCTTGATCACGAGTGGAGTGATCAAGAATATGGATAAGTTTCCTTCAGAGACGAGTCTGCAGAAGAAATTTGGCTATTCCAGACAGACCGTAAGGACAGCACTACAGCAGCTGGAAGAAGAAGGTCTGATCACCCGTGTGAGGGGAAGTGGAACGTATGTGTCTTATGAGGGACAGTTGATTGATGACAACCGTCCGCAGGTAGGGTTACTTTTGAGCTATTATTCCGAATATCTCTTTCCAGAGGTATATGACGGAATAGAATCATCCCTGAGCGAAAAAGGATATCGGATTGGTGTAGCGATTACAAAGAATCGTCTGAATGATGAGGCAGCGTATCTGGAAGGAATGCTTAAGAACAATGTATCAGGACTGATCATAGAAGGGTCACGCTCTGCATTTCCGAACCCGAATATCCGTCTGTATGAAGAGATTAAGAAAAGAAATATCCCTACAATTTTTATTCATAACCATTATGAAAATATGGCATTTGACAGTGTGGAAATGTCCGATACACGGGCAGCGTATGAACTTACCAGGATATTGATCGAACATGGACACCGGAAAATTGGAGGAATCCTGAAATATGATGACATGCAGGGGATTGCACGTTATAAGGGATTTATACAGTGTATGTCCGATTATGGCATCAAATACGATGACGACTGTATCCGCTGGTATTCCACAAGAGAAATGGAAGATAAGTTCAGTAAAAAAGGACTTGCACATATTTACCGTCATACCAGGGAGTGTACAGCACTTCTGATCTACAATGACGAAGTCGCATGGGTGTATCTGGAGTTCCTGGAAGAAAGGGGAATACATGTTCCGGAAGATCTGTCTGTTGTATCCTTTGATGATGCGGAATTACAGGATACGACAGATATAAAATTGCTCTCTGCCATACATCCGAAAAATAAGCTGGGGCGGATTACGGGAAATCATCTGCTGCGTATGATGGATGATGAGAACTGGCAGACAAAGAATTATGCATATCGCTTTCCAGCAAAATTAAATGACGGAAATTCGGTGAGAAAGTTATAAAAAAATAAATGAGTGGATTGACAGAATATGTGAATGGTGATATTATATTAATATAGTATGTTACTTGTTAGTGAACGAGGCATTAACTATGTATAAATTAGTAGTATTTATGCAGAGTTAGTGCCTCTTTTTTGTATTTATAATGATGTGAAAATCATCATCACGTATAGCATCTTCAAAAGAGCCTACACTATGCATAGATACCTGTACAAAGAAAAGGAGAAAAACTATGAAAGACAAAATCTTTGGCGTATTGCAAAGAGTAGGGCGAAGCTTCATGCTCCCGATCGCAATCCTTCCGGTAGCAGGATTGCTCCTTGGCCTTGGTAGTTCTTTTACCAATGCCACAACGATCGCAACTTATGGACTGCAGGGAATCTTAGGAGAAGGAACACTTCTTCATTCGCTGCTGATCATCATGAACAAAGTCGGAAGTGCAATTTTCGACAACCTTCCGCTTATCTTTGCCGTTGGCGTAGCCATCGGTATGGCAAAGAAGGAGAAAGAAGTTGCAGCGTTATCTGCACTGATCGCATACTTTGTTATGCACATTTCTATTAACAGTATGCTTGAAATCAGTGGTAAGATCGCGGCAGACGGAACCATTTCCAAGAATGTGCTTGAAGGAACGATTGCTTCGGTATGTGGAATTAATACACTGCAGATGGGTGTGTTTGGCGGTATCATTGTAGGTCTTGGTGTTGCGGCACTTCACAACCGTTTCCACAAGATCGTACTGCCGAATGCGTTATCATTCTTCGGCGGTTCCAGATTCGTACCGATCATTTCAACGATTACTTATATGTTCGTCGGAATCGCAATGTATTTCGTATGGCCAATCGTGCAGAACGGTATCTATGCACTGGGTGGTCTGGTAACAGGAACGGGTTACTTTGGAACACTGATCTTCGGTATTGTAAAACGTGCACTGATCCCATTCGGTCTGCACCATGTATTCTATCTTCCATTCTGGCAGACAGCTGTCGGCGGAACGATGGAAGTCGGCGGAAAGCTGATCCAGGGAGGTCAGAATATCTTCTTCGCACAGCTTGCTGATTCTGCACATATTACGCATTTCAGCGCAGATGCAACGAGATATTTCTCAGGTGAGTTCATCTTCATGATCTTCGGACTTCCGGGAGCGGCACTTGCAATGTACCGTACAGCAAAACCAGAGAAGAAAAAAGCAGCAGGCGGACTTCTTCTTTCCGCAGCACTGACATGTATGTTAACAGGTATCACAGAGCCTCTGGAGTTCTCTTTTTTGTTCGTAGCACCGGTTCTTTTTGTAGTGCAGGTGGTACTGGCAGGTAGTGCATACATGATCGCACATATCCTGAATATTGCGGTAGGACTTACATTCTCCGGTGGATTCTTAGATCTTCTGTTATTCGGTATCCTTCAGGGAAATGCGAAGACAAGCTGGATCAGAATCATTCCGGTAGGAATTATCTATTTCTTCCTGTATTACTTTATCTTCTCATTCCTGATCAAGAAGTTAGATCTCAAGACACCGGGACGTGAAGATAATGACGAAGAGACAAAGCTTTATACAAAAGCAGATGTAAATGCGAGAAAAGCAGGCAATACGGAAGCTGGTGCAACAGCTGGTTCGGAAGATTCACTGAGTGCGGAGATTACAAGAGGACTTGGAGGATCTGCGAACATTGAAGATGTAGACTGCTGTGCGACAAGACTTCGTTGTACGGTAAGCAATCCGGATCTGGTAAATGATGGAATCTTAAAGGCAACCGGAGCATCGGGCGTGGTACACCGTGGACAGGGCGTACAGGTCATTTACGGGCCGAGTGTGACAGTTATTAAGGCGAACCTGGAAGATTATCTGGAACATGCGCCAAAAGAGCTGTATGAGCCACAGAAGGATACAGAAAGTACTGGTCAGAATGCATCAGAAGATGCTACAATAGAAGACAAGGCAGGAGAAAAGAAAGTAGTAGATACAATCGTGATCTCAAGTCCAATCACAGGACTTGCGGCAGATCTTTCCACAACGCCGGATGAAGCATTTGCCGGACGTATGATGGGAGACGGTGCTGTTGTGACACCGGAAGATGCGATCGTAAGAGCACCGGAAGACGGAGAAGTATGCTTCGTATTCGATACCAAGCATGCGATCGGATTCATGACAGAATCCGGAGTAAGCCTTCTGATCCATGTTGGCATTGATACAGTAAAACTGGACGGAAAAGGATTCGAGTGCTTCGTTGAGAACGGACAGGCAGTGAGGAAGGGTGATCCGATGCTGAAGTTGGATCTGGATTATCTGAGAGAGAATGCACCGTCTGTAGCATCACCGGTTCTCTGCACAGAGCTGGAAGACAACCAGAAGATCCGTCTTCTGAATGAAGGTGAGATCAAGGCAGGAGATGAGCTTTTCGCGATTGATATCTATGAAGCGTAAAAGAATCTAATGTGGAAATGCGAGTGGGGATATGATGTACAGGATAGAAAAAGTTTTAAATCATAATACTGTAATGGCCATCCATCAGGATGATCACAAAGAAGTCCTGATCATGGGAAAGGGAGTCGGATTCGGCAGGAAAGTTGCAGAAAGAATCGAAGTAAGACCAGAAGACCGTTTATATTCTCTCCAAAAATATAAAGAACGGGGCGGGGCAAAAGAAATCGTAAAGTCCATCGCACCGGAATTCTTAGAAGTAACGAATGCCGTGCTCGACGAGGCGGAAAAGATATTCGGGAAGATTGACCGTATGGTATTGTTCCCGCTTGCAGACCATATTGCATTTGCAGTAAAACGTATTCAGAATCATGAGCAGATCAGTAATCCGCTCACAGAAGACATCCGTGTGTTATTCCATATGGAATTCAAGGTGGCGGAAAGTATCCGGCCTCTTTTGAAAAAGCAGTTTCAGATCGATATAGAAGACGACGAGATCGGATATGTGGCACTTCATATCCATTCGGCAATAGAAGACGAGAAAGTATCACAGGCAATGCAGATGGCAAGATCTGTCAGAGAATGCATCAGTATGGTAGAAGAAGCGGTCGGAAAACCAATCGATATTGCATCATTATCTTACAACCGTCTGATGAATCATATCCGTTATATGGTGGCAAGAGCCTTGAGCGGTGAGAAGCTGAAGGTGAATATGAACGACTATATGGAAGTGAAATTCCCGGAATCTTTTGGGATGGCACAAGTCATCTGCGACCAGGCTGGTACGAGTCTGGGAGTAAAGCTGGAAGAAGTAGAGACAGGATATCTGGCAATGCATATTGAAAGAGTTGCCAATGACGAACGTGAAATAGAAGAATAGTACACTTCGGAAAAAGGCGGAAAATACACAAAAATAAGTTTTTTTGAAAAAAATAAAAAAAATTCAAAAAAACACTTGCAAAAGGTATTGTGTTATGATAATATAAATCTCGGTCACGCAAGAGAAATAAAAAACACAAAACAGTGACTGAGATATGGCTCCATGGTCAAGCGGTTAAGACATCGCCCTTTCACGGCGGTAACACGGGTTC
>OFMV01003199.1_pt1 | contig 9900 bp, 10 predicted proteins | sample 1541881 | NCBI WGS metagenome assembly OFMV01 (sample SAMN04209220, study PRJEB22552) | human gut metagenome | biome: gut; material: feces | host: Homo sapiens | place: USA: Oklahoma
AAATTGCTTATTTGTGCGAGCACAAACGCAATTTATACTTTTGACACTTACATCAAATAATCAGATATTTATACAAATACACAAAAAACGTTTAATAAACTACAAAAAATAGACGAAATATTTAGTAATCTAAAAATTATTTATAAAAATCTAATAAAAAGTTTGATTATTACGACAAAATATGCTATGTTTAAAATAACATCGTTGTGCGAAAGTTACAAACAGAAAGAGAATAGGAAAGAAAAGTATGGTAATAATATATTGATACGTGCTGCGAACAGCGTAATCCTTAGATATTAATGTGCAGTAACAACATGCAGCGAAGAAATCTTATTGTTCAAAATCACATAAGAACAATAAAAAGGGGAGACAAGAAAGGTGGTGTAGATACTATGGTGGATGAGACAATCCGGTCAATTAAAGAAGCAGAACAGCAGGCAGAAGAGATTCTTGTAAAAGCACAGGAACAGAAAGAACAGATTCTGAAAGATGCATCTCTTCAGGCGAAGCAGATTCATGAAGAACTTATAGAAGAGGCAAAAAGAACTGCCGGTGGACTGGATGAGAAAGCCAGAGAAGAGGCGAAAAATCAGGAAGATAAAGAAGCAGAGAAGCTCAAAGATGTGATCGAAGAGCTGAAGGTTTCTGCAAGAGAGAAAAAGGATGCAGCAGTGCAGCTAGTTCTTTCTGAATTAATCTGATCCATGTGGTCGTAACAAAAAAGGAGGGATAAGATTATGGCGGTACTTAAGATGCAGAAAATCAGCATCTGTGCCCTGAAGAAAGATCGAAAAGCAATCCTGGAACAGTTACAGCATCTTGGAGTTCTTGAAGTTGACAGGGACAAAGAAGAGGATGCATTCTTCCAAAAGATGGACACAACCGGACAGCGGATGAAATTTGAAAAAGCGGCAACGGCAGCAGATCAGGCACTGGGGATTCTGGATGCTTACGCTCCGGAGAAAAAGTCATTACTTTCTTCGCTGGAAGGAAAAGAACTGATCGATCGCGAGTTGGAAGAAAAGGTTCAGATATCTGGACCGGAATTGATCAAGACAGCCCGCGAAATTTATGATCTTGATCGTGAGCATGCTGAGCTTAGAGCAGGCATAGCAAAGATTGAGAATCAGATTGAAAGTCTGATGCCGTGGATGGCATTAGATGTTCCGCTTCAGGAAGGGAAGACAAAAAGGACTGCTTTGATCCTGGGAACAATGCCGGGAGAGCTTACTCTTGAGAACATTTATTCCATTCTACTTGAGAAGACTCCGGAAGTGATGGAGAAAACAGGGGTCGATGTACATTTAGTTTCAGCAGAATCTAATATGATCTGCATTGCAGTCATCTGTTTGAAAGAACAACTCCAGACAGTGGAAGAAGTACTTCGGAGTGCAGGATTTGCAAGACCGTCCCAGAACTGGAGCAAGACACCAAAAGAGCAGAAGGAAGTACTGGAAACAGAGATAGCAGCGTCAAGAGAGCGGATGACGCAGTGCGAGGCAGAACTTAAGAGCCTGGCTTCCAAAAGAAAAGAACTTCAGGCCGTAGCAGATTATTACAGAGTCCGAGCAGATAAGTATGCAGTTCTCGGAGATCTTCTTCAGTCAAAGCGTACATTTGTGATCAGTGGATATATACCGGCATGTGAGTCAGGTCCGGTAGAGAAATCTTTGACAGAGAAATATAACTGTATGGTAGATATTGAAGACATTGAAGAAGGTGAAGAAGCACCGGTTATTTTAAAGAATAACCCATTCTCTACAAACATGGAAGGCATTGTAGAATCTTACGGATTACCGCATGCCGGAGAGATCGATCCGACAACGATCATGTCATTCTTCTACGTATTTTTCTTCGGAATGATGTTGTCAGATGCAGCGTATGGAGCAGTTGTTGCAATTGTGTGTGCGATTCTTGTGAAGAAATATCCAAGAATGTCACAGAGCATGGCAAAATCTTTGAAACTGTTCTTCTACTGTGGAGTATCTACACTTGTATGGGGCGTTCTATTTGGAGGATATTTTGGAAATATCGTAGACATTGTTTCAGAAAAATTCTTCGGACATACGGTAACAGTTCCGGCACTTTGGTTTGTTCCATTGAATGATCCAATGAAACTTCTGGTTTATTCTTTGTTATTTGGAACAATTCATTTGTTCGTAGGACTTGGAATTAAAGGTTATCTGTGTTTAAAAGATGGTAAGGTTGTAGATTTTATCTGTGACGTTGTACTTTGGTTTGTGATGCTGATCGGGTTGATCCTGATGCTGCTTCCAAGTGACATTTTCGCATCGATCGCACAGACTACAATCGTGTTCCCTGCGGCTTTGAACACTGCTGCAAAAGTGATGGCTGCGGGTGGAGCAATCGGTATTGTGCTGATGTCAGGAAGAGCAAATAAGAATCCGGCGCTTCGGCTTGCGCTTGGAGCGTATGATTTGTATAACGTGACAGGATGGCTCAGTGACGCATTGTCCTATTCAAGACTTCTTGCACTTGGACTTGCAACAGGAGTTATCGCATCCGTTATTAATCAGATGGGAGCGATGCTTCCAAACAATGTGATCGGTGTGATTCTTTTCATTGTGATCTTCATTGTGGGACACGTATTGAACCTGGCGATCAATCTGCTGGGAGCTTATGTACACACAAACCGTTTACAGTTTGTGGAATTTTTCGGGAAATTTTATGAAGGCGGCGGAAAAGCATTCGAGCCTTTTAAAGAAAATACGAAATATGTTGATGTTAAGGAGGAAACAACATTATGAATATAGCAGGTGAACTTGGAGTTGTATATGGATTATTAGGCGCAGCAATCGCAGTATTATTCGCAGGTGCAGGATCTGCGTTAGGTGTAGGTATCGCAGGACAGGCAGCATCAGGTGTTGTAACAGAAGACCCGAGCAAATTCGCTAAAGTACTTATCATGCAGCTGCTCCCAGGTACACAGGGACTGTATGGACTGCTTGTTGGATTTATTACACTTTCTAAAATTGGTATTCTCGGCGGTGGTGGAGTAGAAGTTAGCGTTCAGTCAGGACTTATGATCCTTGCAGCTTGTCTCCCAATCGGTATTGTTGGATTGATTTCAGGTATCGCACAGGGTAAGACAGCAGCGGCTTCTATCGGAATCGTAGCAAAGAAGCCAGAGCAGTTTGGTAAAGCAATGCTGTTCCCGGCAATGGTTGAGACATATGCGATCCTGGCTCTTCTGATTTCCTTCCTCGCAGTAAGTGGTATCCAGCTGTAAGAAATAAATAAAAAGGAGAGCGTGGAGATGAGTGGACTTGACAAAATGAAAGCGCAGATAATCGCAGAGGCGCAGGACAATGCAAAAGAGATACTCGCACAGGCACACGCACAGGCGGATTCTATAATTGGGGAAGCAAAAGCACAGGCAGAGAAAGATGCACGGAAGATTGTCGCACAGGCAGAAGCCAGAGCAGAAGATTCTGTGAAACGCCTGGCCTCTTCATCAGATATGAGAAAGCGCAAGGCAGTACTTGAGGCGAAACAGGAAGTGATCAGTGAAGTTCTTGAAGATGCTTACAAAGCAGTCGGAGAGCTTGATGATGCAGCTTATTTTGCAATGCTTGAAAAGGTTCTTGAGAAGTATGTACTTCCGGAAGAAGGAACCATCTGCTTTACAGAGAAAGACAGAAAACGTATGCCTCAAGGGTATATGGAAAAAGTATATGAAACAGCGAAGAAGAAAGGCGGAAGCCTGGAACTTACAGAGACAGTGCCGGACGGAATGGATGGGGGATTTATCCTGACCTATGGCGGCATCGAAGAAAATTGTACGATCAAAGCGTTGTTTGATGCAAGAAGAGAAGAGTTATCAGATAAAGTGAACCGGCAGCTGTTTACAGCAGTGTAGCCGCAAGGAGGGATAATCTTGAGTAAGACAAAATATACCTATGCGGTTGCCAGAATCCGTGCACTGGAAGTCTCTCTTTTAACGAATGCAGTGATCGAACAGCTTCTTGCGTGCAAGAGTGCAGAACAGGCTCTACAGCTTCTGGTTGAAAAGGGCTGGGGAGATCTGACAGCAGGAACGTTGGATGCAGATGAAGTTCTGAATAAGGAAGAAGAGAAGATGTGGCAGACAATCCGTGAGGTGGCACCGGATATGCATGTATTCGATGTTCTGTCCCTTCCAAAGCTTTATCACAATCTGAAAGCAGCGATCAAAGAAGTGTGTACGGAAGTAGAGAATAAAAACATTTTTTACGATGACTGTGAGATTCCTGGAGAAGAGATGTTTGCACTTGTCCAGAACAAAGAATTTGATAAGCTGCCGGGTAATATGCCAGCAACAGCAAGAGAAGCATTTGACACTCTGCTTCACACAAGAGACGGACAGCTGTGCGATCTTATTATTGATCGCGCAACACTGGAAGCTATGCTGGAAGCAGGGAAAAAATCAGGTGAGAAGATCATTGAAGAGTATGCACAGACAGCAGTTGCAATCGCTGATATTAAGATTGCAGTAAGATCTCAGAAGACAGGAAAAAATGCAGAATTTATGAAGAAAGCAATGGTAAATTGTTCCGAGATCAATGTGGATCAGCTGACACAGGCAGCATTGGCCGGTGCGGAGGAGATCGCACAGTATCTGGAAGGAACATCTTATCGTGAAGGTGCCGATGCACTGCGTATATCACCGTCTGCATTTGAACGCTGGTGTGATAATAAAATGACAGATTCTATGAGGTCACAGAAATATGAATCATTTTCCGTTGGACCGCTTCTGGCGTATCTGTTAGCCAGACAAAATGAGATCAAGACAGTACGGATTATACTGACCGGAAAGCAGAATGAATTTCCGGATGAAGCAATCCGGGAAAGGATAAGGGAGATGTATGTATAAGATTGCAGTAATGGGCGATTATGACAGTATCTATGGATTTGCCACCCTCGGTCTTAGCATCTGCCCTGTGAAAGACCGGGATGAGGCGAAGGCAAAGCTTCGCCAGCTTGCAGAAGGAAATTACGGCATTATCTATATTACAGAGGCTGTGGCTGCACAGATTCCGTCAGAAATCAACAAGTACGGTGAGCAGACATTTCCGGCGATTATTCAGATCCCGGGTGTGTCGGGGAATACAGGAGCCGGAGTTGAAGGCGTGAAGAAGACAGTTGAGCAGGCCGTCGGATCAGATATTCTGTTTGGAGGAGTAAGCGAATGAGCACAGGAGTGATTAAAAAAGTCGCAGGACCTCTTGTTATCGCAGAGGGAATGCGTGATGCGAATATGTTTGACGTTGTCCGCGTATCGGAACAGCGTCTGATCGGAGAGATCATTGAGATGCACGGTGACGAGGCATCCATCCAGGTATATGAAGAGACATCAGGTCTCGGACCTGGAGAACCGGTTGAATCTATGGATGTTCCAATGTCTGTAGAATTAGGACCTGGTCTGATCGCAAGTATTTATGACGGAATCCAGAGACCACTGGATGATATTATGAAGATTTCCGGAAACAACCTGAAAAGAGGAGTTGAAGTTCCGTCTCTTAAGAGAAATCTGAAATGGGAGTTTGTTCCTACTGTAAAGGTTGGAGATGAAGTAGAGACAGGAGATGTGATCGGTACAGTTCAGGAAACAGTTCTTGTACAGCAGAAGATCATGGTTCCTTATGGAATTAAAGGAACAATCAAGGAAATCAAAGAAGGAACATTTACAGTAGAAGATATTGTAGCAGTTGTTGAAACAGAAAAAGGCGAAAAAGAATTAACTATGATGCAGAAGTGGCCGGTTCGTCGCGGTCGTCCGTATAAGAAGAAACTTCCGCCGGAAATGCCACTTGTAACAGGACAGCGTGTCATCGACACATTCTTCCCAATCGCCAAGGGCGGTGTTGCGGCCGTTCCGGGACCTTTCGGAAGTGGAAAGACAGTGATCCAGCATCAGCTTGCAAAATGGGCTGAGGCAGATATTGTTGTCTACATCGGATGTGGTGAGCGTGGAAATGAGATGACAGATGTTCTGAATGAGTTCCCGGAATTGAAGGATCCGAAGACAGGACAGCCTTTGATGCAGAGAACCGTTCTGATCGCAAACACATCAGACATGCCGGTTGCAGCGCGTGAGGCATCTATTTATACAGGAATTACAATTGCTGAATATTTCCGTGATATGGGATATTCCGTAGCACTTATGGCAGACTCTACATCCCGTTGGGCAGAGGCACTTCGTGAGATGTCAGGACGTCTGGAAGAGATGCCAGGTGAAGAAGGATACCCGGCGTATCTTGGAAGTCGTCTGGCTCAGTTCTATGAGCGTGCCGGACATGTAGTTTCTCTTGGAAAAGAAGGAAGAGAAGGAGCACTTTCCGTTATCGGAGCAGTATCTCCTCCGGGTGGTGATACATCTGAGCCGGTATCTCAGGCTACACTTCGTATCGTCAAAGTGTTCTGGGGACTGGATGCTTCCCTGGCATACAAGAGACATTTCCCGGCAATCAACTGGCTGAAGAGTTACTCTCTGTATCTGGATGATATGGAAAAATGGTTTAACGGACAGGTTGCCGAAGACTGGATGGAAGGCCGTCAGAAGATGATGACACTGCTTCAGGAAGAAGCAGAACTGGAAGAGATCGTTAAGATGGTAGGTATGGACGCACTTTCACCGTCCGACCGTCTGAAGATGGAAGCTGCAAGATCGATTCGTGAGGACTTCCTGCATCAGAACTCTTTCCATGAAGTAGATACGTATACGTCATTGAAGAAACAGCATATGATGATGGTTCTCGTTAATGAATTCTTTGACAGGGCAACCGATGCATTAAAAGAAGGTGCATCACTTCAGAAGCTGATATCAATGCCAGTCAGAGAGCAGATCGGACGTTTTAAATATGTGACAGAAGATAAGCTTGATGAAGAATTTAAGCAGGTCGATGAGACATTAAGCGCTCAGATTGCAGCAGCATTTGTAAAGGAGGAAGGTTAAATGCCAAAAGAATATAGAACCATTCAGGAAGTGGCCGGACCTCTGATGCTGGTGCGTGGAGTAGAAGGCGTAACATATGATGAGCTTGGAGAAATCGAGCTGGCGAGCGGTGAGACAAGAAGATGTAAGGTTCTGGAAGTAAACGGAAGCGATGTTCTTGTACAGCTGTTTGAAAGTTCAACAGGTATTAACCTCTCCAACAGCAAAGTACGATTTCTTGGACGAAGCATGGAACTTGGCGTATCAGAAGATATGCTTGGACGTGTCTTTGATGGACTTGGTAATCCAATCGATGAAGGTCCGCAGATCCTTCCGGATGCCAGAATGGATATCAATGGTCTGCCAATGAATCCGGCAGCGAGATGTTATCCGGAGGAGTTTATCCAGACAGGAGTATCTGCAATTGATGGACTGAATACGCTGGTTCGTGGGCAGAAGCTTCCAATCTTCTCAGCATCCGGTCTGCCGCATGCGCAGCTGGCTGCACAGATTGCCCGCCAGGCAAAGGTACTTGGAACAAATGAAAACTTTGCGGTTGTATTTGCTGCTATGGGTATTACTTTCGAGGAGTCTAACTTCTTTATCGAAAGCTTCCGCGAGACAGGAGCACTCGACAGAACAGTATTGTTTGTAAACCTTGCGAATGACCCGGCAATCGAGCGTATCGCAACACCACGTATGGCGCTGACAGCAGCGGAGTATCTTGCATTTGAAAAGGATATGCATGTCCTTGTTATTCTGACAGATATCACAAACTACGCAGATGCATTGCGTGAGGTATCCGCAGCCAGAAAGGAAGTTCCTGGACGTCGTGGATATCCGGGATATCTGTACACAGACCTTGCAACACTGTATGAAAGAGCAGGACGTCAGAATGGCAAGAAGGGAAGTATCACAATGATCCCGATCCTGACAATGCCTGAGGATGACAAGACTCATCCAATCCCTGACCTGACAGGATATATCACGGAAGGACAGATCATCTTAAGCCGTGAGCTTTACAGAAAAGGAGTAACACCTCCAATTGATGTTCTTCCATCTCTGTCCCGTCTGAAAGATAAAGGAATCGGAGCAGGTAAGACAAGAGCAGATCATGCCAATACGATGAATCAGTTGTTTGCCGCTTATGCGCGTGGTAAAGATGCAAAAGAGCTGATGGTTATCCTGGGAGAGGCCGCACTGACAGAAATTGACCTGAAATATGCACGTTTCGCAGATGCATTTGAGAAAGAATATGTATCTCAGGGATATCAGACAGACCGAAGCATTGAGGAAACATTGAATATCGGATGGAAGCTGCTTCGCATGCTGCCGCGTACCGAACTCAAACGAATTGACGATAAATATCTGGATGAATATTACGACAAAGAGTAAGAACAGACAGAGTGATCGAAGATAGAAAGAGGAGGTGGCGGTATTGGCTGCGAAACAAGTGAATCCAACCCGTATGGAACTGACCCGTTTGAAGAAAAAGCGGATTACAGCCATTCGTGGTCACAAGCTGTTGAAAGATAAGCGTGATGAGCTGATGCGCCAGTATCTGGATCTTGTCCGAGAAAATATGGAAGTGAGACTTCGTGTAGAAGAAGGAATTCTCTCTGCGAACCGTAATTTTGTTATTGCCCGGGCTGGAATGTCAGAGGCAGCACTGAATACTGCATTGATGGCTCCGAAGCAGGAAGTTGGACTTATAGTTGATGAGAAGAATGTTATGAGTGTTGAGATTCCGACCTTCACATCCAAAACAAGAACAGCGGATGAAAATGATATCTATTCTTATGGATTTGCATTTACTTCCAGCGATCTTGATGGAGCAGTGAAGTCTTTATCAGATATCCTCCCAGACATGATCCGACTTGCAGAATGTGAAAAAGCATGTCAGCTGATGGCGGCAGAGATTGAGAAGACAAGACGTCGTGTAAATGCACTGGAGCATGTTATCATTCCAGAGACAGAGGAAAGTATCAAATACATTACGATGAAACTGGATGAGAATGAGCGTAGTACACAGATTCGACTGATGAAAGTGAAAGATATGATGCTCGAAGAGGCGCATCATTACAAAGAAAAAGAGGCGTAACTATTAAAAATAAAAAAGAACATGACCAGAGAATAAAAGCTTCTGTTTAAGAAGTCTTGAAACTGTGGTGCATGTTCTTTTTCATGTTTAAATCTAAAAATGCAAGCATTTTACATCTTTTTTGAAATTTTGCTTGGCTTTGAACAGTTACAAATGCAAAACATTATACAAGAATTTTGGATTGCAGAAGATCTGTTAAAAGTTGTCTTGCTCCGGCCTGAACCTGTTCTAACGGTACTTTTGATGTATAAGACTCACTGATAAATCCGAACAGACCAAAGCAGATGAATCCGGCAATCTGTCTTGCAGAATATTTTAAAGAATAAGAAGCTTTCAGCTTATCTGTATGAGATTCTACCGTGTCTAAGAGGATCCGATAAAATCGAAAAGCCAGGTAAGGATTTGTTTCCGGTACGACATGCTGGAAAAAATCATAACGTTCATAGTAAAGAGACAAAATACAGTCCAAAACGTTCAGATATCCCTGTGTGAGATTGTTTTCAGGATTGTTTTCCTCTTGTCTGCGATGGTATCCTTCTTTTCCAATAATCAGCATATCATTGAAAATGTCGTCAAGGAGGGCAAATTTATCTTTATAATGTGTGTAGAAAGTGATCCGGCTGACATTGGCAATCTTACATAATTCCGTGATTGAAATCACATCAAAAGCCTGTGTGGTTAAAAGTTCCAAAAGAGCAGACTTTAAAGCACGTTTTGTTTTGGTGATACGCTTATCCTCCATTGCGGATATTCTCCTTTCTATGTTCTATAGCAGATCATACGAATGCTGTGATTGCTTATCTGTAAAATTATTGTAACTGTTCAGAGCCAACCTCCAAAATGCTACGCATTTCGTCGGTGTGGC
>OFMV01003208.1_pt1 | contig 9868 bp, 8 predicted proteins | sample 1541881 | NCBI WGS metagenome assembly OFMV01 (sample SAMN04209220, study PRJEB22552) | human gut metagenome | biome: gut; material: feces | host: Homo sapiens | place: USA: Oklahoma
CTTTAGGTGCAGCACTTACCTGCTTCGTATTTTATCGAAATCATAAAAACAGAACTTATAAAAGAAATCTGAAAGATCTGATACAAGAATTTGATATCACTTCTTCCAGAACAAAATGGCAGATATGTCAGATTTTATGCGTACCGATTGTCCTTTGCATTGCAGAACTTTGTAATATGCCACGTGCAATGTGGGCTGGTATTGCGGCCATGTCCGTGATTTTGCCGTCTATGGAAGATATGCACTACAGAGTCCGTAAAAGGATTGTCGGAAATATTGCAGGTGTTATATGTTTTACAGTATTATATTTTCTGCTTCCTTCGTCAATCTATGCATATATAGGAATTCTTGGTGGAATCGGTGTAGGATTTTCAGCACAATATGGCTGGCAGGCAGTATTTAACACATTTGGTGCTTTAGCCATTGCTGCAGAGACATATGGACTACAAGGAGCGGTTAGTCTTAGAGTGATTCAAAATGTTTTTGGTGTTGTGTTTGCTTTAGCATTTTGTGTTATATTTTATTGGTTTATGCCTAAAAAAAAGGAAAGTGAGGTGACCGTACATGCAGAGTGAAGTGAATCAGGAAGAAAATTTGAATAGAATTATTACGGTTCCTAATCTTCTTTCTTTTTTTCGGCTTTGTCTGATTCCGGTAATTATATGGAGTTATTGTGTAAAGAAAAATCCTCTGTTAGCTGGTGAAATCTTATTGCTGTCTGGTCTTACGGATCTTGCTGATGGATATATCGCAAGAAGATTCCATAGGATTAGTAATTTAGGAAAAATACTTGATCCGGTGGCTGATAAGCTGACACAGGCAGCGATGTTAATCTGTCTGTTTACTCGTTTTCCGCATGTGCTTCTTTTAATCGTAATAATGGCAGGTAAGGAGCTGTATATGGTAGTCAGTGGATGTCTTGTGATACGAAAGACAGGAAAAGTACATGGTGCAGACTGGCATGGAAAGATAGTAACCTTTTTATTATATGGAACTGCAGCGGTGCATATTATATGGTTCCACATTACACCGATGGTATCAGATCTGTTGATTGGTTTGTGCGCTATAATGATGGTCATATCGGTCGCTCTGTATATTATCCAGAATACCAGGACTCTTAAGGGAGAGACTGTATAAGCAATTTTATATTGCAATGACTAGAAAAATATTTAGGAGAAGATAGATATAAACAGTAAGTCAAACACACAAACTATGGAGTCTTTAGTCGGTTTAATAAAATTTTAGATAGAAAATAAATCATTATAAAAAGATCCTGTTCATACTATGATATATAGAACAGGATCTTTATTTACTTTATTTCGCCAGGAAATTGCTCTGAATCTCCATCGGCATATGATAAGCCTGGCCTCGTTTTGTCAGGCTGTATAATTTAAAGCTCATTAGTTCCGGAGTCGCATTCAATGAACTGCAGAGTCCGAAATAATCCAGGTCCTCGTTCTGAACCATATCTTCGATTTCCTCATCTTCAATCAGCAGATCGGCAGCAAACAGATTGGCCTGGTATTCTGTATTATCCGTCATATTGTAGAGGGTATCATCTTGCATTGGAGCCATTTTCAGCTGGGAACGATGCAGGATGATATGCCCTAATTCATGGGCGGCAACGATCATCTTTTCTTCTTCTGAAAGGAAACTGCTGATCATGACATAGATTGTCTTACAGCTCATAAAACAGTATCCTTTCAGTGTCTTATATCTGGAAGTTTCCCCGACAACAATGTTCATCTGATCCATGATCTCAAATGGATCTCGGGTTCCATATTTCTTGATTAATTTCTTTGTTTCTGTATATATGTAAGTGTTTCTCAAATAAATCACCTCAAAAGTAAAAAATAAAAAGGGCAGAAATATCCTTGTAACTATAAGGTAACAGATTAGGTGTACAATAATCCCGCCTTCTATTATTTTTCCTCTTGGTTTTTCAGATATTTTTTCGGTGTAAATTTCTTTGCACGTCTTTTGGAATCCAGATAAAGGCTCTGGATCTCATCCATAAAAGCTATTTTATCTTCGTCTGTCAGTGATCCACCAGCAAACATAGCTGCAGCCTGTTCCAGAATCTGCTGAGCCTGTTTGGCACCGCGGTTACCAAACTGTTCGGATGCCTCTGTGATAAAAGCTTCATTCTCACTCATGAGATACGAAACATCACACTGTAATGCATCTGCCAGTTTCTGATACAGAACATTTTGTTTTGGGAAACGTCCTTCTACTTCCCAGGATCGAATGGTCCTATATGAAACACCAACCATGCTGGCCAGTTCCTGCTGACTCATCTTTTTTTCTTTTCTTAATGATCTTACTTTTTCACCGAATGTCATAAACATACCTCTTTCTAAGCCTTGTCTTATAAGTTTCATTAGCCGCTTCAAGGCAAAACGGGAAATGTGTCTCCTAAAAAATAAAAATTATTCTTGACAAAGGGAAATATCTCTCCTATAATGTGAATCACAGATAAGGGAAACATCTTTCCTATAAGATACACAATATTTCCTCTTTTGTCAATGAATATGTGGAATGAATTTCCTATATTTTAAAGAAAACAGGAAGGATGCACAGTCATTGACAGTCAAAATGGGATACATGTTACAAAAAGAGGAAAGACGTATGGGAGGTGACAATGTGAGTCAGGATCAGACTTCTATTATCTGTATTGATCTAAAGTCCTTTTATGCTTCTGTAGAATGCGTAGAACGTGGACTGGATCCGTTTAAAGCAAACCTGGTGGTTGCAGATCCGACCAGATCAAAGTCAACAATCTGCCTGGCAATCACTCCGGCTATGAAGTCTCTTGGCATCAAGAACCGGTGCCGGATTCATGAGATACCGGATTGTGTAAAGTACATCACAGCCATGCCAAGGATGCAGCTGTATATGGATTATTCCGCAAAGATCTATGGAATCTATCTGCGGTACGTCTCAAAAGAAGATATCCATGTGTACAGTGTCGATGAGTGTTTTATTGATGTGACAAACTATCTGCAGCTTTATCATCTCACTGCAAAAGAAATGGCGGTAAAGCTTATGCAGGAGGTTATGGAGGAAACAGGTATCACTGCAACCGCTGGTGTGGGAACCAATCTGTATCTTGCTAAGATCGCAATGGATATCGTAGCAAAGCATGTGGATGACCATATCGGAATCCTGGATGAATTCTCTTATAGAGAGAAGCTATGGGATCATAAACCATTAAGTGACTTCTGGAGGATTGGATCCCGGACTGAAAAAAAACTGGCCGGTTATGGAATCCATACGATGGGCGATATTGCAATGGCTTCTTTAAGATCCGAAGACTGGCTGTATAAGATGTTTGGGATTGATGCAGAGCTGTTGATCGATCATGCATGGGGCTATGAAACATGCCGGATGAGTGACATCAAGAACTATCATTCGGAGGAACACAGCCTTTCAAATGGTCAGGTGTTGATGCGAAATTATTCTTTTGAAGAAGCACTTGTAATCGTAAGGGAAATGACAGACAACCTGGCCCTGGATCTGTTTGAAAAAGGACTGGTGACAAGCTCTCTCACCTTATGGATCGCATATGACCACAGGTATGAGCATGAGGCATCCAAAGGAACCGTAAAACTCGAAAGAGGAAGTAACAGTTCAAAAAAAATCATGGATGCAGTGGAAGATTTATATCTCAGGATTGCGGACAGATATACCGGAATTCGAAGAATCGAGGTGTGTGCGAACAGGGTTGCTCCTGAAAATTATGTGCAGTACAGCCTGTTTGATGATCCAAAACAGACCGATAAAGAACGGCATTTACAGGAAGCAGTATTGAATGTAAAGCAGCGTTATGGAAAGAATGCGATCATGCGTGGATCTAACCTGCTAGAGTGTTCTACTTATCGAGAACGCAATGAACAAATAGGTGGTCACCGTGCTTAGAGGAGGTGCAAAAAGTGCTGGCAAGTGCATATCAACCGTATTTATATTTACCAAGACCGGTTTCCAGGAGGCATCCCATGGATGTAGGACGCAGGGCAAAACAGTTTGCTCCATTTGCGGCACTTCGTGGACTGGATGAAACGATCCGGCAACAGGAAATCATTTATGAACCAAAAAGAGATTTATCTGAGGAAAAGAAAAATGAGCTGGATATGAAATTAAGGATCCTGGCATATGGAATGAAGATACAGGCAACTTATTTTCAAAAGTCATGGAAGAATCCATTAATTGGTCAGTACCATACATTATCTGGAACCGTAGAATTTTTTGATCCATCAGTCCACTTACGGATTAATGATACCGAGATTCAGATCCAGGACATCTGTGATCTGACTGGTGATGTATTTGAAACTATTGAAATATCATGTTAATTAATCACAGCGGAATTTTTTATACCGGAAAGAGTGTGTGGTAGCTGGTGGAAGGATAAAAAAGGATGCACAGATCGACAAAGCAGATCTGATCAGAATAGAAATCGTGCTGTTCGTGTAGCTTTGGCACTTACGGAATGGATGGCATGATGCTCATAAGGCGGATTTGATTTCCCTTTGGTCCGTTGAGTAATAAATGGAGAAATATCTTATTGCTTAAAGGAGGAAGCCTATATGGGATCAGGTGCTATTAAATGGCATGTACACTGCTCTGTATGCGGAGCATTTATTGAAAAGAGCGCACAAAGCGATTCAGAAGTGGAGTGCAAAAAATGTCGCAGTACATTGGAGATATTTGTAAAGGATGATATGGTGTCGGTTCGTCCGATCCACATCAGAGATGAACAATTAAAGTCCAGGATGCGGACGTATTCCCGAAAGATGATGAATCAGGGATCATAACAGAATAGAATGAGCTGTCTGTAATAAGCGTTGGATTTGGCAGGAACCATCAAGAACGCACCAGACAGTAAGAGTTTGTCAAGGAGCTGAATCTGACTGGAATCACTAAGAGCCCGGCAAAACATTTACGGATACACTGCAAGATCAGAAGTATTTTCTGGTTTTGGAGATTGTTGAAGTATTTGTTTTGTCGGGCTTTTTTGATGTATTTCAAAAAATTTTTAAATTTTTTGTCGTACCCCACTGTAAAACAGGCTCTCAGCGTTTCGTTATATAGAGGTTGAATTCTCTTCTGCAAAAATAATTGTAAATAGAGATTTTGATAATATGACACAAAGGAGGAAACAAAGATGACTGAAATCGAATACCAGGAATTTGTAAGGCATTGTCCTTACGATGCTATGGGCGATTATTCCATGTTTCGCAAAGAGCAAACAGAGAATGAATCAGAAGATGCACATATCAACTGAATAAGCCAGGCAATCTGGCAAACTTAATCTAAACGCAGATACATGCGTTACAAAGGAGTCGCGGACTCCCGTTCAAAAAAAACGGGTGAGTTCGTGACCTCTTGTACTGCAGTTCTTTATGTCTGTGCAGAAATTTCATAAAAGATGGAATGGACCACCCGGAGCCGAAAGGCAGAAAGGTGGTCTTTATGTTGACATTAAAAGAACTGAAAAAAATCGTGAAAGTTGCTGATGTGGAGAAGAGAATCCCAAGCGTGAAATCCTTGAAGGAACACAAAGTTGTAGTAAAGGAAATGATCAATGCAGATACAACAATCTCTGTTTATGATCACGGATATGTACTTTATACAGCAGGAAATCAATCAACCGTATTTCCGCTTCATAGTTGTGATGACTATGAATATGTGAGTGTAACTGGCGATAACAAGGAATTCAATAAAGAGTTCTTTGATAATGAAAACTGGTATATCCGTCTGCTGATGGAGGCTGAAGACCGTATGGCATACAGCCAGAGCAAAATCAGCACCAATCATGGTGTGTTTTCTAACAGCGATGTTACAGATGATGCGGAGATTATGAGAGGATCTTCAAAAGATTTTGTTGACGATGTTATCGACAGAGAAATTCTGCATGCGCTGATCAAGGAATTGACAGAGAGGCAAAAGATGGTACTCAATCTGGTTTATTTCGAAGAAATGCGTCAGCAGGATGTCGCAGATTATCTGGGAATCAAACAACAGAGTGTAAATGACCTCCTGAACAGAGCATTAAAAACGATGAAAAAAAAGGCGGAAAACGAAGAATTTTAAAAAAATTTCAAAAAAATTGAATTAGACCACTGTAAAACAGGCTCTGAGCGTTTCGTTATATGAAGGGTTTGCATAGAACACCTTCATGTACCTTGAAAAATGAATAGCCTGCCCGGAGTGATATTTGATTTGAACATGCATAGAGCGAAAAGCTGCGTGTCTGCCAGAAGAAAACGTATCAGAGATGGAAACTGATATAGGAACGGATCCGGGAAAGAAAACAGGAAAACGCTTAAATCTTAAATCAAAATAAAATGTCTGAATCTAAAAAGAGGATGACAGTAGAAATCATGTGGCGGTATTTGTGACAAACAGGTACCGCCATATATTTGTGCTGTTATCTCAGCTTGTGCTGACTGTCCCAAATAGCGCAATTTTCAGGAAAGGAGGCGATCATCTTCGTATAAAAGATAATATGCAGAAACTAACAGATAACCATACACAAAAGAATCAGAAAGGAAGGATTTAAGAGAATGAACGTGAAAAAGAAAGCACGCAGGGTGATGTCCGGTTTACTGACTGCAGTAACGGTTCTATCGACGGTACTCTCTCCCGCTGTTGCCTATGCTTCTGATGATGCCGGATCTGTAAAAAAGATTCCGTATTATGAGGAGATCAAGGATCAGTTGGATGAAGATGAAGTGGTAACTGCAAAGGATTATGAGATCAAGGTTGGAGACAATTTCGATGTAAAGAGTGATTATACCGGTCTTACGATCCAGGATGACAGCAAAGTAAAAGTTACATTTCAGGAAGCAAAAGATACGGACGGGAATGACTTTTCTACCGATTATGCCAATTCCTATAAGGCAGTCTATTATGTAGAACCACAGACAACGGATCACCCAACCTACCAGATCAATCGAAAGATCGTGGTAAAAGAAGCGGATCAACAGAAAGATTCGCAGTCAGAAAGTTCTTCTGATCAGGATGCTGGTTCTTCCGATAAGACAGAAACAGAGGATTCTGAGGCTGACTCGTCTACAGAGGAAACTGATGCTGCTGACACGGAGAGCAAAACAGAACTGACAGAAAAAGAATTTGATGCAGAGATCGAAGCAACGGAGAATCAGGAGACCGTTGATCCGGAAACAGGGATCACACTCTCAGAGGTTATGCAGGAAGCTGTTGACCAGGAAGTTGCTCTTGCAGATCTTGAAGCAGGCGAAAGTATTACTTTTGATATGCCAATGATGCTTGCTTCCGGTGAAACAGGAACAAAATCAGTCACAGTCACAGCCGGTTCCTGGTACTATTACGCAGATTATGGATTAGGTTCTTATCTGACTTGTCCATATTATGTGAAATGGGGAAGCATCAATGCGACAGCATACTGTGTTGAACCATCGAAAAAAGGACCGGGAAATGGAACTTATACGATCCAGAAACTTGCCGATGGAAAGACACTTGCAAAGGTCTGCTATTACGGAACAAAAGCAAGTGATGAGAATGGTTTCTTCGATGAGAAACATCCGGATTTTCCGGCAGGAAAGAGATTCATCATTACCCATCTTGCAGCAGCTTATGCAAATGGATCCAGTGACTGGGCATCCGGAACCAATGCAACAGGAAAGAACCTGGCAATGGAACTTTACAATTATTGTGTAAATATGCCGGACATTCCGTCTGTAGATATGAGCTTTTCCGAATCTAATGTAAAGGCTTATGTGGAAGGAAACAGCCAGCGAACAAGCGTGATCACATTCAAAGCAGATAAACTGCAGACAATCACATTTAAGTTGCCAAGCGGTGTAAAGCTTGTAAATGTGACAACCGGTAAAACCAGTGCTGCAGGAGCAAGTGTAGAAATCAGTGGAGGTACACAGTTTTATCTGACAGCACCACTTGATCAGGCAGAGAGCGTCAGTGCTACATTTTCTTCTCGGATGAAGGGAAGCATTGATAAAGAATACTCTGCTTACAAGATTGTAACAGGATCTGGAACACAGGACCTGGCTCTTGTTTTCGGTGAAGGTGTCGGAAATGAGAAATATGTGGATTTTAAAGTAACCTGGACAAAAGAATGTAAGGTATCCATTGTAAAGAAAGACCAGGATACAGGCAATGCACTGGCTGGTGCAGTGTACGGGATCTATTCCGATGCTGCATGTACAAAGCTGATTGCAGAGATGCCTGCAACTGATCAGAATGGTGCTTCACAGCTCACAATGGAAAAGACACAGGAAGTTGTTTATCTGAAAGAAATCTCTGTTCCAACAGGGTATCAGATCGATACAAAGTCTTATAATGTGACTCTTGCTATCGGAAAGACAACGACCAAAAATGCAACGGATAAGCGAACAAATGCAAAGCTCAACATTGCAAAACAGGATGCTGAGACAGGCAATGAAGCCCAGGGTGATGCAACACTGGAAGGTGCGGTATATGGTCTTTATGCAAGGGAAGACATTGTTCATCCGGATGGAAGAACCGGAACAATCTATAAGAAAGACACCCTGATCACATCCCTGACAACGGATAAGAATGGCGAAGCTTCTGTATCGGATCTCTATCTTGGAAAGTATTATCTGAAAGAGCTTAGTGCTCCGGTGGGGTACGTACTGGATCCGACAGAACATGATGTGGACTGTACTTACGAAGGTGCTACTGTTCCGACAGTAGAAAGAACTTCTGTATGTAAAGAAACAGTCATTAAGCAGCCGTTCCAGATCATTAAAGCCGCAAACAATGGAAAGACCGATGCAGATCTTCTGCAGGGAGTTGGTTTTTCAGCATGGCTTGTCAGTGATCTGAAAGTAAAAGCAGATGGAAGTTATGATTTTGATTCAGCCAGACCAGTTGTACTGACTGCAGATGGTCAGACAGAAATGTTTACCGATGAAAAAGGATATGCAAGATCGATTCCGCTTCCATATGGAACTTATGTGGTAAGAGAAACCACAAGCAAACACAACTATGCACCGGTTGATGATTTTGTAGTGAAGATCACAGAGAATCATCCGGATACACCGCAGACATGGCGAGTGCTTCTGGATAAAGAATTCAAAGCAAAATTAAAGATCATCAAAAAGGATGCAGAAACACAGAAATCTGTACTCCTGGCTAATACTGAGTTCAAGGTATACGACCTGGATAATCAGAAATATGTGGAACAGACAACATCCTATCCGAAGCCAACGGTACACAAATCCTATTTCACAAATGAGGAAGGATACCTGGTACTGCCAAAGAATCTGAAACCTGGCAACTACCGGATTGAGGAAGTGACGGCACCCGATGGGTACACAATATCCAAAAACTATGTGACAGTTGCAGTTGATACAGATACTGCTTATCTGACCGATCCTGTCACAGGAGATGCAGTCATTGATGTGGAATATACCAATGCCCCGGTCAAAGGTCAGTTAAAGATCTATAAACAGGGTGAAGTGTTAAAGGGATTTGATAAGGACTTCCAGTATGAAATGGCTGGACTTGCAGGTGCTGAATTTGAAGTCTATGCGGCAGAGGATATTTATACTGCCGATCATCAGGTAGATGCAGATGGACAGAGAACTCTGTATTTTGCAAAGGATGCACTGGTAGCAACCGTCACAACGGATGCAGATGGTTATGCAACCGTAAAGAATCTTCCACTTGGCAGATACTATGTCAAAGAGAAGAATGCACCGGACACTTATGTGTTAAATACTGTGCCGGAAAATGTCGAATTTGCTTATGCGGATCAGGATACTGCAGTAATCGAGAAAGAAATCTCTGTCACAGATGAACGACAGAAAGTGTCGATTACGGTCGAAAAACAGGATGCTGAGACAGG
>OFMV01003229.1_pt1 | contig 9820 bp, 9 predicted proteins | sample 1541881 | NCBI WGS metagenome assembly OFMV01 (sample SAMN04209220, study PRJEB22552) | human gut metagenome | biome: gut; material: feces | host: Homo sapiens | place: USA: Oklahoma
GGGATCATTAGCCTTTTTATTTTAATACACTATATAGAATCGCGGAGACGCTTACTTCTGTGAAGGATGTGAATACCGTGTTTTATATGATTTGTTCACAGGAAGTGTCTGTAAATGAGTTGATATGCGTCGTGTGAAGGCAGTGGAGGATAGATAATGAAGTTAAGACAGGTAAGATTGTGGAAGGATTATTACTGGATGTAGAATAAAATTCGTAGCTTTGCTGCATAATTTATATAAGAAAGTTATGATCGAAGTTGTAGAATCTACTTTGCAAAAGGCTGCGGGTGAAGGAATGGATGAATTTATCCAGGCATTTACAGATAAATATAAAGAGATTATCGGTGGCGAACTAACTGCCGAAACAATGCCTCTGCTGACAGGGGAACAACATTCTTTGCTGGCTTATCAGATTTTTCGTGATGAGGTGATGGCGGGGGGATTTTGCCAATTGATTCAGAATGGTTATGGTGGCTATATATTTGATAATCCGTTTGCGAAAGTGATGCGTTTATGGGGAGCGGAAGAGTTTTCGAAATTAGTTTATAAGGCTAAGAAAATCTTTGATGCCAACCGGAAAGACTTGGAAAAGGAACGGACGGATGATGAATTTATGGCTATGTACGAGCAATATGAAGCTTTCGATGACTTGGAAGAAGCCTATTTAGAAATGGAAGAACAGGTCACAGCATTGATTGCAAGCTATGTAGATGAACATTTGGAACTTTTTGCAAAAATAATAAAGTAACGGATGCAGTATTTTTTAAGTACTTGCATTTATTAATTATGAATTAGAATTTATATCTTTGCAAAATCTAAAAAATATGTTTATGAAACAGATGAAATTTTTCTTGGTGGCTTTGATGGCTGTGGTTATGGGTATGTCAGTTACTTCTTGTATGAATGGAGATGATAACCACAATGTTACAATGACTGTTCCTGTTAAGTATAATTATGGATCATTTTTGATGGGTGATGGAACTACGAAGTTGGTGCCAACTACAGAATTAGGTTTATTGGATGGGACTATGTTTATAATTTCATGCCAATATGACCAATCACAGGTGACAGCAAACAGTACTAGTATACCAGTTACTTTGCTATCTACTCCGCTTTGTATTGACCCTAAAGGTAATGAAACTTTGACTCAAACAAAAACGGAACCTACTAATCCTCTTTATTCATTGGATAAGCAACAGTCAAGTTTAGTTTATTATGATAAAAATACGATTGTTTTGACAATGCCATATTGGGTGAAAGTTACAAACTCTAGTGTTGAAGATTCAGAAGTAAAGAAACATTCATTTGTTCTTTCCTATGATCCTGACATAAAAGCTACTGATACTAAACTAAAATTATATATTAGTCACGTTGTTGATGATGCAGAAGGTGAGACTGTTACTCGTTCTAATTTTACGTATGCTTATAGAGCTTATTCAATTAGGACTGCTCTTGAAGCATTTAAAACAGCAACAAGTGGTAAATTGCCGAAATACTTGGAACTGACAGCTGAAACCAATAATTCGAAAGATGAATTGAAAGAAGCGAATGGAGAAACTTCGGTTGAATATGATTACGCATTTACAGAATAACATTGAACTACAAGGAACTATTTAACATAGCAATGAAATTGATTTCCTCTCCGGCCAAGGCCTGGGAGGAAATTTCTATGGAAGAGGATAGGCGAAAAGTATATATGGCTTTTGTCTATCCTATGATTGGTTTATGCGGTCTGTCCGTATTCATCGGTTCGTTATTGACGAATGGGTGGGGAGGTCCGCAAAGTTTCCAGATAGCTATGACCAATTGTTGCGCCGTAGCTGTAGCCCTGTTCGGTGGCTATTTTCTGGCAGCTTATGCCATCAATGAAATGGGAACAAGGATGTTTGGTCTGCATAGCAATATGCCGTTGACACAACAGTTTGCAGGATATGCATTGGTTGTGTCTTTCCTGCTTCAGATAGTAACCGGACTATTACCTGATTTTAGAATTATTGCTTGGTTGCTGCAGTTCTACATCGTCTATGTGGTATGGGAGGGAGTTCCTATACTGATGGGAGTAGAAGAAAAACAACGATTAAAATACACCCTTTTGTCGTCTGTATTGTTAATACTATGTCCGGCGGTGATACAGATCGTGTTTAATAGGCTGACGGCCATACTTAATTAATGAGTAAAGATGAAACAACCTCCTGTAAATATAAAGAATAAACGGGCTACGTTTGATTACGAGCTGATAGATACCTACACAGCAGGTATTGTATTGACCGGTACGGAAATAAAGTCCATTCGTTTGGGAAAAGCCAGTCTGGTAGATACGTTTTGCTATTTTACGAAAGGCGAATTGTGGGTGAAGAATATGCACATCGCCGAATATTTCTATGGATCGTACAATAACCATACGGCACGTAGAGAGAGGAAGTTGTTGCTTAATAAAAAAGAATTGGAGAAACTTCAACGGGAGATGAAAAACCCCGGCTTTACGATTGTTCCTGTACGCTTGTTTATCAATGAAAAAGGTTTGGCGAAACTGGTAGTCGCTTTGGCGAAAGGTAAGAAAGAATATGATAAACGAGAATCTATAAAGGAGAAAGACGACCGTAGAGATATGGCAAGAATGTTCAAGCGGTAAAGAAAACCGCTATAAGATAAACGCCGGACTGCGAAGAGTCTGGCAGAAGATGGCAGAGTAGGTATTTAGGTATTAATGTGATAGGGTAATGAAAAAGACAATTTCTCAAGTCGTATCCGAGCGCATCCTTATTCTGGATGGGGCAATGGGTACAATGATTCAACAATATAACCTCAAGGAAGAAGATTTTCGTGGTGAACGGTTTGCGCATATCCCCGGACAGTTGAAAGGGAATAATGACTTATTGTGTCTCACACGTCCCGATGTGATTCAGGATATTCATCGTAAATACCTGGAAGCAGGTGCGGATATCATCGAAACCAATACATTCAGTTCGACTACAGTTTCTATGGCTGATTATCACGTAGAAGAATACGTGCGTGAGATGAATCTGGCCGCCGTAAAACTAGCCCGTGATCTTGCCGACGAGTACACTGCAAAGAATCCCGATAAACCGCGTTTTGTTGCCGGCTCTGTGGGACCAACCAATAAAACCTGCTCTATGAGCCCGGACGTGAACAATCCGGCTTATCGTGCTTTGAGTTACGACGAACTGGCTGCATCCTATCAGCAACAGATGGAAGCAATGCTTGAAGGTGGCGTAGACGCCATTCTGATCGAAACAATCTTTGATACCCTGAATGCTAAAGCTGCTATTTTTGCAGCCGAACAGGCAATGAAAACAATAGGTGTCGAAGTCCCTGTCATGTTATCTGTAACGGTGTCTGATATTGGCGGACGAACATTGTCCGGCCAGACATTGGACGCATTTCTTGCTTCCGTGCAACATGCCAATATTTTTTCTGTCGGTTTAAACTGTTCTTTCGGAGCCCGCCAATTGAAACCATTTCTGGAACAACTGGCAGCTCGTGCACCTTATTATATTAGTGCTTATCCGAATGCCGGATTACCGAATAGCCTGGGTAAGTATGACCAGACACCTGCTGATATGGCTCACGAAGTGAGAGAATATATCGAAGAAGGACTAATCAATATCATTGGCGGCTGTTGTGGAACGACGGATGCCTATATTGCCGAATATCCCGCCCTCGTGAAAGGTGCTAAACCACACGTCCCTGCTCTTGCACCGGATTGTATGTGGCTTTCCGGGCTTGAACTGTTGGAAGTCAAACCGGAAATTAACTTTGTAAATGTCGGCGAACGTTGCAACGTAGCTGGTTCTCGTAAGTTTCTTCGTCTGATAAACGAAAAGAAATATGATGAAGCTCTCTCCATCGCCCGTCAACAAGTGGAAGATGGTGCCTTGGTGATTGACGTCAATATGGATGACGGATTATTGGATGCAAAGGAGGAGATGACTACTTTCCTGAATCTTATCATGTCCGAACCGGAAATAGCCCGTGTTCCGGTAATGATTGACTCTTCCAAATGGGAAGTGATTGAAGCCGGCCTGAAATGTTTGCAAGGAAAGTCAATCGTTAACTCCATTTCTCTGAAAGAAGGCGAGGAAGTTTTCCTCGAACATGCCCGTATCATCCGCCAATATGGAGCGGCCGCCGTCGTAATGGCTTTTGATGAGAAAGGTCAGGCAGATACAGCCGCCCGTAAAATAGAAGTTTGCGAACGGGCTTACCGTCTTTTGGTAGATAAAGTAGGTTTTAATCCTCATGATATTATTTTTGACCCCAATGTACTTGCCGTAGCTACGGGGATCGAAGAACATAATAACTATGCCGTAGATTTCATTGAAGCTACCGCATGGATCAAAAAGAACCTTCCGGGTGCTCATATTAGCGGAGGAGTCAGTAACCTTTCTTTCTCTTTCCGTGGCAATAATTATATCCGTGAGGCGATGCACGCTGTATTCCTTTATCATGCCATTCAGCAAGGAATGGACATGGGGATTGTGAATCCGGGTACTTCCGTGTTATATAGTGATATCCCGACCGATGTATTGGAAAAGATAGAAGATGTCGTCTTGAATCGTCGTCCGGACGCTGCGGAACGTCTGATAGAATTGGCGGAATCGCTGAAAGCAACTATGAGCGGAACTGCCGGACAACCAGCCGCCAAACAAGATGCGTGGAGAGAAGAATCCGTTCAGGAACGCTTGAAATATGCCTTGATGAAAGGAATCGGAGATTTCCTTGAACAGGATTTGGCAGAAGCATTACCGCTTTATGATAAAGCAGTCGATGTGATTGAAGGCCCGTTGATGGATGGAATGAATTATGTAGGCGAGTTGTTTGGTGCCGGTAAGATGTTCCTTCCCCAGGTTGTGAAGACTGCCCGTACGATGAAAAAAGCCGTAGCTATCCTGCAGCCGATTATCGAATCGGAAAAAGTGGAAGGAAGCGCCGCGGCTGGAAAAGTGTTGCTGGCAACTGTAAAGGGCGATGTGCACGATATTGGAAAAAATATTGTAGCGGTGGTGATGGCTTGCAATGGTTATGATATTGTAGACTTGGGAGTGATGGTGCCGGCGGAAACCATTGTGCAGCGTGCCATTGAAGAAAAAGTGGATATGATCGGATTGAGTGGTCTGATTACTCCCTCTTTGGAAGAAATGGCGCATGTGGCTTTGGAACTCGAAAAAGCAGGACTGGATATTCCTCTTCTGATTGGTGGGGCTACTACATCGAAAATGCATACGGCATTGAAGATTGCTCCTGTCTATCACGCTCCGGTGGTACATCTGAAAGATGCTTCCCAGAATGCAAGTGTTGCTTCCAAATTATTGAATCCACAGCTGAAAGCCGAATTGGTGAACGAACTGAATAGCGAATATGAGGCGCTTCGTGAAAAAAGCGGTCTGCTGAAACGTGAAACGGTGTCATTGGAAGAGGCGCAGAAAAATAAGTTGAATCTGTTTTAAATAGTATCACAATGAAAAAGATTTTCTCTTTCTTATGTCTGATTGCAGCAATAGTTGTTGCTATGAGCGCATGTTCTTCTACCAAAGAAGAAAAAGGAACGTCCGAAACCGGAAATGCTGCTTTGGATAATATCTTTGCACGTAAAAGTGTGCGTACTTATCTGAATAAGGGAGTGGAGAAAGAGAAAATAGACTTGATGCTTCGTGCCGGAATGGCTGCCCCTTCGGGGAAAGATGTCCGTCCTTGGGAGTTTATAGTAGTATCCGACCGTGCCAAACTGGATTCAATGGCTGCTGCGCTTCCTTATGCAAAGATGTTGACCCAGGCCCGTAACGCTATCATCATTTGCGGAGATTCTGTACGTTCGTCTTATTGGTATTTGGATTGTTCAGCAGCAGCGCAAAATATTCTGCTGGCTGCCGAAAGTCTGGGACTGGGGGCTGTATGGACGGCTGCCTATCCTTATGAAGACCGTATGCAGGTGGTACGCAAATATACTAATCTACCTGATAATATCCTTCCGCTTTGTGTCATTCCTTTCGGCTGCCCGGCTACAAAAGAGAACCCGAAACAGAAATTTGACGAGAAAAAGATACATTATAATCAGTATTAGTAAGCAAAAGTTTTGTCTTTTCAATAATTTCCTTACATTTGCAACGCTAATTAAAATCTGATACGCAAATGTTTGGAATAGACGACCCTTTTATAATTATGCCTTACCTTCTTTCGGTGGTATGTGTGATCTTTGCTGCCTGGTTTGGGCTGAAGTATTGGAATAAGGACGACGAAAAAGACGAAACTCGATGAATACATTTACACTTGGCTTGATTGTGATAGGATATCTCCTGTCACTTGTTTACCTCGGCTTTTTGGGATACAAGAAAACAACGAATACCAGTGATTATCTGGTAGGCGGACGTCAGATGAATCCTATTGTTATGGCACTTTCTTACGGTGCTACGTTTATCTCTGCATCTGCTATTGTAGGTTTTGGAGGAGTGGCGGCAGCTTTCGGAATGGGTATTCAGTGGCTCTGTTTCCTGAATATGTTTATTGGGGTTGTCATCGCTTTTATCTTTTTCGGTTTGCGTACTCGGCGTATGGGTGCAAAATTGAATGTGAGCACTTTTCCTCAATTATTAGGCCGTCATTTCCGTTCCCGTAATATACAGGTATTTATTGCTGCTGTTATTTTTGTCGGAATGCCGCTTTATGCAGCAGTTGTGATGAAAGGTGGAGCTGTATTTATCGAACAGATCTTTCAGATTGATTTCAATATCTCTTTGTTGATATTTACATTGGTTATTGCTGCTTATGTTATTGCGGGCGGTATGAAAGGGGTCATGTATACAGATGCTTTACAGGCAGTTATCATGTTCGGTTGTATGCTGTTTCTGTTATTCTCTCTATACCAGGTGCTCGGTATGGGTTTTACCGAAGCGAATAAAGAGTTGACTGCTATTGCTCCGTTAGTCCCGGAAAAATTTAAAGCATTGGGACATCAGGGATGGACTGCAATGCCTGTTACAGGTTCACCACAATGGTACTCACTTGTTACTTCCCTTATTTTAGGAGTAGGAATCGGATGTCTTGCGCAACCCCAGCTAGTGGTTCGTTTTATGACTGTGGAAAGTAGCAAACAATTAAACCGCGGTGTATTTATCGGTTGTTTCTTTTTGATTATAACAGTAGGAGCTATCTATCATGCCGGAGCTTTGAGTAACCTTTTCTTCCTGAAAACAGAAGGAGCGGTTGCTACCGAAGTAGTGCAGGACATCGATAAGATTATTCCATATTTTATTAATAAAGCGATGCCCGACTGGTTTGCCGCACTCTTTATGTTATGTATCCTTTCGGCCAGTATGTCTACACTAAGCTCGCAGTTCCATACAATGGGTGCTTCGGTAGGTTCTGATATTTATGGAACTTATAACCCCCGTTCGCGGAATAAACTAACCAATGTGATTCGTCTGGGAGTATTGTTCTCTATCCTGGTCAGCTACATTATTTGCTATATGTTGCCTCATGATATTATCGCCCGTGGAACTTCTATCTTTATGGGGATTTGTGCGGCAGCTTTCCTTCCAGCCTATTTCTGTGCCTTATATTGGAAGAAAGCCACTAAGCAGGGTGTCATGGCAAGTCTTTGGGTCGGAACAACCGGTAGCCTGTTTGCCCTTGTATTTCTTCATCAGAAAGAATCTGCAGCATTAGGTATCTGCAAAGCATTATTTGGACGGGATGTATTGATTACCACTTATCCTTTCCCTGTGATTGATCCGATATTATTTGCCTTACCATTATCTGTATTAGCCATCATCGTAATCAGCTTAGTAACCAAAAAATAAGTATTAAGTAAGTATCAAGTATTAAGTATTACGCTATGCGGATAAGCACCTCAAAGGCCACGGTTAATACTTAATACTTGATACTTAATATTAATCATGCTTTTATTTTCTTCTTGTAGGATTCGTAGCGCGACATGATATCACGTACGAAATTGTAAGTCTCGATACCACGGAAATACCCGTTTTTGCAGACAGGATCGGTAAAGTATTCTTCATTGCTTTTGAGCAGGATGAAGTTTTCTACATTGTCTTTCCATACCAGTTTGTTCTTTCCGTATTTTTCGGCTAGCGCCATGGCATCGTATATATGTCCCAAGCCGGCATTATAAGATGCCAGAATGAAGTTGAGTCGTTCCTGTTTGTCGGGAATCATGCTGAAACTGCGGTCGGTGGCGGCGATATATTTAATGGCTGCTTTCACACTTTCCTCCGGATTCTGCTCCTTGCCGGGAGGTACTCCCATTGCCCGGGCGGTGGCAGGCATTAACTGCATCAGTCCTTTAGCGCCGGCCCAGGAAACAGCGGTGGTATCGAAATTAGATTCAGTATAGGCTAGTGACGCCAGCATACGCCAATCCCATCCGATATCTTTGGAATACTTTCTGAATAAATCATCATAATGAGATATTTTCCCCTCTTTCAATGAAAGGATAGGAGAGTGGGGCATCATTTTACTATTCTCAAAATAACGTTTCATACTGGCAGTGTAGGCAGGAGAAGTCATATTTTCCTGATGCCATTTAGTAGCGGCGGCTGCCAGTTCGGGGCTGTCTTTTTGTACTGCCCACGAAGACCGTTGATCGAAACTGATAGACAGATCGATATTTAAATTAGGATAATAGGTCTTATTTAATTTTGCCAAGTCATTGTCGGCTACTGTATACGGAATTTTTCCTTGCGCCACTTGCGTTATCAAGTCCTCGATGGTAGTACTGTCATTGGTAACTTCATGAATCCGGATGCCGCCTCCTAATTCGCTGTTCAGATTGACGAGGCGGTCGTAATATTTCCCCGGCTTTACGTATATATCTTTTCCTACCAATTCGGTTACGTCTTTTAATGGCTTCTGTTTTCCTCTTCCTTGCTGAACGATTACTTGATGGGTGATGACATCTTCACCACAATAAAGCAGACTGTCTTTCCACTCTTTGGTGATAGGCAGATTATAGGCAATCATATCTCCTTCGCCTGCCCGCAATTTTTGAATCATCTCGTCAACGCTTTTGGCAACTTCAATCCTAAGCTTTAGTCCCAGACTTTTGGCAAACTGCTCGCTAAGTTCATACTGGAATCCCATTTCCTGTCCCCGGTAAATAAAATAGGAAGTAGAGCTATACAATGTCAATACAACGAGTTCGCCACTATCTTTTATTTGTGGAAGATCACGTGCGGATTCATCCGTTGTACTATGTTGTTTGTTCCGGCATCCGAACACACAACAGAACAATACGAGGAATAAAGGGATAATCAGTGTCTTGACATTCATACCTGACATTTTGCTTTTAACTCTCAACTCTCCATTCTCCACTCTCAACTCTTCAAGTGTTTTTTGATATACATAGTCAGTATATCAATAGCTACCTTATTACTGCCGCCTTCCGGTACAATAAGGTCGGCATATCGTTTGCAAGGTTCGATAAATTGCAGGTGCATAGGCTTTAAAACCCGTGTGTAGCGTTCCATTACAGCTTCGGCAGTACGTCCGCGCTCAATAACATCTCTTTGGATAACACGTATCAGGCGTTCGTCGGGATCGGCATCTACAAAGATTTTAAGGTCCATCATATTGCGTAGCTTTTTATCACATAAAGCAAGGATTCCTTCAATGATAACCACTTCACGAGGTTCGATATGAATCGTTTCGGGCTGGCGTGTGCAAGTGAGATAAGAATAGGTAGGCTGTTCGATGCTATTTCCTTCTTTCAGCATCATGACATGTTTGGATAGTAGGCTCCATTCAAAAGCATCGGGATGGTCAAAATTGATATTCTGGCGTTCTTCAA
>OFMV01003231.1_pt1 | contig 9817 bp, 7 predicted proteins | sample 1541881 | NCBI WGS metagenome assembly OFMV01 (sample SAMN04209220, study PRJEB22552) | human gut metagenome | biome: gut; material: feces | host: Homo sapiens | place: USA: Oklahoma
TTATTGTGTCGAGTGATTCCGACTTTTGGGGACTCATTGAGAGCCTGCCGAAAGCGAAGTTTCTCGTGATGTACGAATACGAGAAATGCGGAACGGCGATCAAGAACGCCCTCGCACAGCACGGCATCTACTATTGTGCAATAGATGATTTCTGCACCGCAGGAACGGAGGACATGAAGCGAGCCGTTCTGTTTGCGGAGCTTGAAAAGCATTTGCCCTCGCTTGTCGGTGAGAACCCTCTGGACCTTACCCACAAGATCTACGAAGCCACAAGAGTGACCGCTACCATGAAGGAAATGGAGAATTTCTGCAATCGGTATGTCAAGACCTTGCGGCTCAAGGTAAACTCCGAGGGAAAGTTTGAGATCGAGATACAGAAATAACGAATCAGGGAGCGAAGCTACGCTCCCTGTTCTGTTTTGTGCGTTATGTTATGGGGAAATTGCTTTCAGAGGTCTTTTTTGCGGCGAATATCCAGATATGATCTGAAAGGCTGGACTTTCATTCTGCACTGCTTTATACTTATAATATAGCCATTACAAGGAGGTCAACCTATGGATATTTTGAGGGATATGGTGGAACACATACGCTTGGACTTTGACCGCACTCTGTTGGACGATGAAGATTACACCGGTGCAGAAGAAAGACTGCACAGCTTCATAGAAAACGAGCTGCCGCCTGAGAAGTCGCAAGAAATGGACTCACTCGTTAATGATGTAACAAATGCCATGTTTCACGCTGCCATCTTGTACGGCATCAAGTATGGAGCAAGGCTCACGGCAGAATTGCTGGAATGATAAAAGCCCACGCAGATCACAACTGATTTGCGGGCTCTGCGAAAAAATCTCTGTAAATTCAAAAACTGTGATAAAAGTGATATATTGGAGCGACTAAAAAATAACCGCTCCAATTTTTTTACAGTATACAACGGATACTGTAATTTGTCAAGGTTCTTTGGATATCAGCCTGCCGGAATGGAGCGCAGCGGAATGGAATCAGGCTGATATCCGGCGGCTCAGCCGAGCCTGTCGGGGTACATGATCTCCAGCTCGCCCAGGACTTTACCCCAGTTTCGCAGCGGCATAGTCCATTTTTTGGCAATCTCATGCGTTGCAAGATACAGAGCCTTCAGGAGCGCTTTATCGCTCGGAAATACACTTCTCTGCTTATTTAGACGGCGATAGCCGCTGTTAAGGCTCTCAATGGCGTTGGTGGTGTAAATGACCTTCCTGACGTCGGAGGAGAACTTAAAAATTGGCGATATTACGTCCCAGTTCTTGTACCAACTCTTCATAGCATTGGGATAATCGTCTTCCCATTTTTCTGTGACACGGTCGAGGGCTTCCAGAGCAGCGTCCTCGGAAGGCGCATGATATACCGTTTTCAGGTCGTTTGCGAACTCCTTCTTGTTTTTCTCTCCGACGTATTTCAGCGTATTTCTTACTTGATGAACGATACAGCGCTGAAGCTCAGTTTGCGGAAAGGCTGCTGATACGGCTTCCTTCATGCCTGTGAGACCGTCTGCGCAGATGACAAGAACATCCTTGACTCCGCGATTTTTCAGCTCGTTCAGAACGCCGAGCCAGTACTTGGCACTCTCGTTTTCACCGATATGTATTGAAAGAACTTCCTTGTGACCTGTCATGCTGACAGCCAGTATCACATATGCGGCAAGCTTCCTGATTTGTCCGTTATCGCGTACTGAGAAGTGTACTGCATCGATGAATACTATCGGATATACTTCGTCCAATGGACGTTTCTGCCAGTCCTCTATCTGCGGGAGAAGGCGGTCTGTGATATCTGATACCATACCGTCGCTGACTTCAAAGCCGTAGATATCCTCGATAGTTTCGCTTATCTGGCGTGTGGTCATGCCTTTAGCATACAGTGATATTATCTTTTGCTCAATCCCTGAGATATCCTTCTGACGCTTCTTTACGACCTTGGACTCAAAACTGCCGTCACGATCCTGCGGTACTTCTATTTCAGTTTCTCCGAAGTTTCCGCGAATTTTCTTGGTTTTCCTGCCGTTGCGATAGTCAGGATTGCTAGAACGCTCATATTCCTGATATCCCAGATGCTCGTCCATTTCGGACTCAAGCATTTCCTGGATCGTCCCTCCAAGAAGGTCTTTGAGGGCATCCTCAATATCCTTTGCAGACTTGATGTCGTATTCCTCAAGCAGCATTCCTATGATATTTTTCTTTCCCTCACTCATCGGTTCTCTTTTCCTTCTTGCCATAAAAAATCAGCCTCCTGTGTTATTATTTCTATTTTATCACAGTTTGCTGACTTTTTACAGACTTTTTTTCAGAGGCTCGATTTGCGTGGGCTTTTTTATCTCTATCAATTATCCGCATCATTTCTGTATTTTATAACAGGGATCTGCTTTGTTTTCTTCCCGACCTTAACACGATTAAGACAAAATATCATATCGGGTGTTCTTTGAAAATATCCCTCACTTTTCAGCCAGCTCATTCCGCACTTGCAATGCTTCAATCCGATAAACTGCTGTTTCATTTTCCTGCCGCATTCGGGGCATATTCTATCAGCCATATATCACTCCACAAATCACAAATCCCTAAGCACTTCTGCAAAATCCTCCAAGTTATACGCTCCTTCGATAGAGTTATGATCGAAGGTCATAAAATACTTGAATTTTCTTCCGGCTTGTGCTGCCCAGGTCTGTCCGAGTTTCAGTTTTGTTCTGCTGTCACCGTTGTCACGGTCATCGCCCTTTGCTTCAACAAGAACGATCTTACCGGATTTCATCATCACAATAAAATCAGGATAATGATTGATAAAGCCATTGATATGAAAGCCTTTTTTCTCAATGATCCTATGCCACCACAGAACACCATCACAGCCAGCTATCACATCAAGTGTGCGGCGTTCAAAGCCGTTCATCTTGTCCCATTCGGCTTCATACAGCGATTTCGGTACTTTATCCGTGGATTCGGACGGAGTTATCACCATAGGAAAAGCATATGTACCCTCGGTGAATACACGGTCACGCTCGATAAGATCGTAGAAACGTTCCTGCATATAGGCTTCACGCAGAGTTTTAATCTTCTCCTTGATACGGGTAGCATAAGTGATATAAGAAGTTTCAAGTGCCGCCAGCTCGTCCTCGGTCATGTTTGCAATAATACGGCGGACATAGTTTTCGACCTCCGAAGTGCTGAAAGCATTGTCACGGTTGATCTCATGACAAATCTGCTTTGTGCAGCGTTCGATTTTTTCTTCAGGAGCGAGTTTTGCAAGGAGCTTTCGCATATATTCATCTTCAAGTGAGGACAGTTTCTTATACTTCGGAACAGCTTCGCCTTGGCTCTCGACATCTATCTCAAACATTTCGCCGGTTGACAGGCTAAATGTAACAGAAGCGTCTTGCTCACTCAGTGAAAAGCCTTTCATCAGGCTTTCTTTTGTCAGCAGAGCCGTATTGCCGCCGAAAAGATCGGGAACAGACTCAATGCAAAACTGCGGTATTTTCAGCTCCTGCACCTGTTCGGTGAACTGCTCCTGAATACGATATTGTTTCAGCATATCACCAAGCTCACCACCTATCCAAACGCTTTCTTGCTTTGTTTCTTCTTCGTATTGTTCCGCTGTTTCCTCAGCCTGCGAGATCATTTCTTCAACAGACGGCGGAGCTGTTTTTACTGTTTCCGAGTACGGCGCAGGCTCGACAGGTGTATGAATATCCGAGAAATCATCTTCTGTTTCCGCTTCCGGTTTAGGTTCGGGAGCAAACTGCATTGTGGTCTGCTCCGGCTGAGGTTCAGGAACAGTCGTCTCCGTTTCGATTATGGGGAGAGTATCGGCAGTACGGTAGTCCTTGCGTGAGAAGCCTGCGTTGTTAAGCCCCGCAACAATGCTGTCAAGAGTATCGTGGAACGCATTGGAGCAAGTCAGCACAAATGAGCTGTTCAGCAGCTTCGCACCGTGTTTACGGGCATAAGGCTGACGGAGTATTCTGCCGAGTATCTGTTCAACATCGACCTTTGAGGTCTTATTGGCGAGACTTGCGAGGATATACGCAAACGGACAGTCCCAACCCTCTTTCAGAGCGTTGACCGTTATAATATACCGTATCGGACAATCACGACTCATAAGGTTAGTTTTACCGAGATCGTTGACCTTAGAAGTCTTTATCGCTATCTGTTCTGTTGGGATACCTCTGCCGAGAAGTATCTCCTTGACCTTATCAAAAGTGTCATTATCGTTATTATTCTTCGGCTGTGCCTGGAAAAGCACGATAGGACGAATATACTTGCCTGTACGTTCTTCTTCCTCAATAGCCTGCTGTTCAATAATACCACGCAAATGAATTGCATCATCAATAACGCTGTCTCTGGAAGTGCGGTTATACACGATAACAGGCAGCTTGACCATATTCTCCGTCTTGAGTTTTCTGGCATCAACGTAGGAAATAATGTTGCTGTTATTGCGAGGGGTAGCCGTCAGATCAAGAACGAACGACGGATTAAGGTTGTTCAGCATTGCCACGCTGAGGTCTGAACCAGCATTATGGCTCTCGTCCACGATTACAACAGGCGAGAGGTGGCGCAGAGCCTGAATCAAAGCGGTATCGGGAGTATCTTCAAGCAGTTCGGACTCGTCCTTGAAGTAGTCGGCAAAATTTTTGAGATTGCCGTTTTCCTGATAGACCTTGCGAACATCTTTCTTCTTGCTGTCGATACGAAGAGAGCCGTAGCTCAGAATGCAGACAGTAAGCTGTTCATGGACGGTATCGGGAGTGAAGTTCTGACCGTTCAATAGCATTTCCTTTGTGAACACGCCCACTCTGCCGCCAAAGTCCGCATTTAACCGCCGTGTGTAAGGGTGATCGGGATTCATAAGGTTCGTTGTAGTCTGCACAAGTATCGGATCGGAGGGAACGAGCCACACAACCATTTTCGGATTACCCTGCGGCAATGCGTCAAAGATACGGCGGACGGCAGCACAAGCCATAAAGGTCTTACCGCCGCCTGTCGGCACTTTCATACAAACATGGGGAACGCCTTTGATGCTGTTGCGGTAGCCCGGAACACTGCCAGTACCAAGACCAACAGCAACGTCCTGATCGCTCCAATATTTCTGCCAAGCCTTGTTAAGATCGCCTGTTTCGTTCAGCGCAGACAGGTATGCGGACAGATTGCCCATGACTTCACGCTGATAGCTGTTCAATTCCATAGTCTGCACCTCACATTCTTGTAATGTCACGGGGGATCTTCTTGAAAGTGATATGGAACTTTTCAAGCTCCTCGTCACTCAAAATGCACCTATCGGCATAGATCACATAGCTTTGAGCCGTTGTCTTTACCGTGTGCAGGAACTCCCTGTCAAGTGTCGTGACTTCGTTTTTATCATAATAAAAATAGTATGCCGTGTCAAAGTATTCGCCGAGGAAATACGGCTCGTCCGCCTTGTCGGTGACAGCCTGTTTTGTTTCGGTGAAATAGACATAGCTGCGTATCTTATCAAGCGGAACATTCTCGTTGAGGTACTCACCGTCAAGGAGCATTTCGCCCAGCTCATAAAACGTAAAGCCGCCGCCCGTTCCCTCGACTGCCTTTTTGCCATCACCGTAGCCGTCAATTACACGCTTTACACGTTCTGCGGTAATGCTATCAGCATAGTCCATCATCTCGATCAGAATAAACTTGCGGTTGCCTCCGTCCTGCTTGTTCATGTTGAGGACAGCGTGGGCGGTTGTGCCGGAGCCTGCAAAGCTGTCGAGGACAATGGAATCCTTGTCAGTTGCAATTTTAATTACTCTTTCAATCAGCCTTGTAGGTTTAGGGGTATCAAAACCTCCGGTACCAGAAAGAAGGATTTTTTGTTCATTTGTAGCTTCTACATTTGTGCCAACTTCATCGTATTTCCAGAGTGTGGATACCACTTTTCCTTTGTTCTGGTCAAGATATGTTTTAGATTGAATGCTTCCTTTACCCTTAGATAAAAAGAAATATTTAGGCCATGGCGTTGTGTTATATCTTTCTGTCGCTATTTTTCGAGCAGTATCTAAGTCACACGCCAGCATAATAGCTGGAATGTCGTTCGATACTTCGCCTCCACAAATATCCTCACGAATGGAAGCATCATCTATGACTTTCAATTCATAAGGTGCCCATTCACAAAGTGTAGCTAATAATTTATCTTGCCCGTCTTTCCAACAGCGACCTTTTGGAGGGTACATTAAATCCCCGGTAATGGGGTGCTGTATCGCATAGACCATTCCTCTATGCGTACTCGCACTTGGTGCATGAATAGGTGTAACCTTATATGGTAGAATATCGTTATCATAATTTACATAACGAGCATCCATTTCAGCTGTACGTTCAAGACGGTTTGGATTCCATTTGGGTAACTTTGAATAAACCAAGATGTTATCGGTATCATACGGAATGCCTTTTGAGTCGTTTCTTATAGTGTAATTGTTCTGCCATGTTAGTCTTGCGACAAAGCAATTGGCACCAAAAATCTCATCACAGATTATTTTCAGATTAAATAGCTCATTATCATCAATGGATATAAAGATAACCCCGTCCTCTGCAAGCAGCTTATGCAGGAGCTTCAACCGAGGATACATCATACACAGCCATTTATCGTGACGGGACAAGTCCTCGCCCTCGCTGCCGACTACCTCACCGAGCCATTTCCTGATACGGGGATCATTGACGTTATCGTTGTAAACCCAGCCTTCGTTGCCCGTGTTGTAGGGCGGATCTATGTAGATACAGCGGATCTTGCCCTCATACTGCGGCAAAAGAGATTTCAGCGCAGAGAGGTTATCACCGTGAATTATCATGTTGCCGTCGGCATCGCCGTATTCATACTGCGGATCAAGCACACGGTACGGCACGTCCATGTGGTGATTGATGACTTTATCCTTGCCTATCCAGTCGAGTGTCGGCATTTCGGTCACGCTCCTTTTTGTGGGGATAAATGCTTTACTTATTATTATAGCATAGTTCGGAGGGATTTTCAACCGCTTAGACGAAAAAACGGGAACAACTCGCTGTTGACTTATTTCGAGACTTTCATAGTTGCCGATTCGTTCGTGGGCGTATTATCGTATTTAGTTGAATATCAAAAAGGCATATCACGGAAGCGTTTTTTTCACAAGACATATACGCAATCCTATTTGAAACTGTTTTGTCCTATTGATATATAACAACCGTCTTTTGATAAAGAGTTATCGCCATATTCTTTTAGCCTTTCCTTATTGTTGATTTTGTACCAATTTCAATCGAGGGTATACAAAAAAATTTAAAAATATTTCCAAACCTATTGCAATTTTCAAAGATTTGTGGTATAATAAATATAAAAAAACTGATGACTTTAGAAAAAAGGAAAAATTACTAAATAAATTAACTTCGAGATAAAAAGGGGTGGAAATATGACTCCAGAAGAAGCTACTCAGCTTTATAATATTGAGCAACGCAAATATTATGAGTATTGCGGATATGTTGTGTCTTATCAGAATAAAATAGGCGAGTATCAGTCTGAACGTCAGAATAAACGCGTTCAAGTAGAGAATAAGCAAACTGAAATTCAAAAGAATAGAGAGCTTTTAGAAGCTATAAGTGGTACAACTGGTGTTCATGATGACCTTTTTTCTCACCTTACCAAAATAAACAGTAAAGTCGAAGATGCTGCCTCGAACTTTAAGACAATGGTAAGTTCAAGCACTGTCAGTTCCTTTGACTTATGTAATGCTTTTGGTGAAAAAGCGACAAGTGCTAACTCTCAATTGACAGCGGTGTTTGATGCTATATCAAAGGGAGCATCGACTGTTACCGGAGTTATAGAAGCACTCAACCAAGAATTACAGGCATTGAATGCTCGTATACAAGAGCTTGATTCAGAAATAAGCCGAGCACAGGCTATGATTGACCAGTATGAAGCAAGCAAACGTAGTTGTTTAGCTAATATGGCTTACTATAAAAAGATTATGGATGCGATAGTAACGTAATAATAGTGAGGAATAGGAGGTGTGTACATGGCGACGATCGAGCTATATAAAAGTAAGATAAACAATATGTCTAACTATATTAACCAAGCTAAGTCTGCTGTCGGAGACTTCTGCGTGGATTTGTCTGCCCTAAAATCGAAAGTTCTCGGAATCAACAGCAGTGTATGCGATAGTGTTGTCACGAGCATCTCGACCTCATCTCAGACACAAGAGCAGCAGATTGCAGGTCTTGAAGCAACTCAAAGAGAAGTCGATGAGTTTATTAACTTAACGGTAAATCGTGATAACTCTGCTTCTTCTGAAATATCTCGTTCCAAGAAGGACTTTTACAAACAATACTCTTATCTTAAACCTGACTGCGAGAAGACTGACTGGGAAAAGTTCTGCGAAGGCTTAAAGAAGGTCGGTCAGTGGTGTAAAGATCACTGGAAAGAGATCGTGCTTGTAATTGAAATCGTAGCGGCTGTTGTCTGCCTTTGCGTTCCTGGCTTACAGGGTATAGGCACTGGTATTCTTATCGGTGCCTTAAAAGGTGCTTTGACCGGCGGCTTGATCGGCGGAATTACCAGTATGCTAACCGGAGGGTCATTCCTAGAAGGATTTGCCCAAGGTGCATTAGATGGTGCCATAATGGGTGGTGCCTTGGGCGGCGTAGGCGGAATCGCTGGCAAATTTATAACCTGTGGTTCTAAATTAGGAAACGCAATCCAGACAACCTCTAAAATCAGCGGAGCCATTTCCAATAGTATGGATGGTTTTGACATGGTTTCTTTGGGACTTGGAATGGTAGATCCGAATAACCCAATCACAGAACTGAACAACAAAATGCATCAGAGCGATGTATACAACAATTTCCAGATGGGTGTAAGCTTATTATCAGCTTTCTCCGGTGCTGCAGCGGACAATATGGCTTGTTTTATTGCTGGTACATTGGTGCTTACAACTACTGGTCTGCTTGCTATTGAAAAGCTAAATCCTGGTGATAAGGTTATTTCAACTGATCCTGATACGCTCGAAACAAGTGAAAAAACTGTTCTTGAAACATATATCCGTAAGGTGGACAGGCTTGTTCATCTTGTTATCAACGGTGAAGAAATCGTTACTACAGACAATCACCCATTCTATGTACAAGATAGAGGTTTTATTGAAGCGGGTAGGCTTCTTGTAGATGATAAGCTTGTAAGTGTTAATGGTGATGACCTATTCGTTGAATATGTCAAAACCGAAGAGCTTGATACACTTATTGATGTACACAATTTTCAAGTTGAAGATTTCCATACTTATTTTGTTGGTAATCTTTTAGCGTGGGTACATAATAAAACATGTCCCCCACACATGAATGAAGATGGCACATTAAAACCAAATCAAGAGTATAAAGCCGGAGAAAACGGCTACACATACAAAACCGATGCAAATGGTAATATAAGTTCTGCTCATGCGGACGAATTGAAATTCAAAACCCATGACGGAAGATTGAACCATAATTCAAACACAGCCGGTAAATTACCTGGTGATGACGCAGGCCATTTGTTTGCTGATCAATTCGGTGGTTCACCAGAATTGGATAACCTTGTATCACAGAAAAGCGGATTAAACCGAGGTATAAAAGGGAATCCTAAGACATATAGAAATATGGAAAAACAATGGTCTACTGCATTAAAGAATGGTCAAAAAGTAACGGATATTGATATAAACCTTTCATATAAAAATGGTTCGTCACGTCCGTCAGCATTTGATGTTTCGTACAAAATCGATGGAAAATTATTCAATCGACATTTTAAAAACTAATAATAAAAACAAATAATTAAAATCTAACAATAAGGAGATCTGTTA
>OFMV01003239.1_pt1 | contig 9784 bp, 8 predicted proteins | sample 1541881 | NCBI WGS metagenome assembly OFMV01 (sample SAMN04209220, study PRJEB22552) | human gut metagenome | biome: gut; material: feces | host: Homo sapiens | place: USA: Oklahoma
ACGATCAGGTACGGCATCAGGTTCATAATTCTCTGTTCAAACTGCTTTTCTGCCGTCATCGTGAGAATTTCCTCCCGCACCTGAATGCGATCCGAAATCACGTGAACGACATGGTGAACCACGCTTGCCAGCTCGCCCCGGCTCCGTTTGGATACAGTAAAAATAACAGAGAAATTTTCCACCTCATCCAGACCGCTCCTCTTCGCAAAGGAAGAAAGCAGCGCCTCCACAGTCCGGTTCATTTTAAGCTGGCTTGCCAGATATGAAAACTCACGGGTAATCATCCCTTCTTTTCCGTATTGTTCTTCCAGATCGCGCACGCTCGCAATAAACGCATTTTCCACTGAATAGCCTGCAGCCAGCGCCGAAGCCACGATCTGAATCGCTTCCTTAAACTGGAGCCGCAGCTCCTCTTTTCTCCGGCGGCAGAGCTCCCGCCTCTTAAAAAACGGCCGCAGCATCCCCGCCGGAAGCATCAGAACGAACGCCAGAAATGAACGGTAGAATACATATGCCGTCACGGCGCACACCGCTGTTCCCTCCAGAAGGTAACGTATCCACTCCTGCCCCGTCAGGTGGTAAACCCGGTAATCAGAAAGCACTTCCTCCCGCGAATCTGCGCCGCCCTTCAAATCTGCCAACCTGGACAAGTGCTCCTTCCACCTGTCCGGAAGCAGTCTCCCCGCTTTCCTGAAACTGATAGATGGGAGAAAGGCGGATTTCCCCATTTTCATAACCTATCACCTCCGTGATCTCCAGCACCTTCCGGCTCCGGTCCCGCATCCGCCCGACATGGACCATCAGATCGAGTGCTGAACCGATCTGGCTCCGGACCGCCGCAAGCGGCAGCTCTGCTGCCATCAGAACCATCGTTTCCAGTCTTGAGAGCATATCTTTGGCGCTGTTTGCATGTCCAGTTGAGAGCGAGCCATCGTGCCCCGTATTCATCGCCTGCAGCATTTCCAGCGCCTCGCCGCCCCGGACCTCCCCAACGATGATGCGGTCCGGACGCATTCGGAGACTCGCCCGGATCAGATCGCGCATGGAAATCTCCTGCGAACCATCCCGGTTTTCTACCCTTGTTTCCAGGCTGACAAGATTCGTTACATGGCGGATTTGAAGTTCTGCCGAATCCTCGATCGTAATGACGCGGTCCTCCTGTGGAATATAGCCGGACATGGCGTTTAAGATCGTCGTTTTTCCCGATCCGGTTCCGCCGCTGATAAAAATATTGAGTCCCCGCTCGACCGCTTTCTGCAAAAATGCCGTTGCCTCCCGGCTGATACTTTTTAACTCAATCAGGCGTTCCATCGTGATCGGTTCCGGGAACTTCCGGATCGTTAAAATCGGACCATTTAACGCCACCGGTGCCAGCACCACGTGGACACGAGAACCATCTTCCAGTCTCGCATCCGCAATCGGGGATGCCAGATTGACCGTCCGGTTGACACGGCTTACAATCTGCTGAATCAGATCCTCTAGCTGCCCTACCGAATCAAAGTGCTTTTCTAATTCTTCCACACGCCCCTGCCGCTCGACAAAAATGTGCTCCGCGCCATTTACCATGATCTCCGTGATCGTCGGATCATCGACCAGCTCCTGCAAAATATCCAGCCGTCTGAATGAATCAAACAGCTCTTTTCTCAAAGAAAGCCGCTCTTTTAACGGCAGATACGCCCCTTCTGCTGCTTCCAGAATCGCCATGTCGATCAGGTCGCGCAGTTCCTCATCCTCCACCTGCATACGGCTCTCCATCTGCTCCATCAGACGCTGCCTCAAAACCATTTTCTGCTCCTGCATACTTCCCCCTGCCAGTTGTTTCTCTCACAACCGTTTACTCTTTAGAATGACTGGCAAAATCCCGCTCAATTTATCCCTGTCAAAAGACTTTGCCCCTTCTAATTTAATCCACAATGAAGATTATCCGCCCACACTGCTTCCCCGCAGCAGCTGCCGTACATAATCACCCAGTTCTCCCCATAAAAGCTGGTCAATATAATCACCCCGTCCAAAGCTGCCGTGATACGGAAGCTTCAGGCGTTTAATACGTTCCCTTAGCATGCCATTTCCTGTCTGTGAAAAATACTGCTCCAGCTCCTTAAGCTTTGCCAAAGACACCGGATCTTCCCGGATCGGCATATAGATTACCCGGCACAGCTTCATTACCGAAAGCGCCGTCCTGCGCCCGCTTCCTATATCCACTACCAGCGTATCATACGCACTCTCCCCGGCAATTGCCCGTATAAGCCCTGCGATCGCCTCCTCTCCTGCCTGATCCAGATCCTCCGGATAGCGCACCGGCGGAATATAGTCCAACTCCCCCATCGTGTGGACAACGCTGCTTAAACGAAGCGAATTATAGCTTCCACCGTTGTAAAAATACAACAGATCCGACAAATCACTCTTGTACTCTTCTTTCATCAAAACCGACAGACCGGAAAATTCCTCCAGGTTCAGATACAGCACCCGCTCCTCCTGTGCCAGAAGTTTTCCTATTGTCAGGGCAAACGAGGTCTTTAAACACCGTCCAACCGGCGAATACACTCCCAAAACCTTCGCCAGCCCCCGTCCGGACACCTCCGGCAGATCCCCCGGGCTTTCCCCATACCAGGTCATCACGTCGCGCACAATCGCATCGCTGGACTGGTATTTGTAGACACAGGGAACTGACGGACTAACCGGCTTTCCCCCATTATCCGATAAAAGAATGACCTTTTCCGCCCGGATAGACTCCTTTTCTTCCGCCGGAACATGCTCGCCCAACAACAGAAGCTTTACCGGATGTTCCGCCGCAAATGCCCGCAGCCGCTCGATCGAGCTGAACGCCACCACCTCAAACGGTATTTTTTCCTTCTGGTTAACTACCTCTGCAAACCGTGCCGCATAGACCGGATCCACATCATACACCGCCAGAATATGCTTCATCGCACCGCCACCTCCCTAATCACAAGCCATTTTCCTTACAGATACCGAATCAGCTCCGCCCCAATCACCCCCAGAAACAGGCACGGTGCCAGACAAAAAGATGCCTCTTTTCCATCCCGCGCTTCCAGATAGTACGGCTCGACGCTTCCCCCAAGCGCGGACCGGTACAAATAAAACACAAGATATGTAAGCCGCTGCCTGGCAATCCCACGCCGGATAAGTAATACAAGTGACCATATTCCGGCAGCTGCCAGCCCGCACAGGAAAATCCGCCCGCCCTGCCGCAGCCCGGCGACACCAAACAGGACGGCTGCCATTTTGATGTCCCCCGCACCTATCATGCGAAACAGATACAGAGGGAACAGGACAATCAGTAAACTCCCGACACGAATCAAATATCCACAAGTCTCGCCAATCCCCATCATAAGCGCCGCCCCATATCCCGGCAGCCGCCAGCCCCATCCGGCCGTATATCCCATCTTCATCCCCAGACCAAACCGAATCAAAAGAAACAACAGGCCGCCAAGCAGAAGCATCCCATTGGGAATACGGCGTTTTTTCAAATCCCAAAACGCACAGCCGCCAGTAAACAACAGCAGCAAAAAGGTCAATCCATCCCCTCCTTCTCTTTCGCATACATGAAACGAACAATTTCTGCACAGTATGTCCTCTTTTCAAAACTCCTGCCGCAAACGATAGCTGCCAGTCCTGCGCCAGCTTTTACCGCCACCTTTTTCCATTCATTTCCTGTATGCACTTCAAACATTCCTGAAAAATTATCGAACATTTCTCTGAACTTAACTTTTAGAATCTTAATAATAGATCAACGGGAAATCCGGATTCCCGTGACAGATGGAAGAACCCATCCATGAATGTTCCTCCATTATGAACAGTTTTTGGTCAAAAGTCAATCCCAAAACACCCGAAATATGCGCCAAAAACATCTCAAAAACTTTGTGCATCTGAACCCATTATTTTAGCTAGACAATTTCGTTATTTGAAAATAATTGCCAAAATATCTCTTTATTTTTTATCTATAAATACCCATTCCAGCATTTTCCTTTCCATTGACTGACGAAACAAAAAATGGTAAAATACTATTAGTTTAAATTTTTAAACCATTATAAAAGGAGGGGCCGCGATGAAAAAAGGAATAGAACTCAAACAGCATTTTCATACCTGTATGCCTCTTTTTATCGCGCTGGGCGATGAAATACGGCTGACGATCATCGAAGCGCTGACGGACGAAGCCCTCACGGGGCGCACAAAAAACAACGATGTGAACAAAAATCAGCCTGATAAGAACAATGACCGTCAAATCAGCCTGCCCGCCCAGTCCCGTCCGCATGGCTTAAACGTCCGGGAGATCACCGAACGGACCAGCCTGTCGCGCCCGGCAGTTTCCCACCATTTGAAGATCTTAAAGACAGCCGGGCTGATCGATGTCCACCGGGAGGGAACCTGCAATTATTATTATCTCTCAATCGAAGACAGCACCCGGAAATTGATGCAGCTCGGACATCTGCTGGAATCCGTGCTTTCCATGAACGCCTGAACCAGGATGCATATCTTTCCATTTTCTGAATATACTGATCGTTGTACCAATTTATAGGATTCAGAAAGAGAGCATCAAACCATGAAGCACAACCGCACCCACTGCTCCGGGAGCACCAGCACGGACATTTTTTCCGCCCACCCTGACCCGGAGCTGCTGACAGAACTGCGACAGACCATGAGCACGATCAACACCGTTTTCAACCATTTTGAAGAGGTCGTCGATCCGACTCTGATTGACTGCTATATCTACGAACTGAAAGCCGCACACCTCCGGTATCAGTTCCTTTTACGACATATTAAACAACAGGAAAATACCATTTAACCGACACAAGGAGGACCTTTCTCATGACAGCCTGGTACGACAAAGCTATCTTTTACCATATGTATCCTCTGGGAATGACCGGAGCACCGTTTGCCAATCCCTATCCCGTCTCCGATGAGACAGCGGATGGCACCTGGGACGTTTCCGCCGATTCCCGCATGGACGAACTGATGCAGTGGATTCCCTATTTAGAGAGCCTGCATATTTCCGCGCTTTACATCGGACCGCTGTTTGAATCATCCACGCACGGCTATGATACCCGCGATTTCCGGCTCATCGACCGGCGGCTGGGAACCAACGTCTCGTTCCGATCTTTCGTGGACTGCTGCCATGAGCATGGCATCCGCGTCGTCGTGGACGGTGTATTCAACCACACCGGTCGCGAATTTTTCGCCTTCCGCGACCTGCAGGCGCACCGTGACCAGTCCCCTTACGCCGGATGGTACAGGAACGTCAATTTCGGCTGGGGCAGCCCGCTCGGCGATTCCTTCGGCTACGAATCCTGGCACGGCATCTGGGAGCTTCCCTGCTTAAACCACGGAAATCCGGAAGTGCGGAACTATCTGCTTGACACTGTCCGTTTCTGGGTGCAGGAATTTGACATCGACGGTATCCGCCTCGACTGCGCGGGCGATCTTTCCTTTGAATTTATGCAGGAACTGCGCCGGCTGGCAAATGAAATCAAGCCGGAATTCTGGCTGATGGGCGAAGTCATCCACGGCGAATACGCCCGCTGGGTCAATCCGCAGATGCTTCATTCCGTCACCAACTACGAGATGCACAAAAGTATCTATTCCGCGCACAACGACCACAATTATTTCGAACTGGCACACAATGTCCGCCGCCTCGAAGCAGTGGGGCGGGATCTCTACACCTTTGTGGACAACCACGACGAAGACCGGATCGCAAGCAAACTGTTAAATCCGGCACATCTTGCGCCGCTTTACACGCTGCTGTTCACTCTTCCGGGCATTCCATCCATCTATTATGGAAGTGAATGGGGCATTCAGGGACGCCGCGGACACAACTCTGATACGGAACTCCGTCCGAGAATCCTGCCGCCGAGACCGCTTGCAGAAGAAATGCAGACCATCGACGGACAAAACACAGACATCCGCACAGATGACAACTGCCAGAGCTTTTCGAGCGCCACAGGCACAAACATACACGCAGGCGCAAACACCTGCTGCCAGACCACTTCAAGCACCACAGACTCAAACACAGATACCAGCGCAGGCACCGTGACACCGCTTACACTTCTGATCCAGAAACTCGCCGCCATCCACGCCGACGAACCGGCGCTTCACGGTGGGCGTTATCAGGAACTTCTGCTGACAAACCGGCAGTACGCATTTGCCAGACACGGTGACCACCAGGCGATCCTTACCGCTGCCAACAACGATGACAACGCCGCTTATTTACAAGTTCCGCTTCCATTCCACACGACAACGGAACAAGCTACGGATCTGATTACCGGAAAATCGTTTTTGATCGATAAGAATACAAACAAAATTCAGATAGAATTAGAGGGTAACAGCGCTGTTATTCTCGGAATCACGGAGGGGTAACCTTATGAAAAAAGCAGCTTCCACTACTAAACGAACCACATCGAAAAAACCAAAGACAGAGGGACTTGGCGTGATCGGCGAGCTTGACCGGTATCTCTTCGGAGAAGGCCGCCACTACCAGCTCTACCACAAGCTGGGCGCACACCCTTATACATATCGCGGACAGGACGGCTACTATTTCGCGGTCTGGGCGCCGCACGCAGCCGCCGTCAGCCTGGTCGGCGACTTCAACGCCTGGAATCCGGATGCAACCCCGATGAAGCCGGTCGCAGACAGCGACATTTACGAGCTCTTCGTACCGGGACTTGGCGTGGGACAGCTCTACAAATTCGCCATCACCACGCACACGGGAACGATTTTATTTAAGGCAGATCCATATGCATTTTCGGCAGAATACCGTCCGGGAACCGCTTCCGTGACCGCCGATATCCGCGGCTTCAAATGGAACGATTCCAAATGGATGGAATCGCGCGCGGGCACCGATCCGGTCAAGGCGCCCATCTCTATCTACGAGGTTCACTTAGGATCCTGGAAAAAGAAAAACCGCCCGGAAAAGGACGGTTATTACACTTACATGGAAGCCGCGCATGAGCTGGCTGACTATGTTCTGGAAATGGGCTACACCCATGTAGAGCTCATGGGAATCGCCGAACATCCGTATGACGGCTCCTGGGGCTATCAGGTAACCGGCTATTTTGCCCCGACCTCCCGCTACGGAACCCCGACGGAATTTATGTATTTCGTCAATTACTTACATAAAAAAGGCATCGGTGTCATCCTAGACTGGGTTCCGGCGCATTTTCCGAAGGATGCACATGGACTTGCCGATTTCGACGGACAGGCGCTCTATGAGTACGCCGACCCGCGCAAAGGCGAGCACCCGGACTGGGGTACCAAGGTCTTTGATTATGCCAAAAACGAGGTATCCAATTTTCTGATCGCCAACGCGCTCTACTGGCTCGATGAATACCACATCGACGGTCTGCGCGTGGACGCCGTCGCTTCCATGCTTTATTTAGACTATGGACGCCAGGACGGACAGTGGGTACCAAATAAATATGGCGACAACAAAAACCTCGAAGCCATCGAGTTTTTCAAACATTTAAACAGCGTGATCCGTGGCCGGAAGGACGGCGCCATCATCATTGCCGAGGAATCCACCGCCTGGCCGAAGGTTACCAAGAGCCCGGAGGAGGACGGTCTTGGATTTACCTTCAAATGGAATATGGGCTGGATGCATGACTTCCTCGAATACATGAAGCTCGACCCGTATTTCCGTAAATTTAACCACAACAAAATGACCTTCGGCATCACCTACTGCACCAGCGAAAACTTCATTCTGGTGCTCTCGCACGACGAGGTCGTCCACCTCAAATGCTCGATGATCAACAAAATGCCGGGCGAATACGAGGATAAATTTGCCAACCTGAAAGTCGGCTACACTTTCATGCTCGGACATCCGGGCAAGAAACTTCTCTTCATGGGACAGGATTTCGGTCAGTTCCATGAATGGGATGAAAAAGTCTCCCTCGACTGGTACCTTACGAAAGAGCCGTTCCATGCCGACCTCCAGAATTATGTGAAAGGACTTTTGACGCTCTACCACAAATATCCGGCGCTCTACCGCCTGGACGAGGAGTATGACGGCTTCCAGTGGATCAACGCCAACGACGGAGACCGCAGTATTTTCAGCTTTATCCGCCGCGATGAAACACAGAAAAAGAATCTTCTCTTCATCTGCAACTTCACCCCGGTAGACCGCGACGATTACCGCGTCGGTGTTCCGAAACGCGGCACCTACACGCTGCTGCTTGACCAGGAACACGGCTACTACAAGCGCGGCGATAAGATCAGCCATTACCGCTCCATCAAGAGCGAATGTGACGGACAGCCATACTCCTTCGCGTACCCGCTTCCGGCGTATGGGACTGCGGTGTTCCGGTTCTCATAAAATAATATTCCTATGAAGTCAAAAAAACTGCCGCAGACAGACTGTTTATATGGGGGGATACAGTCTGCCTGCGGCATGTTTTATTTATACGAGTTCTGATTCGTGACCCAATCAATTTTATCCGCGGATCGCCGCTTCCAGCTGCTTCAGCGCTTTCTCCACCGTCGCCCGCGGGCATGCGATATTGATCCGCTCGAAGCCCTCGCCGTCAGGTCCGAACATCGCGCCGCTGTCCAGCCACAGATGTGCCTTGCCCACGATCAGATGTTCCAGCTCTTTTTCATTCAAATGAAGCGCTTTAAAATCCAGCCACAGAAGGTAGGTTCCCTCTGGCTCGATCAGACGGATTTCCGGCAGATGCTCTTCCAGATACGCCTTCACAAACTTCCGGTTCTCCTCCAGATACGCTTTTAGCTGTGCAAGCCACTCCGCTCCCTCTTCATACGCCGCCTGGCATGCTACCAGTCCCATCAGACCGACCTGGCTGTAGCCTGCCGCCGCGATCTCCTTTAAGAGTTTCTTCCGAAGCTCTGGGTTCGGCACAAAGATATTGGAAATCTGCAGTCCCGCCAGATTGAACGTCTTAGATGGTGCCGTGCAGATCAGGCAGTTCTGCTCAAACTCTGCACCCAGCTTCGCAAATACTGTGTGCGGATGTCCCTCGCGGGTAAAATCACTGTGGATCTCATCGCTGACCACGAGCACACCGTGACGCAGGCAAATCTCGCCACCCCGGCGCAGTTCTTCCTCGCTCCAGACACGTCCGACCGGGTTGTGCGGACTGCAAAGCAGGAACAATTTGACCTTATTTTCCACGATCTTCGTTTCCAGAGCATCCAGATCCATCGTGTAATAGCCATCCGTGATTTTCAGCGGGCTGTTGACAATCTTACGCCCATTGTCCGTAATTACTTCCGAAAACGGATAGTACACCGGCTGCTGAAGCAGTACGCCGTCACCTTCCTTTGTATACGCCCGGACAGCCGCCGCCAGCGCGAATACAACGCCCGGTGTCTTCACCAGCCACTCCGGTTTCGTCTCCCAGCCAAAGCGCTCCCGGTACCAGTTCTGGACTGCCGCAAAATAGCCCTCTTTTCCATCACTGTAGCCGAAAATACCATGTTTTACTGTCTCTTCCAGCCGCTCTAAAATCGCCGGAGCCGTCTGAAAATCCATATCAGCCACCCAAAGCGGTAAAATATCCGCTGGTTTTCCTCGCTCGATGACAAAATCATATTTTAAACAGTTGGTACCATGCCGGTCCACCACTTTGTCAAAATCGTATTTCATGCATTTTCCTCCCAATCCATCGTTCCTGTCAATGAACGGTTTTCACTCTGGCATCCTGTCATCCATGCCCATATCCCACTGCCCATGCAAAACCGATACCAGACATATCTATCCTCTTTTGTAACTGTTCAGTACCTTCACAGTCACGCGCAAAAATCCATTAAAAATTGC
>OFMV01003246.1_pt1 | contig 9774 bp, 7 predicted proteins | sample 1541881 | NCBI WGS metagenome assembly OFMV01 (sample SAMN04209220, study PRJEB22552) | human gut metagenome | biome: gut; material: feces | host: Homo sapiens | place: USA: Oklahoma
TGTTTTTAATGCGATGCTGATTTATTTTCTTGTAAAAGGAGAATCTGGGAGAAGGCAGGTCTTTCCGGTGATTGTAGCCTCCTCTTGTATATCCGTTTCAAAATTTTTCATCAGACCGTGAATGAAACATTCACCTTTCCCCAGCTTATCAATTTTCCAAAGATCCTTTTTGCTCAGATTCAGTGCGTCTGCCATGGCTCTTTTGGAACTGCTGTCAGGCTTAAAATATACATTTATGCCTGCTTGTCTCAGTGTGTGGCTCTCGCGAATGCTACCGATGAATTGTGTGCTAATGTTCAGACCAAGGTTATACTTTCTACCTTCTCGCATAATCTGACTGATGATACTTCCCTTTTCAAGGTTTTCGTTTTGGATTTCATCAATGAAGATGTTGAACTGAGGCAATCCTTCTTGTGTCATCTTTCTATGCTTCTGCGTCTGGAAAAGAGAAGAAAGTAGCATATTGGTAAGTGGTCTCTGTGTATTCATACTTGGCTCATCCACTTTGATAACCACAATGTTTTTGCATGATTCCAAAAATGTGTACCAATCTGCCATACTTTCATTATGATTGCACTCTATAATTTCTTCAAAGACATCATTCAGCTTGCTGTATACACTATATCTTGTGCTATCATTCACTTCTGGAAAATCTTCTTTTAAGACAAAAAGAAGAATCTCATAATTACACTCATTTTCTACCACACACTCCTTTAATGCCTTTTTCAGAAAGTTTATCTGGATTTGCGATGCATTTGGCATCGCCTGACTGATGATTTCACCAAAGCAGTTTGTTTGCTTGGTGACAGAATAATCTTGGTATTTGTACATTAAATCAACAGGTAGCCCTAATTTAGAAATGTCATGGAAGGAAATGTACTGCTCGATAAATTCCTTGGACAGACTCTTCTCCAACTCCTCTTTGGAAAAAGAGTCGCTGCTGTCAAAAACGATTACACGCTTTTCTTTCTGTGCCAGTCTTGCCATGAGCTGTGTCATGAAAACGGTTTTGCCCATTCCTGAAATGCCAGTAATGCAACGGTGCTGATTCTCCCCTTCAATCAACATTTGTCCAGCATATTGACCAAAGGCATTTTGAACAAGCGGTAGGAAATCGGATTCATCTGTTCTGTCTGTGAAATATTCCTTATTGCTGAGACTATCAATGCGTTTAATTGTTTCAGAGGTTACCAAATCACAATATCTTACCGCAACCAGGTTAATATGAACCGCCATGCCATCCGAATCATAGACAGTTGTAGGCTTTTTGTGTCCATTTGTAGCAACCAGATACTCATGTTTTGCAAGTGGATTGAGAATGCCGTTTACCGTTTGAGCTTCTGTAATTTCAGGAAGAAAATAGTTCTTCAATATGCGTTCTTCCATCAGCATAAGATCACCATCAACAATGATTGTATCAGAACCTCTCTCATACTTCATTTCTCTGTCCAGTTTTACAACTTGAAACTTTCCTTCTGTAACGAAGTTGTTTAGCAGTTTGGAAAAGGAATCAATGACAGAAAACGTCTTTCCTCCTTCAAAATTCTGTGAATCAAGAAGTGTTTTTTTGAGGTGCTTCTCAAAATCTAAATTGGTCTCAACATGAAAAATGCGTTTCCAGAGAGCATAAACTGATAAGAGCACAGCGTACGTCGTACAAAAACGATCTGAAGAAAACGTGCTTTTCTCTGCCATTTTTATCATTTCGATATTTTTTCGCAGGAATGCATCATATTCATCGATATGTCCACAGAATGTTTCTGCAAAATATCGCATCATTTCATCAAGATTATTGGAAAGTTCAAAGTGCTCTTTCTCGGAATATTCTTTGCCGAAATTTTCACTTGTCTCCAGAAAAATTCCCATTTCCTGCGGCAAATAATGTTGAATTTCATTCGAAATAAAAGCAACATTAAATGCTTTGCAAGCAATATCAGATTTGAAATTCAGAATGGAATCAATTGCCTTTATCCGTTTATTGCAAGTTTCACTAACTGTATCATCAATCAGCACAACTGTTTCATCTTTGCTCTGTTTCAGTACATTGGTCAGCTCATAATTACTCATAGTTAATGAATATGGCTGCTTGTCTCTGTTATATGTCTTTAGAAATATACCAATCAGCTGTTTTGCTTCGATACTCAGAAACGAAACTGAAAGGATTGGTATACAATTGCAGTGAATGTATTCCAGATAAGTTGATAGCATTCCTGCACAAGCATACGTCAAAAGAAATATTTCAGTCACAGATTTTAAATACTTTTCCACATTTGCAAGGATCGTTTCACAGGTATTTCTGACGGCAGGCAGATACTTATTTTGATAAGGTTCTGAAATAAAATCATCGTAAATACCACACACATTTGATTCCCCACAAGTAAACTTAGCCCCAGTAAAAACTCCATCTTTCGCTCTGAAAATCATTCCTGGAAATTCAGGAATGACTATAATCGATGTCTTGTTTTCAATAATATTCATAATCAAATTATAAAGACAATCATTTGCAACATCATTCTTGCATTTGGTTCTAAAGAACGGAAAATATTTCATCAGTCTTTTGGCTGAAATATCTTTTATAGGGATGATTGTTGTTTCAGATTTCTTTGTCGTTGTTGCATATTCAATAACAACGCTTTCGTGTTGCTCTCCATCTACGGTAGAATAGAGAATGAAACTTCCTATGAATTTTATATATCCGACTTCTTTTTTCTTTCCATTTGCTTCTCTGCACCAAATTGTACCCAAACTGTCATAATTAAACTCTCTGGAACCAAGTTCTCTCTGAGATTTCAATGATTCGATAGTCCCACTAAGCTGCTCAATTGTTTTTAAATCAACCTTATGAGTTTCATATGCCTCATGCATAATAGCGCTCAATTGACTCTGATAATTTTGACTTTGCATAGAAAAGTCTTTTTCAAGTTGACTACATCTTACTTTAAAGTGATCACGTTCTGCGATAATTGTGTTTACGTTTTGGATTGGATTGTATGCATTCATCATAATCTTCTCCTTTGAATCAATACGGTTAATACGGATTGTTATGCCAGATCTGGTTGATCTGCTTACTTCATGAAGTCTGTTACCAGTATATCATCCTAAAATCCAAAAATCAATAATTTATAAAAAATAGTGAAAAACAAATTTGTATAAAAACATAACGCATATTTAATTGAACAAAAAAAGAAAACACATTTAAAATAGTGATTGACACAAGTCAGAAAAGAAAGTATAATAGAAATAGATACTTGGGAGGTGGCATTATGAAAAAATGGATATGTGCAAAGGATGTTACATCACTTGCTGTTATAGAGCTAATGCATGGAAAAAAGACAAAGGTGGCAGTGAAAACAGAAAATGGTAATTTTGAAGTACAAACAAAATCAATTATTACGCAATATCTCAATCCTAATAATGACAGAAAGAAAATGACAAGACGAATTGCAGATACTGTCTGCAATAATTTCGAGTACTACATGAAAGAGGCATCAAGCAAAGAAAACTTCTCATTCATGTGTGGAAAAGCACTACTTTTCATATACTCTATTAGTAAAGTAGATTTGACTTATATTCTTCAAAATCAATATAGTAGTTCTGCAAAGGAAGAAATCTCTGCTTTTCTCTTGAAAGTAGTACGGTCTGTTTTTGAAGGATTTGTACAAAGAGAGTGCATTCAATATTCCGAACTAGAAGAACTTGTCTACACAACTATTTTTGATAAAAACATATTTGATGAGATTACAAAAGATACGACAAATGATATTGATATTTCAAGAAGCACCTATATGCAGTATCTTCCTATGCTTGATAGCCCCTGTTCCATTGCTGGGGAAGTATCTGACATTCTTCTAACATATCTCACAGAATTGATTCTGGCTGACAGTCGAGAAGAATTTATACAAACACATGCTGTTTCAGGAATAGTTCCTTTTGCAGAAAATTTTTCTGGAATTCATTGGAAAGAACGATGCTTTCAACAAAGATTTGGAACGTTCCTTCTTTTTCAACCAAACTCCATGATAAGAAAAGAAGGAAATTATCTGCTTGAAAAAATTCGACTACAGTTATATAAAAATGCAATTTATACATTACTTCAAAAATATGATACTATTGAAAACAGAGATTTAAAACAAAGCAGCTACTTTCAAGATGCCATGAGCAAACTTGAAAATTATACGAATTTCATCAAACTTCAAGTAAAAATGGACAAAGAACTTGGATTGTTTGGTCGCTTTAAAATCTATAGAAAAGTAATTGATACACCTCGAAAACTGATTACAGAAATGATGGATTTTGTTTTCTATGGTGTTTATGCGAAAGTGGGCAGAGTTGAGTTAATACAAAGAAATGGAAAAAAGCATGAGATTTTAACTGAAGTATCCAGAGATTACATCAGCAAATATGTAAATGGAGAACAAAAGAAATTTACTGGTGCTGTAAAGGATGCTCTATATTACAGAATCAAGTATAACATAGAAAACAAAGAGCATTTTATATCTTTACTGTGGCAGTTTATGTATTATGCATTCAGTTTGGATTTTTACATGGTCGAATCAAAAGAGGATTGGCTTCGACTCATGAAAAAAATGCTGGAAGACGTAGAGTGTGGTAAATCCATGGAGAATCTCAGAGAAGATATGCAGATATCCTTCGACGAATGGCAACTTAAAAAGATACTCTATAATCAAACAATAAAATTTCCACCGCTTACAATCAAGTACTTTCGACACATTGATGCTTCTGGATGGATTCGTTATACAGAGGTACAGAGCAGGATTTTAAATATAGACAATGGATTCGATACTGTACAGATCCGGAATGAAATGACCATAAGATATATCGATCTCAAAATCGATCGGCTTATGGAAAAACTGTACAAAACAGTTGAACTTGCAGAGAAGTCGTTTTCTACTCGATCCCATGAGGAAATAAAGGCATACAAACTACAACTTGGTGACGAGCAAACCAATTGGAAAATTCAATTTTTATCAAATCTGTGTGATGAAAATGACAATAAAATAGCTCTTTCAGAAGGAGAATTAAAAGAGTTGCTCTCCTATATCTCCATGCTAATTATCAGTAACAGAATCCATTCTGAAAATTGCAATAAGCGAAAAGAAGAATTTGAAATCTATGCCAAGAGAATTTTCAACCTGAAATCTGTGAGATATGAAACCATATATGGTTTATGTAAAACAAATGGTGACAGGAGAAATAAAGAATTGTTTGATAGACAGAATGCTGAATTGTGGAAAAGCAAAGTAATACAAAATCTCTATAAATGGGTAAAAAGAATATTGGAATATCTTGTTTACTCAGAATGGATCGATGAACATTGGAATCATATATAATTTTTGCTTTTCTCGATTTTTTACGAATTTCAAAAAAATGAAAGTGGAAAAAATCAAAAAGGCAGAGCCTTTTGAGAAAAAACAAAACTGGATTTTTCTAAATTCGTAAAATTTTCAGAAAATGAAAAAATTTTCTCAGGAACAATGCTCATGAAAATCTGAAAAAATAGAGCTACTACGAAAGAAAGTATTACTTTTTTAACAGACAACCTAACATAAAAGTAAAACTATATTCAGTTAGATTGACAGTTATGTACCATGTTGATTGGAATACAGCAAAATCAGATGCAGGGAGACAGAGGTATTACCATTACCTCTGTCTTGCAGATTTTATTAAAATAAACTTGTTGTATATTTATTTTAATAAAAGAAATTTATATATTTATATACATAATATATAGTATAATGAATATAGTTTAATTTTACTTTTAATCACACTATAACAAGGAGGATGTACTATGAAAAGTGAATCAGAAAAGAAATCCGTTGTAAAAAGCATCAAGCTTTCTCCATCACAGCTACAACAAATTGAAGAAAAAGCAAATGAAAAAAATATGACTTTTAGCAGTTATATGGTAGACTGTGCCTTACATAACAACCAGGGTATCACTCCTCAGATTGCTGTTAAATATCAGGAGCTTGTTAATATGGTTCAGGAGATTGCAGACAACGTCAGAAAGGAAGAATTGCGACGAAAAGCAGATGATCTATGTGAACTGTTTCATTCTGTAACACCCATAGAAAAGTATGAAAACCTAAAAAGAAAAATGGGACTATTTATAGAAGGAGGATTGGACGTATGGGAATCTTTAAAATGATCAGACATACAGACGATGGATTACGGTATCTGTATAACGCTTTGCATTACACCATGGGCATCCATACCGATTATGATAAGCGTTGCAGTCCAAACGTTGACATATACAACGCTTATGAACAGTTTTTGTTCGTGAAGAAGTATTTTGGAAAAACAAGCGGTAATCCTGTATTTCATTTTATTGTCGTATACAATTACAATGCAAAATCTACATGGGGTTATAATGATGAACATACTGCGGAGATGAGTCATAGAATTGCATCTTACTTTTCAGACAGATATCAGATTGTTTACGGCATACATCATAAACCCTGCTACAACAAATGTGGAAAGTGTACTTCTTTGTATCATGTACATTTCATAATGAATTCTGTAAGCTATATAGATGGTAAGATGTTCTCTGGAAATTGTACTGAAATCTATGCTTTTCTGGAACATATTAAGCGTGTTACAGGCGACAAATCTTGGACAATGGAATATGATTCCGATAAAGAAAACGGCAATAACGGCGTTTTCCCTGTAATATGAGTGTGATGGAGCTTATTTCTGTTGATATTGCATGAGAGAAAAATTGCCTGTCATCAGAGAAGGCAGTGAGCAGGTTGTAGATACTTCATTTCTATTCCGTTGTTCCAGTTTTTTTAAAAATGCGGTTGTGTAACTGAGAAAATTGTGATATAATAATTGTATACAAGAGTTTGCAAGTTAGGAGTGAACAGCAAGATATGACAACAAAAGAAATCGATGAAAAAAGCTTAGAAAATGCAAAACGATTATTTTCAAGCGATGAAATTGATAAAATAGAAGTCGGCACAGTAAAAGGCTTGCAGGCAATTCATAAAGCACTTTTTGATGGCTTATATGGCTTTGCTGGAAAAATCAGAACGATGAATATTGCAAAGGGCAATTTCCGTTTTGCAAATAGCCTGTATTTAGATGCGGTTCTTTCTGCGGTCGAGAAGATGCCGGAAAATACATTTGAGGAAATCATTGCAAAGTATGTTGAAATGAATGTGGCTCACCCGTTCATGGAAGGTAATGGCAGAAGCACAAGAATCTGGCTGGATATGATTCTGAAAAAACGTCTGGGAAAAATAACAGATTGGGCAAAAATTGACAAGGTGCAATATCTACAGGCAATGGAAAGAAGCACAATCAATGACCTGGAATTACGGTTTCTGATACAGCCAAATCTGACAGATAAGGTGGATGACAGAGAGGTAATTTTCAAGGGAATCGAACAGTCGTATTATTACGAAGGGTATGAAAAATAAGGCACTCCAAAAATGGCTGGATGGAATCGGATTATTTTGACTTTCATTTTCCGAGCAATCCAGTCATTTTTTCTTTTTGTGGGAAACTGAAATAACCTATAGAAATCCGATTAAACTTGAAACTGCATACAGCATTTCATGGAAAGGCTGGTATGCTCAAGCAAGCAATATAAAAAATCACCAAATGATCCGAAAAAATACAAACATAATTGTAATAGTAAAAGGAGGTGAAATTTATGAAAAGCATTCCATATACCGAAATGAAGTACATGCTGACTGTTCGTGAGACAGCAAAAATACTCGGTACCAGCATTCATACGATTTACAGATTGATAGAATCAGGTGAATTGAAATGTAAGAAAATGAGTGTCAGAAAAACAATGATACCTGCGGAAGAAATAGAACGATATATCAGCGAACATTAAAAGGAGATTGCATATGCTTACAAACAAAGAAATCCTTACCCGTGAGGAAGTCATGGAGTTCCTGAAAATTGGAAGAAGTACGTTTTATCGCCTGCTCCAGACGGGAGAGCTGAAAGGCTTTAAAGAGGGAAACCGATATAAAGTACCTGTCGAATCAGTAGAAAAATATGTAGAGATGAAAATGAGAGCATGAACACAATCAGAGAAAAAATTTTTGAAGCACCTCGAAGTACCGCATTTTTTATCTTCAAAATTCTGCACATTCCCCCAAAAACGTTTTGGAAGATATTGATTCTTTCGTAAAATTATGCTATAATAAAAACAAGAATTCCCCATGTTAGGAGTGTTCCTTTGGAAGAACTGATAAAACTGGATTCTTATCCGATCAGAGGGCTTGTCGGGCGACTCTTGCAGGATAAGACAACAAGAAAAAATATCCTATTTGCATCGGACAGCTATGCAGATTACGGCGATAAATATAAAGAGAATTTGCAAATGACAGAAGAAGTGTTGCTGGGATTTGCTTCCTGCGACATTCAGCCAAGAGCGTACAAGGCAACAGCGGAGCAGACAGAACGCACCCGCAAACGTGCGGAGGTGTTTACACCTGCGTGGATTGTCAATCAGATGAATAACCACTGCGATGCGGAATGGTTCGGTCGTCCCGATGTGTTCAATCATCAGAGCGGTCAGGAGTGGACAGTCAACACAGAACCAATCGAATTTCCGAAGGGCAAAAACTGGAAGCAGTATGTGGATTCCAGACGGTTGGAGATCACCTGCGGAGAAGCTCCCTATATTGTGTCCCGTTATGATGCCGCTACAGGCGAGATCATTCCGATTGAGCGACGCATCGGCATTCTTGACCGCAAGCTGCGTATCGTGAACGAGAACGCCACCGATGAAGACGAATGGTTCAAATGGGCGTTTCGGGCATTCCAGAGCGTTTACGGCTATGAATATCAGGGCGACAACCTGCTGATTGCCCGCATGAATCTGTTGTATACACTGGCAGACTACATCGAAGCGAAATGGCACAGGCAAGCAACACAAAAGGAGTTGGAGAAGTTTCTGAATGTGATCTGCTGGAACTTCTGGCAGATGGACGGCATAAAAGATACAGTTCCTTTGGGCAGCCCCAGTGAAGTTTATCATCAGATGTCACTTTTTGGGGAAGAAGAACCGGAAGAATTACACAAGGATGATTGCAAAATCTACGATTGGAGAGGGCAGAAATCCTTGCTGTTTCGTGATAGGGAAGAAGGTATGTTGGGCATGAAATTTGATTTTGTGATTGGAAATCCGCCGTATCAGGACAATACACTCGGCGATAATGCGACTTACGCTCCACCTATTTATCATTTATTTATGGATGCCGCTTTTACCGTTTCAGATAAAGTCGAACTTATTACACCTGCTCGATTTTTATTTAATGCGGGTAGCACTCCTAAATCATGGAACGTCGAAAGACTAAACGATAGCCATTTCAAAATTCTGTTTTTTGAACAAGATAGTACTAAGGTGTTTAAGAACACAGCAATAACGGGCGGTCTTGCCATCTCATATCGTGATGCCAATACAAATTATAAAGCAATAAAAGTTTTTACTCGGTTTTCTGAACTTAATTCTATTTTGCATAAGGCAAATAATGCACCTGACTTTCAAAGTCTTGAACCTATTGTTGTATCTCGAACTGCTTATAGGCTAACCGAAAAAATGCACGAAGACCACCCCGAGGCAATTGAACAGTTGAGTGAAGGTCACGCTTATGATATGTCTTCTAACATTTTTGAACGTTTACCACAGATTTTCTTTGATTCCAAACCCGAAGATAAATATAATTATATCCGTATTTATGGGAAAATAGGTACAACAAGGTTATATAAGTTTATTAGAGAGGATTATGT
>OFMV01003269.1_pt1 | contig 9729 bp, 7 predicted proteins | sample 1541881 | NCBI WGS metagenome assembly OFMV01 (sample SAMN04209220, study PRJEB22552) | human gut metagenome | biome: gut; material: feces | host: Homo sapiens | place: USA: Oklahoma
ATCATTGCGAAAAATGAACCTTATGCCAAGGCCTCCCCTACTAGGGGAGGTGGCATCGAGCGAAGCGATGATGACGGAGAGGTTTAACCCGTTTTATTCTCAGGAGGTTCCATTTCATGCCCGGCGATCTACACAACCACACCACCTATTCCGATGGCTCCGTGCCCGTGGCCCGGCTGCCCCTGATGGCAGCCCGGGTGGGGCTGGATGCCATGGCCATCTCTGACCACGATACGCTGCGCAGCGTGCAGTATGCCTACGACCACCCGGTGCAGGATGGGGTAAAACTCATCCCGGCCACCGAGCTCACTGGCTACGATTACGAGCGCCAGCACCGGGTCCACCTGCTGGCCTACTGGCCCGACCCCGAGAGCGAGGCCCTGCGCCGCCACTGCGATATCATGCGCCAGCGCCGCAACGAGTGCTGTTTGCAGAGCGCCCGGGAGCTGGAAGCCATCTTCCCCCAGTTCCGCACAGAGCAGGCGCTGGAATACGCCAGAGACAGCGGCGTGCTCTATAAGAGCGGCATCATGCAGGCGCTGCGGGAGCTGGGCCTTGCCGACAGCATCTACGGCGAGCGCTACCATGAGCTGTTCGGCTGGAACCCGCGGGGCAGGGTGCTCCACTCACCCGAATACATCCCGGTGCGGGAGGTGCTGGCCACAGCCAGGGCTGCCGGTGCCGTGGTGGTATTCGCCCACCCCACCGTGTACAAAAGTATGCCCCTGCTCCGGGAGCTGGTCAGGGAGGGGATGGTGGACGGCATCGAGATCGACCACCCCAGCAACAGCCCCGAGGACAAGGCCGAGTGTGCCGCCCTCTGTGGGCAGTATCACCTCATCCACACCGGCGGCACCGACTTCCACGGGGCCAACCACAAAAAGGTCTACCCCGTGGGCACCTGCACCACCCCCGATGACCAGATCGCGCGGATCGAGGAGCTGGCCCGGAAGAGAAAAAAGTAAACCGATTTGAGCATTCTTATGAGAACTGCCAAGGCCTCGCCCTTCGGGAGAGGTGGCATTGCGTCAGCAATGACGGAGAGGGTGAGTTCGGTAAAGTCCGTGAGCATCCTCACCCTCTCAGTCTCGCTTTGCTCGACAGCTCCCCCGAAGGGGGAGCCCTTGGCAAAGAGGGCAGGTTCCGCCCCTTGCAGGAACGTTGTTTTTGTAGTATAATGCAGGCAAGTCAAAAAAGAGAGGATGTTTCCCATGAGCAAATCTTTCAGCTTCCCCAATGTGGGCACCTGTTCCAAGCAGACCAACATCGTGCTGAGCGATGACCACACCATCGAGTCCGTTGAGGTCATCGGCGGCTGCAACGGCAACCTCAAGGGCATCAGCCGCCTGCTCAAGGGCATGAAGGCTGAGGATGCCATTGCCCGCATGGAGGGGACCACCTGCGGCCCCCGCCCCACCAGCTGCCCCGACCAGATCGCCAAGAACCTGAAAAAGGCTCTGGCAGAGATGTAACCATCAACGCAGAGAAAGCGTCGTGCATTGCACGGCGCTTTTTTGCTGTGCAGCACCCTCTCAGTCTCGCTTTGCTCGACAGCTCTCCCAAAGGGAGAGCCAACGCATCGTCTCAATTCAGCAGCCCCTAAAGGCCAGGCCGCAATTGGCTCCCCCCTCGGGGGAGCTGGCAAAGCCGATAGGCTTTGACTGAGAGGGTTGACACAAATTGCTGTTTTTTTCGTGGAGGTTGAGCCTATACTTTGCTGTGTATGAAACAATACAGCAAGGAGCAGAGCATGAGCATTTGGGAAGCATTCGGCATGGGCAGACACAAGGGGTTTTCGCGGGAGGCAGGGCTGCTGCTGGACGAAGCCGTGGAGCTTGCGGGCAGCATGGGCTGTGCCCGGGCGGATACCGGGCACCTGCTGCTTGCCATGCTGCAGACCGACCGCGGCCCGGCGGGGCGGTTTCTGGCGGGCAAGAACATCACCGAGCCCGCCGTGCGCCGCCAGCTGGCCGAGGGCCGCACCAGCCCGGCCCGCCAGCTGGACAGAAAGGCGCTGGCTCCAGACCTGCGCCGGGCCATGGATTATGCCCTCATCGGGGCGCAGAACGCCCACCTGCCCAAGGCGGAACCGGAGCATCTGCTCTGTGCCATGCTGGAGGATACCGACTGCGCGGCGGGGGTGCTGCTGGCCTCCATGGGGGTGCAGCTGGCCGAGGCCGTGCGGGAGTGCCGCCAGCTCTCGGGGCAGTTCATCCTGCCCGGCACGCCCCGGGCCAGCGCCATGCCCCGGGGCAGCCGCGCCAGCGATAAGTATTGCCGCGACCTGACCCGCCGCGCGGTGGACGGCGAGCTGGACCCGGTGTTCTGCCGGGATGCGGAGCTGGACCGGATGGTGGAGATCCTGTGCCGCCGCCAGAAGAACAACCCCTGTCTGGTGGGGGAGCCGGGCGTGGGCAAAACGGCCCTTGCCGAGGGCCTTGCCCAGCGCATCGCCAGCCGGAACGTGCCCCGGATGCTGCAGGGACGGCGGCTGCTGGCGCTGGATATGGCCAGCCTTGTGGCGGGCACCAAGTACCGGGGCGACTTTGAGGAGCGGTTCAAGACCCTTCTGGAGGAGCTTGTGCGGGACGGCAGCGCCATCCTGTTTGTGGACGAGTTCCACACCATCGTGGGAGCCGGCGCGGCAGAGGGAGCCATTGATGCCGCCAGCATCCTGAAGCCCGTGCTGGCCCGGGGGGAGCTGCAGCTCATCGGGGCCACCACCGATCAGGAGTTCCGCACCCATATCCAGAAGGATGCCGCACTGGAGCGCCGCTTTGGCCGGGTGCAGATCGAGGAGCCTACCCCGGCGCAGGCCGCGGCGATCCTGGAGGGGCTTGCCCCCCGCTACGAGCGGTACCACAGCGTGCATCTGCCGCCCGAGACGCTGCGGGAGGCTGTGGAGCTCTCGGTGCGGTACCTGCCGGGGCGCTTCCTGCCCGATAAGGCCATCGACCTTGTGGACGAGGCCTGTGCCGCTGCCCGCATCCGCGCCGAGCGGGAGGGGAAAGCAGATCCCACCCTCACCCGGGAGGACATTGCCCGGGTGGTGGCGCAGGCCAGCGGCGTGCCCGTGGAGCGGGTGGGGGAGAAGGAGCGGGAACGGCTGGACAAGCTGGAATCCCGCCTCAACGCCGAGATCGTGGGCCAGCAGAAGGCCGTGGCGGCGGTGGCCGGGGCCATCCGGCGCAGCCGCACCGGGCTGGGGGAGCCGGGCCGCCCCATGGGGGCCATGCTCTTTCTGGGGCCCACCGGCGTGGGCAAGACTGCCCTTGCCAAGGCCCTTGCCGCCAGCTGGTTCGGCAGCGAGAAGGCCCTGCTCAAGTTCGATATGTCGGAGTATCAGGAGCAGCACACCGTGGCGCGTCTGCTGGGTGCGCCTCCGGGCTATCTGGGCCACGACGAGGGCGGTCAGCTCACCGAGGCCGTCCGCCGCCGACCCTACAGCGTGGTGCTCTTTGACGAAATCGAAAAGGCGCACCCGGATATTCAGAATGTGCTCCTGCAGATGCTCGAGGATGGCCAGCTGACCGACTCCATGGGCCGCAAGGCGGATTTCCGCAATACCATCGTCCTGCTGACCTCCAACCTCGGCGCACGATTCCTTGCCGGGCAGAGCGCACCGCTGGGCTTCGGGGCGGGAAGCGAAGCCGCCTTTGAAAAGCAGTCGGAAGCCGCCGTTGCCGAGGCGAAGAAATGGTTCCGGCCGGAGCTGGTGGGCCGTCTGGATGAGCTCATCGTCTTCCGCCCGCTGGAGGAGCAGAGCCTCTGCTCCATCGCCGAAAAGCTGCTGGGCCAGCTGGAAGAGCGTGCTGCCCGCAGCGGCTATCAGTTGACCCACACGGCCCGGGTCGGCCCGGCGCTGGCGGCAAAAGCACATTCGCCCTATGGCGCGCGAGAGCTGCGCCGACAGGTAGACCGGGCCGTGGAGCAGGCCTTCGCCGACCAGATCGCCTCCGGCAGTGTGAGCCTCGGACAGCACTGGACGGCAGACTGTGCCGAGGACGGCACGATCGTGGTGCAGGAGACGCAGACGGCGGGTGTCGGCTGAAAAGCTCTTGCATCTGCTCTGGTTTTCCGCTATGATAGAGGGCAGGAACCACCAGAGGAGGAAGCCGAATGCGCTATCTGTTTTTGCTCAATCCCACCGCAGGCAAGCGGGACTGCACTGCCGAGCTTGCCCCGGCCATCCGGGCCGCAGCCCAGCGGGCGGGCATCCCGCCGGAAAAACGGAAGGTCGTTGTGACCCGGTACGCAGGCCATGCCCGGGAGCTGGCCGCTGAGGCGGCGCACACCGCGCAGGCCGACGGTGAGCCGGTGCGCATCTGGACAGCGGGCGGCGACGGCACCTTCAACGAAGCGCTGACAGGGGCGCAGGGGTGCAGCCTCGCGGCGGTGGGGTGTCTGCCCTTTGGCAGCGGCAATGATTTTCTGCGCACCTACGGCACGCGGGAAGAGTTCAATGACCTCGACGCCCAGCTGGCGGGCGGCGAGGTGGACATTGATCTGATGCAGACCGACCTCGGCCTTTCGGCGACCATCTGCGCCGCCGGACTCGATGCACAGGTGGCTTACGGCATCCCGCAGTTCCGGCGCATCCCGTTCTGCGGCGGCGAGATGGCCTATGCGCTCTCCATCGTCAAGCAGCTCTGCGGCCACATCGGCCGGAACGTGACCTTTACCATCGACGGCGAGGAGCTGACGGTGGACTGCCTGATGTGTGCCGTCTGCAATGGCCGCACCTATGGAGGCGGCTTTTATGCAGCCCCCGAGGCTCAGCCCGACGACGGCTGGCTGGACGTTTTCATCATCCGCAGGGTGAGCCGCCTGACGATCGCCCGCCTGCTGGGAATGTACAAGAGCGGCAGGCACTTCCGGAACGGTGAGCTGACGGAACAGGCGAAGCCCTACTTCATCTACCGCCGGGCAAAGTGCGTCTCCCTGCGCCCGGCAGACGGACGCGGCCCTATCGTGGCGACTGCCGACGGCGAGTGCGCTCCCTGCGACGCCATCACCGCCCAGCTCAAGCCGCTGGCCGGGCGCGTCCTGCTGCCCAAACCGGCCTATGAGCGGTTCATGGCCCAGCGGGCCAACGTGTAAAATGAAAGGATAAGAAGCGCCCTGCACGTTTCTTTAGGGGCTCATCGGAGGATCAACAAAGGCGGCGGCTTTCCTTGTCAAGGGAAGCCGCCGCCTTTTCCGTTATCTTACAGCCTGTTTCAGCTGCTCCAGGTCATCCGCATCCGGGTGAGAAAGAGCTTTGTCAAAATTCTCGATCATGGCATCCAGATTGGGCAGATGAAGCGGCTGTTTTTTCATGTTCTCATACCGCTGGCGTACCGACATCGGCATTTTGCCCTGACACATATAGCGGCCGAAAACAGTGTTGCTCTTGTCCAGCGAATGCTCCGCCTTTTTCAAGATCTTATCAAAGTATTCTTTACTGCCGCCGAAGCCGGCAGTGCCAAAGAGAAAGATGTTTTTGCCGTGCAGCTGCTTCAAAAAGTCCGAAGTGCTTTCATCGGCATTTCCCTTGTCTGTCCAGAAGCCCACATAAAGGGTGTCCGCTTCCATAGCGGCAGGGTTCGGGCTGCCAAAATAACAGCAATCTGCCTGCGGCAGGCAGTCGTGCAGCGTATCTGCCAAGATTTTTGTGTTGCCTGTTTTGCTGCTGTATACGATCGCGTAACTCATAGCTTCTCCTTTGTGAATGTCTTTTTGTTGAGTATATCGTGATTTTTTGCCGGGTGGGTTTATGCGTTTTTTGCTTCTTTTTCTCGCAAAGCATCATAAACACAGCGAGTTCCCTGATGTGCCGTCAGCCCGCCCAGACATTTCTTGTTGCAGCGGAGACAGCGGTGGATCTGTTCCGCCTGCCCGTTTTTCAGCTTGTTCACCCAATCCGGGTCTGCCAGAAGCTGGCGGCTCATGGCGGCGCACTGGATGCGTCCGCTGGCGAGCTGCTGCTCCACAAGATCCGGGTCGTTCAGACCACCGACACCACAGATGGGCAGCTCGGTGTACTGCCGCACCTCATCGCAGAATTTGAGGAAGCATCCCGGCTGGCTGAAATAGGGATGATCGGCGGGCGGGATGGTGTTTTCCAATGCGGAATGGTTTGCCAGCGTTACATGGAAGCTGGTCACACCCGCCTGCTCCAGCAGCGGAACGAACACCGGCAGTTCTTCTTCCACCACACCGGCATTGCCAAAGTGCGGGTTTTCCTGCCGGACAGCCAGCTTGTAATCAATGGGCATCCCCGGAACCGCCGCATGGACAGCCGAGACCGCTTCCACCGCAAAACGTGCTCGGTTTTCTGCGCTGCCGCCGTATTCATCGGTACGATGGTTGAAGATGGCTGAACTGAAACTGCCGCACATCCGGTCGCCATGCACCTGCACCATATCAAAGCCGGCCTGTTTTGCCAGCACCGCCGCTTTTCCAAACCCGCTGATGATGGTCCGGATCTTCCGTTTGGACATCTTTGTAATATAAGGAGCGACTTCGGCGTTCAGCTTTTCCCGCAGCTGATCCGGGGTGATTTTTTTCAGCAGCAGACCGGGAATGTATTTGAACATCGCCAGCAGGTTGGAATCGCTCTGGTGCAGCTGGGCACAGACTTTGCAATCCGCATCATGGGCGATTTTCACGACCTGCTGGTAGAATGCAAAGCCTTTGGTGTCAAATAGAGATTTTTCAAATTTGCTTTTGCCCACCGGGACATCGCCCACGATGATCATGGCACAGCCGCCCTGTGCAATGGCACGGATCTTTGCAAGGTATTCTTCATCCGACAGCCCGAATGTTGTCGGCGCAAAAATGATGCGGTTTTTCAGCTGCATCCCACCATAATGGATCGGACTCAAGATCGTTTCGTACATCATTTGCACACTTTCTTTTGCACTGCTTTTTGCAGTAATGTCAGCAGCTGCTGCCGCTCCTGCGCTGTCAGTCCGCCCAGACTCTGCGCATCCCAGTCGATAAAGACCTGATGACAGACCACAAAGGCGTTTTCACCCCTCTGGGTCAGCTTCAGGTGGTAGCTGCGCCCATTCTTTTCTTTCGTCAGAAAGCCGTCTTCGGCCAGCTTGTTCAGGCTGCGCTGGGAGTGGCCCCAATCCAGATGCAGATCTTTGGTCAGCTCCGAAGGCGTACAATCCGGATGCTTTCCTACATAAATGACAAAATATATCAGCCCGAAGCTCAGACCCAGTTCCTGTAACCGCTGGGTCGTGTAAGCGGCAAACTCTCTGTGCAGGGTCAGAATGCAGGAAGATACCGTGGAGGGTCCCATTTCCTCAACTCCTTCTGTTTTTGAATGGAAAGCATTATAACACTGTTACTTGACGAAGTCAAGTGTTTTGACTGCACTGTGTTTCGGAGCGAAAATATGAAGGTGAACCGGAATTGCCCAAATAGAGAGATGATCCCCCTATAGTTTAACGCACTGGTCTTATGACGGGTGCGCTTTTTGTTATCCGAAAGGTAGATGGATCGTACATTGTTCGTACCTGGCGAGGGCGAAAAGAACATGGCTCATAGAAAGGACATAAAAACTTAACAAAGAAATTTGCAAAACCCCTTGATTTTTGACTCCAAGATGAGTACAATACACTTAGCACTCAAGGAAAAGGAGTGCTAAATAACCGGAAGGGCGCAGCCCCCGGGACATAAAACAGTTTATCTTTTATATTTATAATAGGAGGGCAAGAACGATGAAGATCATTCCTCTTGCAGACCGTGTTGTTATCAAGACTGTTGAGGTCGAGGAGACCACCAAGGGCGGCCTCATCCTGACTGGCAGCGCGAAAGAGAAGCCTCAGGTGGCACAGGTCGTGGCCGTTGGCCCCGGCGGTGTCGTGGACGGCAAGGAAGTCAAGATGACTGTCAAGGTGGGCGACAAGGTGCTCACCAGCAAGTACTCCGGCACCGAGGTCAAGGTGGACGGCGAAGAATGCACCATCGTGCGTCAGGCCGACATTCTGGCCATCGTGGAGTAAGCGTCTTTCCCTCACACTGGATAATCAAGCATTTACGAAGGAGCGATAAAATATGGCTAAGCAGATCAAGCAGGGCGAGGAAGCCCGCAAGGCACTGTGTGCCGGTATCGACACTCTGGCAGATACTGTTAAGATCACCCTCGGCCCCAAGGGCCGCAACGTGGTGCTGAGCAAGAAGTTCGGCGCCCCCGTCATCACCAACGACGGTGTGACCATCGCAAAGGAGATCGAGCTGAAGGACGAGTTCGAGAACATGGGCGCACAGCTGGTGCGTGAGGTCGCTACCAAGACCAACGACGCCGCAGGCGACGGCACCACCACCGCGACCGTTCTGGCACAGGCTATGGTCACCGAGGGCATGAAGAATGTCACCGCCGGTGCAAACCCGATGGACATCCGCCGCGGCATGACCAAGGCTGTCGCTAAGGCCGTCGAGACCATCAAGGCACACAGCCAGAAGGTCAAGGACTCCAACGACATCGCCCGCGTCGGCACCATCTCTGCAGGCGACCCCGAGATCGGCCGTCTCATCGCTGAGGCGATGGAGAAGGTCACTTCCGACGGCGTCATCACCATCGAGGAGAACAAGACCACTGCCGAGACCTACAACGAGATCGTCGAAGGTATGCAGTTCGACCGCGGCTACCTGACTCCCTATATGGTCACCGATACCGACAAGATGGAGGCTGTTCTGGACAATGCCGCCATCCTCATCACCGATAAGAAGATCAGCGTCATTCAGGACCTCGTTCCTCTGCTGGAGCAGGTCATGCAGAACGGCATGAAGCTGCTCATCGTGGCCGAGGACATCGAGGGCGAGGCTCTGTCCACCCTCATCGTCAACCGCCTGCGCGGCACCCTGAACGTCGTGGCTGTCAAGGCTCCCGGCTTCGGCGACCGCCGCAAGGAGATGCTGCAGGATATTGCTACCCTGACCGGCGGCACGGTTGTCTCTGCAGACCTCGGCTACGAGCTGAAGGACGCTACCGTTGACATGCTGGGTCATGCCCGTCAGGTCAAGGTCACCAAGGAGAACACCACCATCGTGGGCGGCGCCGGCGACAAGGACGCTATCGCATCCCGCATCGGTCAGATCCGCAACCAGATCGAGGCCGCTACCAGCGACTTCGACCGCGAGAAGCTGCAGGAGCGTCTGGCAAAGCTGGCTGGCGGCGTGGCTGTCATCAAGGTCGGCGCTGCTACTGAGGTCGAGATGAAGGACAAGAAGCTCCGCATCGAGGATGCTCTGAACGCAACCAAGGCTGCTGTTCAGGAAGGCGTCGTCGCTGGCGGCGGCACTGCTCCCATCAACGCCATCCCTGCTGTCCGTGAGCTGTGCGATACGCTGGAAGGCGACGAGCGCACCGGCGCTAAGATCGTCCTGAAGGCTCTGGAAGCTCCTCTGCGCCAGATCGCCAAGAACGCCGGCCTCGAGGGCAGCGTCATCATCGACAAGATCATCTCTGCCAACAAGCCCAACTACGGCTTTGACGCTCAGAATGAAGTCTACGTCGAGGATATGATCGCCGCCGGCATCGTTGACCCGACCAAGGTCACCCGCTCCGCTCTGGAGAACGCAGCATCCGTCGCTGAGATGGTGCTGACCACCGAGAGCCTCGTGGCCGACCTGCCCGAACCCCCGGCTGCTCCTGCTGCCGGCGGCGATATGGGCGGCATGGGCGGCATGTACTAATAACTGCCTAAAAACCGCATGAATCCTTGATTTTTG
>OFMV01003295.1_pt1 | contig 9640 bp, 8 predicted proteins | sample 1541881 | NCBI WGS metagenome assembly OFMV01 (sample SAMN04209220, study PRJEB22552) | human gut metagenome | biome: gut; material: feces | host: Homo sapiens | place: USA: Oklahoma
AGCCGCCGGAGCGGTGCTTAAGCCGTCAGGCGGGAATTGTGCGGTGTTGCCTTAGCCTGTTTCTACAAACACGACTGAATTTTGCGTTAAAAAGCCTTGGAATCCACAAAGGATTCCTGCAGCTTTTTGCCTTAAATTCGCCTCATGTTTGCGAAACATCCGTCATTTTCTTTGTTTTCAGATACACCTCATTACTTTGATACCGAATATGGGCATCCCCCTCCCTCGGACAGAGGGAACTGTCCGGGGGAATGGGACGGCCACATTTGGGCTGCAAATGCTGCCGCCGTTTGTACTAACAGCAAGCAACCGCTCCCAGAACCAGTGCGGCACCAAGAGCGGCTGCTCACCATAAATTCAACAACAGGCTGCGCTGAAATTACTTCAGAGCGATCGTATTGATTTCAGACTGATAAGTCCAGTACGGGGTCAGATCGTTGGGGATGGTAGCGGTGTCGATACGCTCGCTGGAGAAGATGGCGGATTCGCTGCGCTGGTAAACCGGCAGTTCAACGCCCCAATCCAGGATGATCTCCATAGCTTCCTTGTACATGGCCTTACGGTCATCCTGATCGGTGGTCTGGCGGGCAGTCTCGATCAGCTCGTCCAGTTCAGCATCGTTGATCTCGTAGTAGTTGGTGGAACCCTTGCTGTCGTACAGCTGGTACATATCGGGGTCATTGGTGGACTGCCATGCAGCAACCCAGCCTTCGGCAACGCCGGACTGATAAGAGCTGTACAGGTCAGAAGCGTTTGCCAGGTCGTTGACGGTCAGGGTGAAGCCGATGGTCTTGAGGGCAGCGGCTGCATTGGTCAGAACCTGGAAAGAGGGGTGGTCGCCGTTGCCGGAAGCGCCGATGTTGACGGTGTATTCCATCTTGGCGCCAGCCGGAGCTGCGGTGACCTGGCCGTTTTCAACGGTGTAGCCGGCTGCTTCGAAGTAGCCGAGGGCGGCCTGCAGAGCAGCAGCATACTTGGTGTCGCCGCTCATATCGCTGGTGTAGATCTCGTTGCCGTCAACGTCGGTAGAGTAAGCGATCTTGTAGCCGTCGTCGGTAACGGAGGGTGCTGCCCAGGAGGTGTTGGAGATGGGGTAGTTGATAACGCTTGCGGTATCGCCGTAGTAAGAGTTGATGCCCTCATCACGGTAAGCGGCAATCACGGTCATGATAGCCTTGCGCAGGTTCTTGGATTCCTCAGAAGCGGGATCATCGCCGACCTTAACGTTGTTGGCGCTCAGGGCAATGTAGCCATAGCCGCGGAAGTCCATCAGACGGGTGGTGATGACAGAGCCGTCGAGGTCAGAATTACCACCATTGATGGTAGCGATCTGGTTGGCAGCTTCCAGAGAGTAAGAAGGATCGGAGATGTCGATGGTGCCGGCCTGAACACCGGTGATCTTATCGGCTTCCTGGGTTTCCTTCATGTTGACGTGCTTGGCAGCGGGCTCGCCTTGATAGTAGCTGGGGTTGGCATCCAGGTAGATGACGCCATCGCTGTACTTATTGAAGGTGTAAGCGCCGGCGCCCAGGGGGGTGCCGGTGACGGAACGAACCTTGCTCAGGTCGCCCTTCTTGAAGCCGTAGGAGTGGTTGTCGTAATCATACAGGCTGCGGTCGCCATAGTAATCCAGGGAGGCGATAGGCAGCTGCAGCTGGTAGATCATGGAGTTGGACAGCTCGGTGGTGGTGATGGTCATGCTGTAATCGCCGGTCTTGACAATGCCGGAAACGGTGTCAACGTCAGCGCCGGTGGCAACACCGGTGGTGGAGTAAGCATAAACATCAGCCGGAATCAGGTCAGACAGAGCAGAACCTGCGGTCTCAGCTTCCATGGAAGCAAAGTTCCAGTCATATTTTTCTGCGATAGCCAGGAAGAAATCCTTTGCGGTAGCGTCAGCGGCCAGGCCGTCAAAGCCCCAAGCGGAAGCAGCAGCGGCAACGTCGCCTTCGTCAGCGTAACCGGCAGCAACACAGCTATCAACGATCTCCTGTGCAAATGCAGTGCCGCCTTCGTTAACAGCATCCCAGAAAGCCTTCTGCTGCTCAGCGGTGAACAGGCTGTTATCAGTGTTGTCCTCGCCTGCCTCAGCAATCAGCTTGGACAGGGTGGTCATGCTGCTGCGGTAATCATCCAGGCCGGCAATGGGCATGGAGTACAGAGTGGCGGAACCGTCATAGGTCGGGTCCATGTAAACATACAGGTTGAAGATGACGTCATCAATGGTGATGGGGGTGCCGTCAGCGAAGACCAGGTCATCGCGCATGTTGATGGCATAGGTAACGGTGCCGTCAGCATTCTCGGTCACTTCGCAGTCAGCGGGGCCATAGTAGGTGTAATCGGTGCCGTTGTACTCGCGGGTCTCACCCTCGATGCCCTTCAGGATCATTTCGCCCTTACGGTCAGCGCCCAGCAGGGCAATGTTGGTCAGGTCGATAACGTGCTGGTCAGCGGAAGAAGCGGCGAAGAACGGGCTGAACTTGCCCTCAAAGCCGGTATCTGCCAGAACCAGGGTGCCATCGCTGCTGCCGGTATCGGTAGCAGCAGCTTCGCTGGTAGCAACAGACTCAGCGCTGCTGGAAGCGGAAGAACCGCAGCCAGCCAGCAGGCCCGCAGCCATTGCAACAGCCATGGCCAGTGCAAGCACTTGCTTGGTGTTTTTCATGTTTGTATAACCTCCCAAATCATTTTGGTAATGGCGGCAATTTTAACACTACCAAAAGGAGTGTTAAATAAGAAAGGCTTAAGCCTTTCCGCATTTGCGGTGTTCCCTCACCGCAAACAAATGTCACCAATAACTATATTATAATATCGTAATTTTCAATTTCTGTCAACCAAAAAACGCCGTTTTGGCAACATCTAAATAAAAGTCAGCAGGATAACCATAACAGCACGCTGAATTTTGTAAAATTCTTCCGCGTCGCACTTTAGTGGGCTAAATTCTGCGTTATGGTGCAAGGTCTTTTACTCTTCGCGCCCGGAGTCGGATTCTTCGGTATAAACCGCCGCCCGGATGGTGTGCCCTGCGGCAAAAGCAGCCGCAGCAGCCGCAGCGGCCAGCGCTGCAAATAATACTGCATACCAGATAGCGCCTTGTTCGCCGTTCAAGGACACATCCATACACTCCCCTACTGCAGCCAGCGCGGCGAACACCCCGGTCAACAGGCAGCGCAGCGGCAGTTTGGCTACCGTTTCTTCATACACATAGCTGCGCAGTCGTGCCCCGCCGCAGCTCATGCGGGCCAGCGCCCACACCGCGCTGATGCCAGCCACCAGCGCCCCGGCATACGGCAGCAGTACATAAAACTGCTGCATGGCCCCCGGCGCGGGCACCATGCCCGCCGCCGCCAGCGCCGCCAGTGCCCCGCCGCACAGCGCCCACAGCAGGCCCCGCAGTTTGGCATACGGCATGCTGCCGGTATAGCGGCGGTAGCTGCCCTGGTACAGGTAGCTGCCGTTGACATCCCTGCGGAAATCATTCAGGTATTCCCGCCCACGGCGGGTTTTCTTTTGCTGCATTATTCGATCCCCGTCAGGTCATAGCTGTCCAGCCACTGCTTGGCCGTTTCGCACACGCCGCGCAGGCAGCTTTCCTCAAAGGGGCTGTCCAGACCGGCGTTTTTCAGCAGCTCAGTAAACACGCGGCTGCCGCCCTGGCGGGTGTATGCCATGTAGTGCTCCCACGCGTTGGCGCGGTCCTTTTGCAGCATGGCCCAGAACTGCAGGCTGACGGTCTGTGCCAGGCAGTAGTCAATATAATAGAAGGGGCTTTCGTAAATATGCTTCTGGCGCTGCCAGCCCTCACCCTCGCTGTAGAACGGGATCTCGCCGTCCAGCTTCATCCACGGCATATAAATGCCCAGCAGTTCTTTCCAGGCGGCGTGGCGCTCGGCAGGGGTCAGGTCCGGCTTTTCGTACACGATATGCTGGAAGTGATCCACCATGGTGCCATACGGGATAAAGGTCAGCGCACCGGCCAGGTGACTGTACAGGAACTTGCGGGTATCCTTGCCAAAGAAGCCCTCCGCCCACGGCCAGGCAAAGAATTCCATCGACATGGAGTGGACTTCGCACCCTTCCATGCTGGGCCACACAGTGGAATACGGCACGCGGTCACGGTTGGTGTATGCGGCAAAGGCATGACCCGCTTCATGCGTGACCACCTCAACGTCATGCTGGGTGCCGTTGAAGTTGGCAAAAATGAACGGTACCTGATAATCCCACAGGCTGGTGCAGTAGCCGCCCGCCGCCTTGCCGGGGGTGGAAAGCACATCCAGCAGCTCATTGTCCAGCATGGTGTTAAAGAAGACGCCGGTTTCGGGCGAAAGTTCCTCATAGAATTTTTTACCCTGGGCCAGAATGGCATCGGCATCGCCGCAGGGGGCGGGGTTGCCGGAACGGAACATCAGGGCATTATCGGCAAAGCTCATGGGGTACTGTTTGCCCAGGCGCTTGGCCTGCTCACGGTAGATGCTGTCCGCCAGCGGCACCAGATACTTGACCACGGCGGCACGGAACTTTTCTACATCCGCTTTGGTATAGCAGTTGCGGCCCATGCGGTAGTAGCCCAGGGTGGTGTAACCCTCGTACCCCAGCTTTTTGCCCATCTTATCCCGCAGGTGGGTCAGCTTGTCATAAATATCATCCAGCTGTTTCTGGTTGTCCTTGTACCACTGGCCCTCGGCTTTCCAGGCGGCCAGGCGGCGGGCATCGTCCGGGTCATTCTTGAACGGGCTCAGCTGGGACAGAGTGTATACCCCGCCCTCAAACGGGATCTGTGCGCTGGCCAGCAGCTTGCCATACTGCTGGGTCAGCTCGTTTTCCTGCTGCAGTTCCTCCATGATATCGGGCGAGAATGCCTTGCGCTCAATTTCGGCGTTCACAAACATCAGGTCGCCGTATTCTTCGACAAAGTCTTTGCGGTAGGGGCTTGCCAGCATGGCGGCGGTCCAGGAATCCTGCCACTGCTGGATCTGCGGCATGGCGCTGTTGGCAAATTCCATCTCTTCATCATAGAACTTATCCCGCGTATCAATGGTATGGCGCACGCTGGCCAGGGTGAACAGGGTATCCACATGCTTGTTCAGCACCTGCTCCTCCAAAAAAGCGGCGCGGGCAGCGGCATAGTCGGGGGCGTTCTGCAAACGCTCGGTCAGTGCGGCAAACTGTTCTTTCAGGGCGCTCATGTCCGGGCGCTCATAGGGCATTTCGGAAAATTTCATGGGTTCCTTCTCTCCTTATTCTACAGTTTTGTTCGTGACTTAGGGACATTATACCATGGCGCAAAAAATAAGACCAGCCCGAAAAAGGCTGGCCTTCCATGATTCTGTATGATTTTACATGCTATTCATAAATTATCGCACGCAGCGGCGGCGCGCGCTCCCCTACCCTCTTTGCCGTCAGTGCAGGGGTTGGCCTGCCTGCCATTCCGTCCGCCGGGCCTGATAAACCGCCAAGCGGCGGGCGGCAAGGGCATTTTTGCAGGCAGCTGCCCGGCGCTGCGCCTGCTGTTCAGTACGGGCGGCAGCGCGCTGCTGCGCGGTATTTTGTGCAAGCATCAGTTTCATGGTTTATGCCCTCCCTTGTGTGCTTCCAGCATACCACGGCGCGGTGTGGCACACCATACCGTATTTCTCCATTCAGGAAAAATTTTATTTTACTTTCAGGAAAGTTTTATCCGCTTGCATCCCTATGGTATAATAAAGCTGCAATATTAAGGCAACACCGCACAATTCCCGCCTTACGGCTTAAGCACCGCTTCGGCGGCTGCGGCACGGCATCTGCGTTGCTGATTCCTAATTAACTCCCGCTTCCCCCAAAAATTATGACAAAATCTTCCTCTCCCTCTCGTTTGGATGCCTTTTTTGGCAACCCGGCCGCTGCGGTGGGCATGGCGGTGGTGTGCAATGTGCTGTGGGGGTCGGCGTTTCCGTTTATCAAAATGGGGTACCGGCTGTTTGCTATTGACGCCACCGATACCGCTTCCATCATGTGCTTTGCCGGTGTCCGCTTTATGCTCAGCGCGCTGCTGGTGTATGCCGGGGGCGCGGCGCTGCGGCGCGGGCCGCTGCCCATGCCAAAGGGCAAAAATCTGCTTTCCTGCTGCGGGCTGGGCCTGTGGCAGACTGCTGCACAGTATACCTTTTATTATTCCGCCGTTGCCCTGCTGACCGGGGCTATGGGCGGCATCCTGAACAGCACCCAGAGCTTTATGGGGGTTATCCTGGCACACTTTTTGTACGGCAAAGCCGACCGCATGACGCCGCGCAAAGCTATTGGCTGTGCGCTGGGGTTCAGCGGTGTGCTGGTGGCAACTCTTGGCAACCACGGCAGCGGCAGCCCGGCGGGCGTTGCCTATATGCTGATCGCTTCGGTGATTTTTGCACTGGCCGGGCCGTGGAACAAAGCTGTGACCCAAAAGGTGGATTCGTTCACCGTCTCCTGCCTGAACCTTGGGGTCGGCGGTGCGGCGCTGCTGGTCATCGGCCTTGTTCTGGGCGGCAGCCTGCACCCGCAAAGCTTTGGCGCTGTGCCGGTACTGCTTTTCCTGGCATTTATCTCCGGTGCCGGTTATGTGATCTGGGCACTGCTGATGAAAAACAACCCTGTTTCCCGCATTGCCGTGTTCGGCCTGATCATTCCGATCATGAACGTTCTGCTCTCCGCCATCCTGAACGGCGAGCCCCTGTTCGAATGGCAATACCTCGCCGCCCTTGTGCTGGTGTGCGGGGGGATCTATTTGGTTAATAGGCCGGCAGCAGGGAAGAAAAAGGAAAATTAGGAATTAGTAATGAGAAATTAAGAACAATGTTTGGCAATTTCTAATTGCGAATTCCTCATTCAACGTAAGGGCAAAGCTATGACCAACATCTTCGATACCCACGCGCATTATTCGTCCCGGCAGTTTGATGCGGACCGGGATGCGGTGATGCGGGCGCTGGGGGAAGGCGGCGTGGTGGGCGTGCTGGAATGTGCAACGCATTCCGGCGATGCCGCTGCGGTGCTGGAACTGGCCCACAAATATCCTTTTGTACATGCCGCGCTGGGCATCCACCCCGAAAGCCTTGGCGAGGAGGACGCCGCCACTGTGGCCACTTACCACGGGGACTGGCGGGCCGAGCTTGCCGCCATGCGCCCCCTGTTTGATGACCCCGCTGTGATCGCGGTGGGGGAAATCGGGCTGGACCACCATTGGCCGCTGCCAGCGCAGGAACAGTACGACCTGTTTGAAGCGCAGCTGCAGCTGGCGCAGGAGCTGGACCTGCCGGTCTCGGTGCATGACCGCGAAGCCCATGCCGAAATGTATGAGCTGCTGCGCCAGTACCGCCCCCGCGGGGTGCTGCACTGTTACAGCGGCAGCGCTGAGGACGCCGCCTGGCTGACGGCGCAGGGCATGGCCCTTGGATTTGGCGGCGCTGTGACTTATAAAGGGGCCAAGCGCGCGGCCAAGGTGCTGGCCATGGTGCCGCACGAACTGGCTGTGCTGGAAACCGACTGCCCCTATATGTCCCCCGAACCGGTGCGTGGCACCCGCAACGACAGCCGGAACATTGCCCATGTGGCAGCCAAGATCGGCGAGATCTGGCAGATGGATGCCCAGAGCGTCCTGGATTTGACCGCTGAAAATGCAAAATGCATCTTCAATCAATAAGGCAGCGCTGCACCAAGCTGTGCAGCCTTTGCCGCAAACAATTTATCTGGAGGAATCACCATGAAAGCACGCATTCCCAAACACCGCGAATTTATCATCGACTTCCCGAAAGAGGTTTCTCAGGAAAAGGCAGACGAAGGCTGGGAGAAGCTGACCGCCCTGCTGGAAGATTACAAGAAGGCCCATAACGGCCAGAGCGTTTACTCCCCGACCTTCATCGAGGACCTGGAGCCCGCCGTGAAGGAACTGCAGGCAGAGTACGGCTTTACCTACACCGTTGAAACTGCAAAATAATTGCTGAACCCGCTGCGGTCCTTGTTGAATGCGAGGATCGCATTTTTGTTATAGAATTTATGGCAGGCAATCGTATTCTTCCTTATGGTTTCTACACAATTCAGCCGTAAACTGAATGTGTAGCAAACATAAGGAGGATGATGAGATGCTGCAAACAACACACAAAGGTCTGTCCGGCACGGCGCTCAAAACCATTGCGCTGGTACTGATGCTGATGGATCATATCCACTACTTTTTTGAGTTTACCGGATGCATCCCGGAATGGTTCAGCATGCTGGCGCGCCTGTCGGCACCGCTGTTTTTGTTCTGCACGGTGGAAGGCTTTGCCCATACGCATGACCGCAAGCGGTATTTCTTCCGTATCTGGTGCATCGGTGCGGGCATGGCGGCGGTGCAATTTTTCATGATCTATGCCAAGGCGTTCCGCCGCGGGGATGGCTTTTACCCGCAGAACGCGATCTTCCAGGATTTTGTTCTGCTCTGTGTGATCTGGCAGGGCATCGACTGGGTGCGCGCCAAAAAGTATGGGAAGGGCATTGCCGCTATCGCGGCAGTGGTCGGCTGGCCGTACCTGTTTGCTGCAGTGCTGGGAATGTTCCCGCAGCTTATGCAGAGGCCGATTGTCAGCACCGTGCTGGCGTTTGTCATCACCAGCCCGGTGCCCATGTGGACCAGCATCACGGACGGTGGTTGGGGCTACCTGGTTAGCGGCGTGCTGCTGTATCTGCTGCGGAACCACCGCAAAGCACAGGTAGCTGTGTGGGCACTGAACAGCTTTTTGTGGGATTTTGTGCTGGTGTACCTGCAGCTGCGCGGTCAGCCGGGGTTTGAACTTTCCCAGATGTTTACCACCTATTACGAATGGTTTGGCGTGGCCGCCGCGGTGCTGATGCTGGCTTACAACGGCACGCGCGGCAGCGGGCATAAACAGCTGTTTTATTGGTTCTACCCGGCCCATGTCTACCTGCTGTATGGGGTGTCCTGCCTGGTGTATCGCCTGATTGCATAAAAAGGAGGAAGATGTTATGGCGCATATTCTTGCGGTTGATGATGACCCGGATCTTTGCACACTGCTGAAAACGGCACTGGAACGGGACGGCCACGCGGTAGAAATCCGCACATCCGGCGTGACCGTGACGGAAAGCCTGTGCCGCTGGGCGGACTGCATCCTGCTGGATGTGATGATGCCCGGCGAGGATGGCTTTGCCACCTGCCGCCGCATCCGCGCCATAACGCAGGCACCGATTTTATTTTTGACTGCCCGCACCGATGAACAGTCGGTTCTGACCGGCCTTGGCATTGGGGCGGACGATTACCTGACCAAGCCGTTCCGCGTGGCGGAGCTGCGCGCCCGCGTGGCCGCCCACCTGCGGCGGCAGAACCGCGCCCCCGCCAGCCGCATGGTGCGCGGCGGAATCGGGTTCGACCTGGCGGCCAAAACCGCGATGGTGGGGGAGCAACCGCTGCCATTTACCCGGTCGGAATACGCAATCAGCGAGTATCTGGCCCTGCACGCGGGGCAGACGTTCAGCAAAGAACAGATATATGAAGCTGTTTTTGGCTATGATGGCACAGCGGACGATACGGCAGTGACCCAGCACATTAAAAATATCCGCGCCAAACTGCGCACAGCGGGCGTTGCCGCGCCGGAAACCGTACTGAAAACAATATGGGGAGTGGGCTACCAATGGAAAA
>OFMV01003311.1_pt1 | contig 9597 bp, 9 predicted proteins | sample 1541881 | NCBI WGS metagenome assembly OFMV01 (sample SAMN04209220, study PRJEB22552) | human gut metagenome | biome: gut; material: feces | host: Homo sapiens | place: USA: Oklahoma
CGCTCCACTTTTCAGAGAAAAGCATCGTGGCGCACCAACCGTCCGGCTCGATACAGACAGCAACGTATCCGTTTGCTCTATGATGCACCGCCATTGTCCTGCGGGCTTTCTTTGTCAAAGAACTAGAAAAGGCACCGTATGGAAAGGGGAACAGCACACGATGCCTACGTTGAATCAGGTCAAGTCAAAATCAAGGATAGCAATTATCAGTTTTGCTTCCAGACGATTGCGCAGTTCTTCATCAACTTGCAGACGAGGATAGCCGTCAGAGCCATAGCTCGTCCGAGTTGACAGTGCAGCAATGTAGCTAGAATAATGCCGGACTACCCGGCTCACTGCTTCGGCGTCTCCTGCAACAGCGGCAGCGATTATCGGGTAAGGAAGCAGCGATGCCCGTGTGTGCGCAGATTTAGTCATCCGCTTCACCTCCCATCAGCTTTTTCAGCAGCCGATAGGCTTTATACCTGCGAGTATTGACCGTTCTTCTGGCCATGCCCATGCACTTTGCTATCTGTTCGTCTGTCATCCATAGAAACCAGTGCATCATAAAAATTTCCCGGTCTTTTGGTGACAGCCGTAGAAGTGCTGCGGCCAATCGGTCGTTCTCGATTAGCACAACAGCATTTCCCACGGGAAAAGCCGTATACTCCCATGAGTAACGATCGTAAACTGCAAGCTGGGCCACATCTGCCTCGGACAGTTCTTCCAAAGATGCAAAACGTTTTTGATGACGGCTGATCTGCCGATAGCCGTTACATGCCTCGCATTTCAACACCTTTTTGCAGTAGCTGTCAAAGGCGTGCTGCTTGTGTTCGTAGTAGCGGTTTGGTTTCAAGTTTTCACCTCCCCTCGTGCTGGGAGGCAGCTCTTTTCTTCCCCTTTCGCTCACTACTCGTTCACCAACGGGTTCATTTGGCTGATTTTTAAGATTGGTATGAAAATTTTTCCTGCCGTTCATAGAATTGTTCCTTTCGTTCTGTTCGGGTTTATAGGCCGGAGCAAAACGAGGCGGAGAACGGCATCCGATACCCAATCGTAGGTTGTCAAAATGCGGGGCTTTATCGGATGTGAATTGAAGTATATAAAAAGCGAGCCACAACTCACTTCTATGAGTATGGCTCGCCCCTACGTTATTTGAATATTTTTTTAATTGGTGTTAGGGCTTTTCGAGTGGGCGGTAAGCCCCATTTTATTTTGAACTCCTTTATTTTGATACTCTTATCCATATAGCTCTTTGCTTCAAATTATGAGCTATAACTCACATAATGTGAGTTGCATGGCTATTTATATGAGCGATAGCACACCCTACAATGAGGTAGAGGTGATGTATAGTGAACAATCCTCTTGACCTGTTCGCATGGAAAGTGCGGTCAGAACGTAAGCGGCAGCATTTGACACAGAGAAAATTGGCTGAACGGCTCAATATGAACGCCCGTACAATCATAGATTTGGAAACCTGCCAGAGTAACCCCAAATTTGAAACGGTGGCTCTTGTCGCCAAAGAGTTAAATATCAGCGTGGATGCTGCCATTTTTCCAGACATGGTAAATCAGACGGTTTCAAAAACAGTTGTAGACTTCTTTGCCGGGAAAAGTGAGGCGGAAATTGAAAAATATATTGCGCTTTGCAAACAGGCGGAAGCATTTCAAAAAGACGAATAACGCGGCCGGATATATCAATCCCGGCCGCGTTATTTTTTACCTATTTGTTTCTATGCGGACGGATTATGATATACGCACAATGGAACCTCCGCATCGCATACGCTGAATTTTGTTAAGCAAGGCTCCATCCAGCCGCATTCTTTCGGATGTTGACAAACTCCTGATAAATGCCGGGCTGCTTCAAAAGTTCTTCGTGCGTGCCCTGCTGTGCAATCTGGCCGTTGTCAATGACCAAAATCTGATCGGCATTCTGGATGGTATTCAGACGGTGGGCGATTACGAGAAGTGTCTTGCCCTTTACCAGTTCCGAGATAGCCTCCTGAATATAGCTTTCATTGTCAGTATCTACGCTTGCGGTAGCTTCATCCAAAATGATGATAGGGGCATCTTTCAAGATGCAGCGTGCAATCGAGATGCGCTGCTTTTCACCGCCGGAGAGTGTAGCGCCGCCTTCACCAACTACGGTCTGGAATCCATCGGGCAAAGCCATGATGAAATCATAGCAGCGGGCCTTCTTAGCAGCTGCATAGACTTCTTCCTCTGTGGCGTCCGGTTTGCCTATGCTGATATTGTTGTAAATGGTATCTTGGAATAAGTACACTCGCTGGAATACCATGCTGATCTGCTCCATCAGCTCTGCCAAAGGCACGTTCCGAATGTCCATACCTCTTATTATTATGCTGCCAGATTTTACATCCCAAAGCCGAGCCAGCAAATTGGCAATAGTAGACTTTCCGCTGCCAGAAGGTCCGACTAAAGCAGTCATAGAATCTTTCTTCATGGCAAAGCTGATATGATGCAGAACTTCTTTGTCCTGATAAGCAAATACAACATCGTTAAACTGAACTTCTGGCTGTCCCGGCTGTGCCTGTTCAGGAAGATGTTGCTTGCCCGTGTCGGGAAGTTCAGTCTCATTCAGGACTGCTTCAATGCGGTCAAGAGCTGCATTCATAACGGTAAGGCGAGATGCTTCCCCATAAAGAGCTTTCAGCGGTCCAAAGAGGTCAAACACAAACAGCAGAACACCAAGCACATAGGCCAGCGGAAGTGCGCCGCGCTGTTCCAATACAATCGACAAGCCGAAAATCGCCGCAATACCAATGCCGTAAAGGATATTCAGACTCATTGTCCATGGTGTCATTTTCTGCTCAAAAGCAAGGGAGGTGTTTCTGGAACGCTGGAAATTGTCAGTCAGTTCTTCTGATTTTTCGCCCAGCAGGTTGTAGCTCTTGATGACGCCAATGCCCTCCACAAAGGATAGCACCGCATCGGTCAGCCGTTCGCTCTGCTCCTGCCGCTCTGCGGCTTCCCGCAGGGAAACCTTGTTCATTCCTTTTGACACCAGCCATGCCAGAACCGTGACGGCGGCAGCAATCAAACCAAGCTGTACGTTCAAATAAAACATGAATACCAGCAGAATCAAGGAGGACAGCAGATAGCCCATCATGTTGCCCAGCGTACTCATAGCGACTTCTTCAATGAATACCATATCCGTGCTAAGAACAGAGCTGATTTTGCCAATGTTGCCGGAAGTAAAATAGCCCATCGGAAGTTTCCGCAGATGGCTGCCCAGTTCCATGCGTTTATCCGCAAACATCAAATATCCTGCGGCACTTTGCAGGCTGTCGCTGAGGTAATGAACAAGCATTTGCACCAACACTGCTGCGGCAAGTCCAAGGCCGATATAAAGGCAAGTCTGGCTGGTCAGTGTGTCAGCTGCAAAGCGGCTTAAAACTACAAAGGCAAGAACAATTGGCATTTTTGACAAAATGGATTCCAAAAACGCACAAACGAATGCACCTTGAATACGGCCTTTATAACGGCCGGAGAGTTTCAAAATTCTTGAAAACATCGCAAACATTTAGGCTCCCTCCTTTGCAGTGTGTACTTTCCATTCGGCACTGTCCTGTGCGGCTTTCCACAATTTCTGATATTCAGGACAGGAGCGAATCAAATCCTGATGCTTACCCGCTGCTACCAATTTTCCGTGGTCGATGACACAAATTTGATCGGCATTCATAATGGCGGGCAGTTTGTGAGCAATCACCACGAGGGTCTTGCCTTTTACAAGTTCTGCAATGGCTGCTTCCATCTTTTCTTCATTTTCGGGGTCAGCATAGGCTGTTGCTTCATCAAGAACCACAATGGGGGCATCCTTTAAGATTGCTCGCGCCAGAGAAATACGCTGACGCTGACCGCCGGAGAGCATTTTTCCGGCATCGCCTGCCATGGAGTGAATGCCCTGCGGAAGTTTTTCAATGAACTCCATGCACTGAGCTTTCTTTGCGGCCTCTATTACTTCTTCATCCGTTGCAGTCAACCGACCGAGCCGGATGTTTTCCAGCAGAGAAGTATTAAACAAATACTGATCCTGCGCCACATAGGAGATACGACTGTTCAATGCTTCAAGGCTCATATCGCAAAGTTTCTGTCCGCCGATGGAAATGCTGCCCTTTTGCGGGTCATAATAGTGAATCAGCAGTTTTGCCAAGGTACTCTTGCCGGAGCCGGATTCACCGACAAGAGCAGTTTTTTGTCCAGCCTTTGCCGTAAAGGAAATATCATGGAGAACTTCATCCTCAACCACCGCGGGCTTTCCATCCGGGCCGGGCTGTGTTGTCTGGTAAGCGAAAGAAACATGGTCGTAAGTAATGGTGTCATCCATTCCATGGAATCCGTCATTTGTCTGCTGAAGTTCCGGCGCATCCAACACCTGCTCCAATGCGGAGATTTTATAGTTGAGCTGGGGCATGGTTGGCAGAAAGCCAAGAGATTTCAGCAGCGGCATACCGATACTCAAAGAAAGACACAGCACCAAAATCAAATTGGGCAGAGCCGACCAGCTGCAGAGGACAAACCATGCACCCACAGGCAGGGTCAGGATGATGGTACAAGGAAGCAGGCTGCTGTAAATCGCCATCCACGGCCATGCCGCCCTATACCATGCCAGTGTATAGTTCCGATAATCTGATATATCTTTGCGGAACCGTTCGTAAGAATCTGCGTCTTTATTGAAAACCTTGACGACTTCCATACCGTTGATGTACTCAATAATGGTATTGTTCATCTTTTGCCCGGCCATATAGTAAGGTCCCATTTTCTTCATACCAACGGAATACATCGTCATCATGGCAACTAAGCTAAGCGGAATGGATGCCAAAGATAACAGTGCCAGCTTCCAGTCTACAAAGAACATTGCCACATAAACTGCAATGGGAACCATCAGGTTGGCGATGCCCTCCGGCATAGAGTGTGCCAGCAGAACTTCCAGACTGTCTACATCGTCCACGAACAGCTTTTTCACGGTGCCAGTGCCTTTGTCCTGAATAACACCCAGCGGCAGTTTTTCAAACCGTTTTTGCAGAGCCGTCCGCAAACGGAGCAGCGTGTCATAAGCTGCTTTATGAGAGAGATTCAGGCCCCAGCCATAGAAAAGAGCTTGCAGCACCAGACATACCAAGACCAGTATGACATGCTGGATGATAAAGGAAGCAGTGATTGCCTCCCCCATGACCAGCGGTGCAATTACCTGATATGCCAGCACAAAGGGAAAAACACCCAGCAGAACACTGACCAGCACGATGGCTGTTGCAACATAGAGGCCTTTTTTATGAGGTCCGGCATATTCAAATACTTTTTGGAACATAAGTCCAACCTCCTATCATGTGAAATATTTTTCAGAAAGAGATTTCAAAACCGTTGGCGATAACTGCTGATTTTGAATTGTTCCATCATCATCCAGCTGCACAACCTCTGTGCAGGTACGGACAATAAATTCAAAATCATGAGAAACCACGAACACGATTACCCCGGAATCGGAAAGTTGTTCAATCAGCTTGCTGACACGCACCATAGAATCATAATCCAAGCCGCTGGTGGGCTCGTCGAAGTAGATTACGGGGCTGTCCTTTACGATTGCCACTCCAATGGTAACCCGTTGTTTTTGACCGCCTGAAAGCGACGCTGGGTGTCTTTCCCGATAGTCCGACAGTTCCAATGCGTTCAATACTGCATCTATTTTTTCTTTGCAATCTTCCTGCATTCCAAGGGAAAGCTCTTCTTCCACGCTGCTGGCAAAGAGTTGATAGTCTGTATCCTGCATAACAAGATAGGAAAGTGACCGCCGCTGCCGGGGTGTGAGCTTTTTTCCATCAAGACGAACTTCTCCATGCCGCTGTTTCAACAGGCCAGTCAGAATAGACAGGAGCGTTGTTTTTCCGGCACCATTATGGCCTAAAATGCCTATCACGTCCCCTGAATGAGCTTCAAAGCTGACATTTCGGAATACATCCGGTCCTTTCTTGTAGGCAAAGCCTAAATCGTGGACTTCTAGTAAGTGCGTTGTATTTTGAGAATGCGACTTTTCCTGATAATGCTCTGCATCACGTTCCGGGTATGCGGTCCGCAGACCATAAGAAATTCGTGTTTCTTCGGGCAAAGAGCAAAACTGTTCCCTTGTAAACTCATGCTCAATTTTTCCATTCTGTATCAGAAAAGCTCTGTCAATCAAATCTCGCAGATAGTAAAAGCGGTGTTCTACTACAAAAATGGTATAGCCGGCACTCTTGAGCTTTTCCATGATTTCAGCAAGCCGTTTGGTGGCGGCATAGTCCAGATTGGCCGATGGTTCATCAAAGATGTAGACCTTTGGGGCAAGCGCATAAACAGAGCCAATCGCAATCTGCTGTTTTTCTCCGCTGGATAACGCAAAAATACTTCGATTCAGGTATTCGACCAACTCCAATTCTTTGACTGCTCGTGCAATCCGGTCAATGGTTTCCTCACGGGCCAGTCCGAGATTTTCACAGCCGAACGCCAATTCTCGTGTGGTATCGGTCATAAAAAACTGTGAGCGTGGGTCTTGAAAGACAGTTCCTACCTGTCCGGCCAGTTCGGAGGGCTTCATTTCCAAAAGCGAATGTCCATCCATAAGCAGATCGCCTTTAATTTCACCGGGGTAAAAATGTGGAATAAGTCCATTGAGGGAACGAATCAACGTTGTCTTGCCGCAGCCACTTCGCCCGGTCAGAAGAATAAACTCGCCGGTCCGTACAGTCATGTCAATGCCGCGGAGGGTAAAATTTTTGCTTTCTTCATAACGAAAGCTGAAATTCTGGAATGAGATCATCGTCATACCCTCCACAAAATGATTTTGCCGATTTGGGTCTGGTCAATAAAAAGCAGTCCGACCAAAAAGAGGATACCAAGCAGTGATACCACAATTTCCGGCCATGCAAAACGAATCGGGCGCAGTGCATACCGCTTACATTCCAATTCCAGACCACGCGTTGTGCCGGAGGCCGCCAGTTCATCGGTAACTTTCAAGCAGCGCATCAGCAACGGTATCAAAATGTACTCTATGGTTGCTAATGGGTGACATACCCGCTTCCACACTGTATCGCTGATACCGCGAATATCCATTGTGCTTCGGATTTGCCGATATTCAATCCGTAGGGTAGGAATATAACGGAACATGACCACAAGCGGAATCGTAACTGCCTGCGGCAGCCGCATTCTTTGGAGGGCTACCATCAAGTCATCCATATAAGTGGTCCGCAATATCCAGAGCCCCATCATTACAATGGGAATCAGTTTCAGAACGGTCACGCCAAATACGCTCATAATCACGCTCAAAACTGGAACTTGCACATAGCGGAGCAAGGCATTAAGATAAGCCACAACGATATAAGTTATTATCATTTTTGCGGCCCATTTTCCGCCATTACCTAAGGCAATGAACAGCCCATAAACCAGCATGAGCGCAAGGCTGACCACTTCTCCGGCCAGAAAATAACTGACAAAACCGATACAGACTAAGAGAAGAATTTTGCAGCGCGGGTCCAGAAGCGCAGTTCCATGAAGGGGCTGTCGCTCAATAATTTGTTTGATTTGTGTTTCATCCATTCTGATGCCTCCTTATCAACAGCAGAGCGCGGGACTACTTCCAGCCCCGCGCTCTGAAATCAGGCAGCCCGTTTGCCTGCGTTTGTATGATGGATTTTCAGGGGGCTGTTCTTGTTATTTTACAGAAACGAGTCCAGCCTTGATGAAATGCTTTTTCAATGCTTTCTGGCCGATAAATCCGCCAATCAGGCCGCCCACCAGTCCAGCAGCAACAATGACTACCAGCATGGGAACAGAAGTGATATTGAGCATTCCCTGAATGTACTCCGGGGCAATATTGTTTTTCTCCATTGCGCCAACAAACGCACTTTGAAGAAATTTGATGGGGCAGATAGCACTAAAAGCAAAAATAGCACTGAACAGCGCATAGGCCGCCATCATGGACTTCATTGTGATTTCATTTCGGCCCATGATCAGAAAATCGCAGATGACACCGCCAATTACCAAGCCGATGGGAATGAACCAGAAAGCACCTACCAGCAGGAACAGGATAGCCTGAATTGCAGCACAAATGGTAAACACGCCTTTCTTCGGAACTTTGGCCAGCAGAAGCATCATAACGATGCCATTCGGAATAGCCACAACGGACGGATAAAACACGTTGGTCACTGGGCCAGCCACGCTCATAATAGTGCTGATAATCATGCAGATAATCCACATGAGCGCTGTCAGGATGCCAATGAGAATAAAGTCTTTCGCATTCAACTTTTGTTTCATTTTTATGCCTCCTCGCTTTTATCGGAAAATAAAAAATGCGATGTGGTTATTTGGAACTAACCACATCGCAAATTGTACCAATTTAGATTATCAAATCCAACCCAAAACCTACCCGTTTTGACCCAAAAACAGTCAGAAGCTACTTTTTATGGGTATCAAATCGGCTTTCACGGTAGTTCTTTGGTGCCACACCATATCGCTTTTTGAAAGCGGCGGCAAGATTGCTGGGCTTTCCGTAGCCAACGATTGCTGCAATCTCGCTTACATTTCGGTCCCCCTCCAATAGCAGCTGTGCTGCCTGTGTCAAACGCTGTTCAATTATGTATTGATGAATAGGCATACCATAAAATGATGAAAAACCGCGTGTCAATTTTGTTGTGCTTAAATGCACCAGATGGGAAAGTTCTTCACAGGATGGGGCAAACGCAAGCTGACTGTCTATAATCCGTTTAGCTTCCATAATGGCAGTCCGTTCCGTTCTGGACATGGAAACATTTTTTCCCATTAGAATATCCAATTCAAGGACTTCGCCTAAATAAATAGACAATAGCTCCAGAAGTTTTCCGTCAAGATATAAGTAACCCAATCCTCCACGGTATTGTGTAAATTGGCTTGTTTCCGCTAGAATTTGTTCCATGATGGGGGTCACAGGAACTTTTGAAATGCCATCAAGAAGTTTCTTTTCGTAAGCCGTTGCTTCCTGCCCATCAAAATAATCTGTGAGCAGCTGCGAGAAATAGGCAATCGGAATTTTTATACTCTTAAATGAAAAATTGCTATCCTTTTTATAGCAGGCATATTCGGTTCCACCATGTCCCGCATAGATGCAGGATTCATTTTTTTGAATCGTAATGGAACGCTTTTCATCCATGATGCCCCAAGAGATTGCATCATTCAGGCAGAAGATAATCTGCATATAATCTTTACTGACGGTTCCCTGTACATTCATATCCGACTGGTAACACATTTGCCAATCCGAAAAGATGATGCCGTGCTTGATTTGGGTTTGTGCAATTCGTCCTTTCCCCATATCAGACGGAATATCTATTGAAATTGTTTGGGGCGAATTGGCTATCAGGTCGTTGTATAGCTTACCAAGATAGTGACTTCCATGCGTCATAGGATGAGGTTCACCTCCCATTTTGGTTAGTCTGTACTAATTATGATACTTTATTTTTGCATCACAGTCAAGATGTAGCCAAAAGACAGGGTTTGAATTGTAGTATTAGTAGAGGGGACGGTTTAGGGGAGAACTTACAGAGCAAGCATAGGAAGTGTGTACCCACTTCCGTATTTTGCTCTGCAAAACAGCTTG
>OFMV01003340.1_pt1 | contig 9530 bp, 9 predicted proteins | sample 1541881 | NCBI WGS metagenome assembly OFMV01 (sample SAMN04209220, study PRJEB22552) | human gut metagenome | biome: gut; material: feces | host: Homo sapiens | place: USA: Oklahoma
CTTTTGCCATATCTGTATCACGGATACGAGACTCAGCAGAAGATGTATTCTCGGATACGTTATCCAGATTATCAATGGTGTGCTCTAAGCGGTTCTGAACTGCACCAAGTGCAGATCTCTGGGAAGAAACTTTTGAAATCGCATCGGAAATTGCATCAATAGCATAAGTTGCAGCTTCACCTGTTTTATCATTTACATTTAATCCCTTAATTCCAAGCCCCGCTGCGCTCATAGAATCAATATCTACATTAATTTTGTTGGTCATATCTGCATCTGCACCTACATGTAAACTGAACGACAAAGAAGATTTCACCTCTATAGAGCCCTGCTTGATTTCAAATGTTCCATCTCCATTATTCTTTACTGTAGCACCCTTATCTGTTCCAATAGAGCTTGCTTCTTTTAATGCATTAGCCATCTTATCATATGCTTCCTGAAGTGTAATATCCTTATCATTTTCAGAAGATTTTGGAACGGCATAAAAAACATTTGTTCCATCAGAAACATATGTATTTGCTTTTACAAGATCAGCAACATCATCAGCTGTATATACAGAACCATCATCCTTTGTAGTTACACCTATTGTATAAGTTTTCCCTGTATCTGCTGCATTCTTTTTAAGAGTAAATTGATCCCCATCTGCTGCGGCCTTAATCTTATCTTGAATATTCTCTACTGTAGAAATTCCAGTATTATCAATTTGTCCTGTTTTTCCAGTTAACTTAATTGTATATGTATCACCGGCCTTAGCTAAATTTGCATTAGTAACATCATTTCCATCTTCGTCTTTCCACTGATTTGCTGTAGCTGTTTTCGTATAAGTTTTTCCATCATGAACCAAAGTATCTCCCTGAGCCCATGTTGGTGTAGCAGCAGCAGTTGCTGACATATCTAATGTTGATGATCCTACTAATGTTGTTGTAGTTGTTTTTCCCGTTGTTGAATCATACTTAGAAAGAGTAGAACCTTCTTTTATTGTTACTGTATCTGCTGCCGTAGTTGTATTGTCCTCTGCAAACCATCCTGCTGCTGCAGCGGTCTGTCCACTCGGAGTTGTGCCTGCATTAGCTACATATTTATACTTCTTTCCATCCTGTTCAAGTACATCACCAGCTGTCGGCGTATACTCTTTAATAGATGTATAGTCTGTGGTTTTTGATGAATCTACAATATTATACTGAACTCCACCAATTGTAGTTTTATCTCCTACAGCCAACTTATCTGCTGTAAATTTTGTTACTCCATCTTCGGATTTTCCTAATTTTCCTGCAAGACCGGCATCATGTGCATTGATAGTCTTAGTAGTTGTTGTTCCACTGGAATCGCCTTTTAATAAATATGTTTCGTTGAACTTAGTTGTCTCAGAAACACGGTCAATCTCTGTAGTAAGCTGATCAATCTCGTCCTGAATAGAGCTACGGTCTGTATCACTGTTGGTTCCATTCGCAGCCTGTGTTGCCAGCTCATTCATGCGCTGTAACATAGAATGCACTTCTGTCAGTGCACCTTCTGCTGTCTGCACTGCAGATACACCGTCCTGTGCATTGGAAGAAGCCTTATCCAGTCCACGGATCTGCTTTCTCATCTTCTCGGAAATGGAAAGTCCTGCTGCATCATCAGCGGCACGGTTGATCTTGTAACCGGAAGATAACTTCTCGGTTGACTTGGACTGTGCGCTTGTTGTAACTCCTAACATTCTGTTGGCATTGGCTGCCTGCATGTTGTGTTGTACTACCATACTCATAAAATTTTACCTCCATGTGTGTGTTCCGCGGAATCCGTTCCGACGGAATGTGATGTGGTCCCCGGCATCCTGCCACACGAACCACAAATTGATTTGAAATTTATAATATGCAAAGCCCCCAGGATCGCCTTGCTTATTACCGTTTTTTGTATGTCACGGTCTCCTCCCCGCTGACATGCGACTGGTTGCGCTTTTCGTGCATGAGGATTTCTGCAATCTCACGCTGTGCTGTTTTTGAAATTCCTTTTTCTTTATAATAAGGCGATGGCTTTTTGTCTTTGCCCGCACTGTTTCTGGCAACATTTATTTCGCGCGTTGCATCCATCAGCAGATGTATGTTGTTGGCAGAGCCTCCGGAAAAAACGATTTTAATGTTATCTCCCAATGTGATGTATTCGCCCGGTTTCAAACTCAGTTTCAGCATAAGAACCTCCGTGTTTTTCTTCCTTCATCCAAGAAGATGCAACTCTCCTTATAAGAATATTGCATCTTGACGCTGGCATAATCACGGGTTACGATGCATTTCTGTACTGCCACTCAAGAATCCGACTTCCATGAAAGGAGTTACAAAATGGGAACCACACAACCGATTCGAAATCGCAAGGAATTGCAAAAATTCAGCACGTACTACCAGACGGTCAAACCACACCCCCGCAACTATGCCCTGATTATCCTCGGTCTTAATACGGCATTGCGCATCAGTGACCTTTTACAGCTGCAATGGTCCGATGTCTATGATTTTTACACACAGCGTTTCCGTGAACATCTGCTTATATTGGAACAGAAAACCGGAAAACAAAATTACATTGCACTCAACAAAAATGCCAGGAATGCCCTACGATGGTATATGGATGCCTGTTTTCCACAGGAATGTGATTATCTGTTTTGCAAAAACACCGACCGGCAGCATCCCATCAACCGTTCGCAGGCATACCGCATTGTAAAAGAAGCCGCAGCCCAAACTACAAACAGCCGCATGGTCAGCTGTCACTCCATGCGGAAAACGTTTGGCTACCACGCATGGAAACAGGGGGCACAGCCTGCACTGCTTATGGGTTTGTTCAATCACTCTTCCTATGATGTCACCAAACGCTATCTTGGAATTGAGCAGGATGAAAAGGATTCTGTCTATTTGAAAATAGATCTGTAATCAAAAATTTGAATTTTTTTATTTTAGGGGTTAAGTTCCAGAAATGCCATCCGATATAAAAGATGTAAATAAAAATGCAACAATTCTTATAAGAATTGTTGCATTTTTATGTTGCAATTTTATTATGTTCATTATCTGTAAAACTATGTGTTCTTTTTTCTTTTCCAACCAGATCTTTGGACTCCATTTTTCTTAAAAGAACTGCTACCCGCGCCGTGCTGATTCCAAGCGTATCGCTGATTTTTCCTGCTATAACCTGAATCTATGGAGAAATGCATCATTTATGTATTATACAGTTTTATTTTTTCCTGCTATAATCAAGGTAATTACAATAATTTTGAACGAAAGACGGTATTAAAATGAAAATTTCTGACGCATGTAATCATAAAAAAAGCTTATCTTTTGAGATATTTCCTCCGAAAAAGGACAGTGAACTGAAAAATATTGATGCGACACTTGATGTGCTGTGCGAACTGCAGCCGGATTTTATCAGCGTGACGTTTGGTGCGGGCGGCAGCTTAAACTGTAACCGCACGATTGAACTTGCCAAAAAGATCAAGCAGAACTACCATGTGGAGCCGGTTGTGCACCTGACCTGCCTGCATTACAACCGCGCGGAAATTGACGAATTTGCCAGAATCCTTACCGCAGAAGGCATCCAGAATGTGCTGGCACTGCGCGGAGACCGAAATCCGGATCTTACCGAAAAAGATGATTTTAAGCATGCATCCGACCTCATTTCCTATCTGAAACCGAAGGGGGATTTCTGCTTTTTAGGTGCCTGCTACCCGGAATGTCATCCGGAATCTGCCAATAAGATTGAAGAGATCCGCCACCTGAAGGAAAAGGTAAATGCCGGAGCAGAAGTGCTGCTTTCCCAGTTGTTTTTTGACAACACACAGTTTTACCGTTTTGTGGAGGACTGCAGGATTGCGGATATCAATGTGCCAATTGTTCCTGGCATCATGCCGGTCATCAATGCCGCGCAGATCAAGCGAATGATTACGATGTGCGGAGCTTCTTTCCCGGAGCGTTTCCAGAAGATCATTCATAAATTTGAAGATAACAAGGCAGCTTTATTTGATGCGGGTATGTCGTATGCGTTAAGCCAGATCATTGATCTGCTGGCAAACGATACCGATGGAATTCACCTGTATACCATGAACAATCCGGTGGTTGCCCGCAGGATCTGTGAGGGAATTCAGCATATTATATGATGTTTATTGTGTCAGGCACTTTGTTCTTTTAGGCATTATCTGCAAAAAAGTGATTCCTTCAACTCAATATACCCAATGAGCATCGGTCCGGCCCAAAATAAAAGAACACCTTCCATCACCCTCACAAGAGAAATTTTTTGCGTAAAGCTCATGCTTCCGATCACGATCAGCATGGCAAATGCGCCAAATTTCCACACAAACTTCCAAAGATACTGCATCCTCACACGGATGTAGTTTTTTCGCGAAACCGGAACAAACCGAAGTATTTTTGAAACCGCATCCGATTTTTGCATCCTCCGGCTGAAGGCTTCATTGCTCCATTGATACGGTGCCAATACATAGTTATCCATAAAAACGACCATCCACACATAGCACAGTATCATCCACGCATCCCGATAAAAGATTCCATCAAAAATCAGCGTCATCCCTAACACTAGCACAACAGCTGCAAACATCCAGTATAAAAACCATGCCAGCTGGTCCGTGCTCGCCTTTAAATTCCGGTCAAAATTCTTCAAATTTTCCTGTTGCTTCTTATCCTCTATCGTCATCCTCGACACTCCTGTCTTTTACACATAATACCCATGTGTTTCGATTCAAGCACATTTTTCTGCACTTCACTCAACCATTGCCGTCTCACCGCATAACCTTCACTGCCACAACGCCTTATGCATTCTCATAAAACGAAGTAAATTCCCCATGCTCAAACTGTCCGATATAATCAAATTCTTTCCGGATGTCATCCTCTAAGTGCGACGACATGATCACGGAACAGTCCAGCACTTCCAACTGCTGCCGGAGCAACCTGTAAAATTCCTTGCGGAAGATCGGATCCATCCCCGCAGTCGGCTCATCTAAAAGAAGAAGCCTCGGTTTGTGTGCGAGTGCAAATGCAAGCTGAAACTTCATATTCTCACCGCGCGACATCTTCTCCACGGTCCGTGCCGTGGTAAGATCCATCTGCTCCATCAGCGCAGCAAACTGATCCATATCAAAGGTATCATAGAAGCTGCCCAGCATCCTTGCATTCTCTCTTGCACTCTTCTGCCGCAAAAACAACCGCTCCTCAGAGACAAATCCGATCCGGTTCATCGACCACGCATGATCTTCCGCGATATCGGTTCCGTCCAGATAAAAGCTGCCGCGATAATGCTTCTTTTCCTCCATAATATAGCGGAAGAATGTCGTCTTTCCGGCACCGTTTTCCCCGATGATTCCCATAATATATCCACTTGGAAGTTCAAAATCCACATTTTGCAAAGCGAACCTGCCTTTGCCGAATAACGCTTTCTTCCCCTGTACCTGCTTCGCAGAAAAAATAATATCTTCCATCTTACAGCAATCCCTCCAGCATCTCACGAATATCCTCAGTTCCAAGTCCCGCCTGTTTTGCAAGCGTAATCCACTCCTGCAGGCGTTTTTCCAATTCCATCAGCTGCTTTTCGTGCAGATAATCCGTGTTGTATTTGCACACATAAAATCCTTTATTGGAAACGGAACGGATCAGTCCCTCCCTCTCCAGTTCCTCATACGCGTGCTTCGTCGTGATCACGCTGACGCCGATATCCGCTGCCAGTCCCCGAATGGACGGCAGCGCCTCGTCCGGCTGCAGTTCACCGGATATGATCTGATTCTTGATCTGATTGACGATCTGCTCGTAGATGGCATACGTTCCATGCGGTTCAATGACGATTACCAGTCCCATGTCTCCTCCTTCGTTGCAAGTTCATAGACGGCGAGTTTCTCTCTGATTCCACCCCAACGCTTGTGAAGCGCATAAGAAAGAGGTGCGTAAATGATGAGATAAATAACAAGCGCAACCCAAAATTCCACATTCGTAATCTCCGAAGAACAGATGCCAATCATCACGCAGCTTGCGATCACACTGAATACCGTGATCGGTCCGTTAAAATAACTTACCTGCCCATAAGCTGCCCGCGACGCATTATTCCGCCAGACCAGTCCGTCGTTTGTAATTCCCACACAATAGGACATAAAGAACACCGTTACCAGCTGCAGGATCACGCCTTTTATCATCATCGGCTGCACGATCAGCAGGATGATATCGATTACCGCGCACAACGCAAGCGGCAGGCCAATCTTAACCTTTAACATTCTCCGGATATATTCCTCGCGCAGCTTTTTCGATCCGGGAACCAGATACAGCATCGTCGGCAGGGCACTCGTATGTGTGATTGCTGCAAACAGCGCAAGAGCCATCGGAAATGTGAGCCATATATACCCAAGCCCTTCCTTTGCACTGCCAAATACCAAAGGCGAAAACGATGCACCAAACAGGATCACATAAAAGATACTTTTCAATACCTGATCACGGTTCTTATATTCCAGGAAATATTCTCTGATCACATTCTTATATTTGATTGCCTCTTCCATGCTCCGCTCCTTTCGCCAGATAATACATCAGTTCCTCCGTGTCCGGCTCCCACACCTTAAGTGCCCGGTCATACTCCGCGTGATCATGTTTGACCAGAGCACTGCAGCCCACCGGTGTCTCCTCCATATAGACCAGCCGCCCGCCAAAAGCCCTCAACGCATGACGCTCGCCTGCCACCATCCGGTATGCATCACGGACCGACTCGATATCTCCATACAACAGTTGTCTGCCTTTCTTAAGCAACAGCAGATAGTCCGCAAACCGGTCCACATCCGAAGTAATATGTGTCGAGAGGATCACACTCTTCGTTCCGTCCGCGGTAAATTCTCTTAAAATATGATGGAATTCTTCACGGAAAGTCTGATCAAAATTCGCCCCCGGCTCATCGAGCAGCAACAGTTTCGGATGATGCGCCAGCGCAAAAGCAAATGTAAACTTCAGCTTTTCTCCCTTGGACAGTTTCTTATATTTTTTCTTTCCATCCAACCGGAATCTCTTAAGATATTCCTTTAACAGTGTCTCATCATAATTTTTATAATATTTTCCATAATGTCTGCTGTTTGCGATCAGAGAATCCCAGTCATCGAACCATTCCTCATGAAACACAAATCCAATATCCTGCTGTAATTCCATCTGATTTGTACGGTACTCCTTCTCCTGTATAGAAATCGTTCCATCGTACTCATAAAGTCCCGCCAGAATGTTTAACAGTGTGGTTTTCCCCACACCATTCTCCCCGATCAGTCCGCAGATATAACCTGCCTGAAGTTCAAAATGGATGTCCTGTAATGCAAATGAACCGAATCTCTTGGATACGTTCTCGGTTTTGATCATTGTCTGTTCCATGCCTTTACCTCGTATTTTCATTCGTGCAAAGTTTTGTTCCGTCTGTGTATGTGTATATACACATATATACACCATGTTGTTTTAGTTGTCAACGTAAACTTACACCCATTCGACTTTTTTCTATCTCTCCATCCGGTTTCAGGCGATTGTACGCCTAAACACTCTGGTAACCATTTTAATTTTTTCCGGATCCGCTCCAACAAAATTTGTTTTTAAAAATAAAGGCTTTGGGACATTCTTTCAATGCTTACCTGATCTTCCATTATGTCTAGTTGCTTTCATTCATATCTTTCCTTTCTTTTCTACAAAAAAAGACCAAGTAAATTTCTCTACTCAGTCTGTTAATAACAACAATATTTAATTATTTTCCCGAAGGGAACAGCAACAAAGTTGCCAAAACTTGTGAAGCTCTGCTACAAGTAATACCCAGTACTTAGTGGCGAAACGCCACTAACTGGGCAATGGTTGCACCCTTGACCAGCTAAGGCGCTTCGCCCTTAACCCGAGCAGAGTCTTTCTCCTGCACCTTGCATAAGGCTCTGTCTTTACAATCCGACAAACTTGAAATTATATGTTATTCAATCCAAAGCTTCATATAATCGCCCTCTTGATAGTCATATACTCGTTTGCCTGCTTCTTCTTTTTTCAATTACTTCAGTATCTGATAGCTCATCATAAAAAGAATAACCATCAGACCTAAAAATATCTTGACCAGTTTCTGATACATCGATGTTGCCGGACTTATGAGTGGGTTCCAGGTTTCCTCTGTGCCAGGCATATTGTTTTTATTGCTCCAATTTTCTCCAGTTATCTTCTGGGCATAGAGACGGTTGGATGCATAAGAGAGCATTTCCTTGGCGGCTTCTGCCTCGTGTTCTGACAATTCAAGGGTTCTGCCATCTGCGAAAGAGAGCATTTTCCATTTGCCTGCTTTCTTTCTCGGGGAGGCCCATCCGCTGATGTCTGTGAGAAGCGGAAGATAGTAAACACCGGCGGCGTCCTGTTCGTCAATGATAAAATGATGAGTGACCGTGAACGATCTGTTGCTGGAAACTGGCTGCATGAGAAAATATTCCGTACAGAAAAGCTCTCTGATCTGCTTGCGCTGTCCCCATGCATCGAAGCAGGAAAGTGTCCGCATGACCGGACCAATGGCGATAAGAACGACAAACACTGCGCCTGTCAGCAGCAAAAAGACTGCGTATATCATAATCGACGAGTAATCACTGAAAGGCGATGCCGCTTCCCGAAGCATCACTCCACAAAGCGGAATCACCAACGCAGCTTCCAGCAGGGAAATCCCACGAAAAATGGCATTCTGGCAAAACAGATAATAAAAGCTGACAAAGGTAACAGCATTCTGCCCACTGTGGTAGCGAAGCGGAATCCGCATAAGCAAAAGTTCAGATAAAAGGCCGACAAGCAGCACCGCTTCCTTACATGCAAGGATATAAATTCCATACATCCATATATAGAGCCAGGTTCCGTGGGAACCATAAAGGGCCAGCAAATCTCCCTCCTTCGCATTTTCCAGAACACTATTCAGGATATTTTCCCCGAAAAACAGGTGATAACCGATGCCCAATATCAGTATGATCCATGCAATATAATCAGGAATGCAGGACAGCACCCAGCGTTTGCGGCTGCCGTGTTCATGCCTCCTTTGTCGTAAGAGCCCGATTCCCCATAGAATCGGATAAAGAAATACAATAAGAAGCAGCGCAAGATTCGTTTGTGGCTGTATTGCCGTTATAAGCAGGCTCAGGCGTTTGGCCTGTGAAGCTATGCTCTGCAGATTCGGTACATGCGCAAAAATTGATAGCATCGACACGAAAATTACTGCAAAGACTCCTGGTATCGCCATCAGACTGAATGTTTCCGCTTTTGACTTGCGCTTCACCAGATTATATAGGTCGTTAAGATACAGACCTGCATTCAGATAAAGAAGTATCATTGTAAGCCAAAAGTCTGGTAAATAATCGGCATCCACCGTATATAATTGAAAGAAATCCAAGAGCGCCTCTATCATTTTTCACTCTTCTCCCTATTGAGATTTATCCTGTTTATTCTTACGGAAACACCCTTGTTCATAGTCATTAAAAATGTCTCCTTTACAAATTCTAATTTGTCATAATCATTCTACCATACCGTTATGCATAAATCATCTCATGCAAAACA
>OFMV01003354.1_pt1 | contig 9494 bp, 9 predicted proteins | sample 1541881 | NCBI WGS metagenome assembly OFMV01 (sample SAMN04209220, study PRJEB22552) | human gut metagenome | biome: gut; material: feces | host: Homo sapiens | place: USA: Oklahoma
CCGAAAAGCAGTGGGGCAGAAACTGCACCGACCTGCCATCTTTCATCATCAAGCGGTTACCGTTGCGGTTTACCTATGATAACAACTACTTCAATGACCGATATCAGGGCATTCCGATTGGCGGTTATACCCCGATTGTGGAAAAGATGCTTGCAGGTGCAGACATCCTGACCAATACGGACTACTTCGAATTTATCAAGGAACATCCGGACGTTGCAGACAAGACCGTCTTCACTGGACAGATTGATGCCTTCTTTGATTACAAGCTGGGCGTTTTGGAATACCGCAGCGTTCGCTTTGAAACCGAAGTGCTGGATTGCGAAAACTATCAGGGCAATGCGGTTGTGAACTACACCGAACGGGAAGTTCCGTATACCAGAATCATTGAACACAAGCACTTTGAATTCGGCAAGCAGCCGAAAACCGTCATCTCCAGAGAATATTCTTCCGAATGGAAGAAGGGCGATGAACCGTATTATCCGGTCAACAACGAACGGAATAACCAGATGTATCAGGAATATCAGAAGCTGGCAGAAACCGTTCCGAATGTCATCTTTGGCGGCCGTCTGGGTCAGTATAAGTATTATGACATGGATAAGGTCATTGCTGCTGCACTGGAAACCGTTCAGAATGAATTTGGTGCATAAGAGAGGGGCTTAAACGATGTGGGTTCGTACACAAAATGAAGATGCCCTCTATCATGTTGCTGCGGTACGGGCAGTGAAAATGATTTCAGAACGCACGTATTCCGTCATTGGCATTCTGCTGGGTGCTAGCACATCGGATTCTGTTGTTCTGGGCGAATACAAAGATTATGCGACTGCAAAGGCAGAGGTCGATCACATGGATGCACTTCTGATGGAAGGCACTTCCTCTGTTTACCATATGACAAAAGAAAACTAAACGATACAACGCCGTCTTTTCCTGTGAATTGCATGGGAAAAGACGGTATTGTTCCATATTGGAATCAGATTGTCACAATTCCCCTATGAAATCGCCATGATTTTCTGATTTCCATTCCAATTGCAAACAATCTTCCTGACAAAAAAGGAGTTTATTTATGATAAAGACACTGAAACAACATCAGTTTTTGTTTCGGGAACTGGTCAAGCGAGATTTCCGGCAAAAATACAAAAAGACAACTCTGGGGTTTATCTGGAGCATTCTCAATCCACTGGCAGAATTTCTGGTGTTGATGCTGATTTTTAAGAACTTGTTCAGCAGAAATACTCCCCATTATACCATTTATATGCTGGTGGGTATTCTAACTTACAGCTATTACAGCAACGCCTCTCAAACCGGTATGCAATCTTTTTTAGGCAATGCTGGCATCATTCAAAAAATCAAAGTTCCGACTTGGATTTTTCCGCTCTCTAAAAATGTATCTGCTCTGTTTAACTTTTTCATTACGCTGATTCTATTGATTCCGTTTATGATTTATGACCACATGGGGTTCACTTGGAAGCTCGTCTTTCTCATCTATCCCATTATCCTAATGTTTTTCTTTAACCTCGGCGTTAGCATGATTCTCGCTTCGCTTTATGTCTTTTTTAAAGATATTCAGTATTTCTACAACATCTTCTGCCGCCTGCTCTATTTTTGCTGTGCTGTATTCTGGTACGATACTTCTATGTCAGAAACGGCACAAAAAATCCTGCACATCAATCCCATCTATGACTTCATCTATTATTCCCGTATGGTCATCATTCACCAGCAAATTCCAACGCTGTTTGACCATCTGGTTCTATTGGGCTATACAATCCTGTTCTTAGGACTGGGCATTCTCATCTACCGCTGCAACAAAGACAAATTTGTCTATTACCTATAAGGAGGAACGAATATGGAACCGATTATTGATGCATCTCACGTCTATATTCGCTACCTGCTGGGCGATTTCCGAGATATCGGACTAAAAGAATGGACGATTCAAAAAGTCAAGCGAGAACGGCGTGTGGAAAGCCGCTGGTCGGTGGAAGATGTTTCTTTCACACTGGAAAAAGGTGATTTTCTAGGTATCATTGGTGCAAATGGTGCTGGGAAATCTACCATCTTAAAAGCAATCTGCGGCATTCTGCCACCTGCCAAGGGGAGCATTCAAGTCAACGGAAATATCAGTGCCCTGCTGGAGTTGGGAACGGGTTTTGATAGCGACTTGAACCTCATCGAAAATATTTATATGCGTGGTGCTTTGCTGGGATATGAAAAGGATTTCATCACGGAACGCATTGATGAAATCATTGAATTTGCAGAGCTGAAAGAATTTCAGTTTTACAAGTACAAACAGCTTTCCAGCGGTATGCGTTCCCGTCTGGCATTTGCCATTGCCTGTATGGTTGATCCGGAAATCTTAATTCTAGATGAAGTGTTATCCGTTGGAGATGGCGGTTTCCGAAGAAAAAGCGAACAGAAAATGATGGAAGTCATTCAAAGCGGTGCAACCACTTTATTTGTCAGCCACTCTGTCGCTCAGATGAAACGGCTGTGCAACAAGGTGCTTTGGTTGGACATGGGCAAACAAATTGCCTTTGCAGAAAACAAACAAGAATCCGAAAAAATTCTGACTTGCTACAGCAACTACATGAAAGAACGGGCAATCAATCCCGCTGCAAAGCCCAGCTTGACGCTGCCTGCTCCTGCAAAAAAAACCGAAAAACCGACTGCACCAAAAAAGCCAGCTACAAAGCCAACGCCTGTCGCAAAGCCACAAAAACGCTTAGCTTCTGATATTCAATATGAGATTTACTCGAAAGCTTATATTGACATCCTAAATGAAATGGTGTTGCATCCGGAAACAGTTGACCAATTCAAGGCATATTTTCAGGACAAACACATCACCCACCTTGCCATCTACGGCGAAAGCATGGTATTGAAAACCATCGCTGTTCTGCTGAAAGATGCTGGCGTTTCTGTTGATTACCTGCTGGAAAATGGGAAAAAATCCAGTGAATATGCAAAAACAATCCACAGCCGAGATATTCATAAATATCCGGATACACAATGTATTCTCATCGGCGATGTTCGCTTCGAAAAAAATATTCTGGAAAAGGTTCATAAACGCACTAAAATCCCCGTTATCACCATTTCCGAAGCAATGCACTACAAAAAAGACTCGAAAAAGAACACCACAAAATAAGAAAAAACCGGCTTGCAATAGGAGAAAATCCCCTACTGTAAGTCGGTTTCTATGTTTCTATGTTTTTATTCCGCCAGCAAGACGTGTTTTGGAATCGGAATCGAAAAAGTTTCATAAACGGCACAGATTTTATCGGCAATGCAAACCAGAATGCTTTCCCGATACCGTGGCGGTGTCAGGTTCAAGGGAAACATATGACGAGCAATGATGTCCCGTTCCACTGCATTTAAAGCAAAATCTCGCTCAGCGTTTTGTAACGCTGCTGCTGCGTGGGAGAACCCATGTGCTTTTCGGTTGGGGTCTTTGATGTGCCAATCATATAGAAAATAATCGTGCAGCAGTGCTCCCCGCACCAAACTCCGCAAATGTATCCGAATCCGAAACCGCTTTGCCAGCCAGACACTCATATATGCCACAAAAAAAGAATGCAGGTAACAGCTGACTGCTCCGTGCTGAATGTATCCCTTTTCCTGCTCCATACCAGCGGACTGTAAAATCAGCCGTCCGTTTCGCTCCACTAGGGCAACAACTTCTGTTTCGATGGATTTCATCTCTTCATCTTCCTTCCTGTTTATTGACTTTTATTCTCTCTTTCTGTTTTTAGTATAATCTTCTTATGGGAGGATTTTCAAGAATGTTCTGTGAAATTTTGGTGAAATCCATCGACAAATTTCATCAAATCGAAAAAAATCGCCAGATGTTAGTTGCTGCTCATGTCGACAAAACAAACTCATCCGGAAACCTGTTGCATATTCGACAGGTTGCCGGATGAGTTTTCTCTTTTTTAGAAATACAGCAAACTGCAATTATTCTGCACAATGTGCACAGTCTTCACAGTTCGGGAACTGAGCAGCATCGTAAGCAATGCCGTTCTTGTCGTAGTAATCTTTCAGGGCAGACTTAATTGCTTCTTCTGCCAGTACAGAACAGTGCAGCTTGTGTGCTGGCAGTCCGTCCAATGCCTCTGCAACTGCCTTATTTGTCAGCTGCAATGCTTCCGAAACCGGCTTGCCCTTAATCATTTCTGTTGCCATCGAGCTAGATGCAATCGCACTACCACAGCCAAATGTTTCAAATTTTACATCTGAAATCACATCATTGTCAATCTTGAGATAGATTTTCATGATGTCACCGCACTTTGCGTTTCCAACTTCTCCAACGCCATCCGCATCTTCCAGAACACCAACATTCCGTGGGTGCAGAAAATGATCCATTACCTTTTCACTATATAAAGCCATCGTTGTTTCTCCTTTTTCTTACAGCAAGAAAGATTTCTTTCCGCTCTCTAAATCTCTCCAAACCGGAGACATATGCCGCAGATAGGCAACCACTTCCGGAATTACCTGCAACATATAATCCACTTCCGCCATGGTATTTTCTTCACCCAGCGATAACCGCAACGAACCATGTGCAATTTCATGCGGTCTGCCGATTGCCAGCAGAACGTGAGAAGGGTCTAATGAACCAGAGGTGCAGGCAGACCCAGAAGATGCACAAATCCCCTTCTGGTCTAGCAGCAGCAGCAACGATTCCCCTTCGATTCCCTCGAAGCAAAAATGCACGTTGCTCGGCAGACGATGTTCCCGGTCGCCGTTCAGAACGGAATGTGGAATCTTGGAAAGCCCTGCAATCAAGCGTTCCCGCAGTTCCAGACAATGACGTGTATTTTCTTCCATATGGTCGCAAGCATCCTGCAAAGCAGCTGCCATTCCCAAAATTGCTGGAATATTTTCCGTTCCGGCACGCTTGCCCCGTTCCTGTGCTCCGCCAGCAATCAAAGAAGTTAAGCGAACACCTTTCTTTGCATACAAAACGCCAATTCCCTTTGGTCCATGGAATTTGTGGGCGGAGAGGGATAGCATATCAATGTTGTCATTCTTAACGGAAATCGGAATGTGTCCCACTGCCTGCACGGCATCGGTATGGAACAGAACATGGTGCTTTCTGCAAACCGCTCCAATTTCTGCAATTGGCAGAATCGAACCGATTTCATTGTTGGCATACATCACAGTAACCAGACAGGTATCCGGCTGAATGGCAGCTTCTACCTGCTCCGGTGTTACCATTCCATTTTCGTGCACATCTAGCAGCGTAACAGAAAAGCCCTCTGCTTTCAGCTGTTCCAGCGTGTGCAGAATCGCATGATGTTCAAATGCTGTGGAGATAATGTGCATGTGCCCATTCCGCTTGCCGATGGCTGCAGCGGAACGAAGTGCCTGATTGTCTGCTTCGCTGCCGCCGGAAGTAAAATAAATTTCTTTCGGGTCAGCGTCCAGACAGACTGCAATCTGTTCTCTTGCTTTCTGCAAAACAACAGCAGCTTCTTGCCCAATGGTGTGCAGGCTGGACGGATTGCCGTATACTTCCCAGCCCTTTACCATGGCTGCCATCGCTTCTGCACTCATTTTTGTGGTTGCAGCGTGGTCTGCATAAATCATGGTTGTTCTTCCTCTCTTGGATTGGATTGTTTGGATGCAGGGTTTGCATCCGATAAAAAATAGGAGGGCTTGTTCGCTCCTGCAAACGCAGCCAGAACAAACCCTCCATACACTGCAATATTCGGATTGCGGTTGTATCCAATTTACTTTACAGCATCAAAACCATGCTGCAGGTCAGCCAGAATATCATCAATGTGTTCTGTACCGATAGAAAGCCGAATGGTGTTCGGATGAATGCCGCATGCCAGCAATTCTTCTTCGTCCAGCTGAGAATGGGTTGTGGATGCCGGATGGATCACCAAGCTCTTAACATCAGCAACATTTGCCAGCAGGGAGAAGAGTTCCAGACTTTCGGTGAACTTCTTTGCCTTTTCTGCATCGCCCTTAATCGTAAAGGTGAAAATCGAACCTGCACCGTTCGGGAAGTACTTGTCATACAGTTCCTTTTCCTTGCCAGTAGACAGGGACGGATGGTAAACCTTTTCTACCTGCGGATGATTCTTCAGGAAGTCGACAACCTTCAGTGCATTTTCTACGTGCCGTTCTACCCGCAAAGACAGGGTTTCCAGCCCTTGCAGCAGCAAGAAGGAATTAAACGGAGAAAGTACTGCACCTTGATCTCGCATCAGTGTGGTACGAATCTTCATGATATAAGCAGCGTTTCCGCATGCTTCTGTAAATACAACGCCGTGGTAAGACGGATTCGGCTTGCTCAGACCCGGGAACTTGTCGTTCTGTGTCCAGTCGAACTTTCCGCCGTCAATGATGATACCACCCATAACCGTACCATGACCGCCGATGAACTTTGTTGCAGAGTGTACAACAACGTCTGCACCATGTTCCAGCGGACGCAGCAGATATGGCGTTGCAAAGGTGCTGTCTACGATCAGCGGAATGCCGTGTTTGTGAGCAACCGCAGCCAGTGCTTCCAAATCAATGATATCTGAATTCGGGTTGCCGAGTGTTTCTGCATAAATCAGCTTGGTATTTTCCTGAATAGCTGCTTCAAAATCTGCCGGATCTTTCGAGTTTACAAATGTAGTTTCCAGACCCTGTTCTTTCAAGGTGTTGGAAAACAGGTTGTGTGTACCGCCGTAGAGATTGCTGGCAGATACAATATGGTCGCCAACCGTTGCAATGTTCTGGACAGCGTAGGTAATCGCAGCAGAACCGCTGGCAGTTGCCAACGCACCAACGCCGCCTTCCAGCTTTGCCATCCGTTCTTCAAATACAGAGTTGGTCGGATTCATCAGACGAGTGTAGATGTTTCCTGGTTCTGTCAGGGCAAACCGACCGGCTGCCTGTGCGGAATCCTTGAAGACATAGGATGTCGTGGCATAAATCGGAACGGCTCTTGCGTCTGTAGTCGGGTCTGGATGTTCCTGACCAGCATGTACTTGTAAGGTTTCAAAATGATACTGTTTCATATGCAAAGGCTCCTTTATCCTTTTTCCTATCTGTTTTGTAGGTTAGTAAAAGTATACACCAATTTTCTGATTTTGTCAACAGGAAAAGACCACTTTTCCGGAGATTTTTTCTTTTCTATTCAAATTCCCGTGCAGCGATTCATTTTTGTAGGAATCATCGCCATTCTATTTTTGGTCTGTGAATGTTGCAACGGCAGGAAACAGTAGTATCATATCCGCTTTTTCAAAAAATATCCGCTGAACTTTAAAATTGCTGCTTCAATCGGTGCTGTTTGGAAAGCCGATACTGCAACGGCGTACAATGCATTAAATTCCCGAATAGACGAATAAAATAGCTGACATTTTCATAGCCGCATTCCAATGCAATTTCCAACACGGTATCATCCGTTTCCAACAACAGTTGACAAGCATGATTCATCCGAATCGTATTCAGATAAGCGGTAAATGTCTGCCCCGTTGCATTCCGAAAGTAACGGGAAAAATATTTTTCTGACATATGAAACGTATCTGCCAAGCTGGAAAGCGTCAGCGGCTCTGTCATGTGCTGTTTGAGATACGTCAGAATCTTTTTCATCCGTTCCCGTTGGTTACGGCTCGCCTGTAGCGTAATGGGGTCTGTGGGCAACAGCAACCCTTGATAGAGCAGTTCTGCGGTCAATTGCAGCAGCCCTGCTTTGACCAGTAATTCATATCCCACTGCTTTTTCCTCGGCTACCTGTAAAATGCGGTACAACAACGGCTGCAAGGTTGCCTTTACGGCTGCATCCGTGATACAAGTTGGAAACTGCATACGTCCATCTATGAGCGGCTGCAACAGCAACTGTGCTTGGTCGGAAATTGCAAAGGAAAATAAATCCGGCTGAAAAATAAAGGTACTATATTCTAATGTTGCATCTTCCGAAGTAATCCGGTGCAGTTCTTCCGCATTGATGCAAAATAAATCGCCGCCTTTTGCCGGATAGGTTTCATTTCCAATGGTCAACAGACAAGTGCCATGATGTACATGCATCAACTCCGTTTTTTTATGCCAATGCAATGGAATAAAAAAGTCGGTTGTATCTGTCTGTGTGCGGAAACATTCAAACGGAAACGCTGGTGTTCCATGCTGTTTATTTTCTAAAAGCTGTTGTTTTTTCATGAAAAACACCTCGAAAAAAGAAGTAGAAAAAGTGCAATTTTTTGCGGATAACGTGCGAGATTTTGTTGTGTTTTAACGATATAATAAAGATAACATCAAGACAGGAGGGATTGCAAATGCAATTTTCAAACGATTTTCTGTGGGGTGCAGCGTCTGCATCCTATCAAATAGAGGGAGCTTATCTCGAAGACGGAAAGGGCGAAAACATCTGGGACGCTTATTGTCAGGAAAGCGGTCACGTTGCACATGGTGAAAACGGAAACGTTGCCTGCGACCATTACCACCGATTCCGGGAAGATGTCAAGATGATGCAGAAAATGGGCATCAAAAACTATCGGTTTTCCATCAGCTGGACTCGTATTCTGCCGAATGGAACGGGTGCTGTCAACCAGAAGGGCATTCAGTTCTATTCGGATTTGGTCGATGCTCTGCTGGAAGCTGGTATTACTCCAATGGTTACCCTGTTCCACTGGGATTATCCGTATGCCCTGCACCAGAAAGGCGGCTGGCTGAATCCGGAATCTTCTGATTGGTTCGTTGACTACGCAAAAGTTGTAGTCGATGCACTGTCCGACCGGGTTACCTACTGGATGACCATCAATGAACCGCAAGTATTCATCGGCTGCGGCTATGCAATCGGCAAATTTGCTCCGTTCCAGAAGCTGCCGGTTAGAGATTTGGCTCAGATGTGCCACAATGTTCTGCTAGCACACGGCAAGACCGTAAAGATGATTCGGGAATGTGCAAAGAAAACTCCGAAGATTGGTTTTGCATTCTCGACTCCTTGCACCACACCAACGGATAACTCTCCGCTTGCCATTGAAATCGCACGGCAGAAAAGTTTTGCCTTTACACGGGAACGGTTTACATTTGAAACAGCTTGGTGGGCAGACCCGATTTTCCTGGGCGATTATCCGCAGGATGCTTACAGCGTTTTAAAGTCTGATATGCCAAACATCAAAGAAGGCGATATGGAATTGATTTCTCAGCCTGTTGACTTCTACGGTGTCAACATCTATTACAGTCAGGCAGAAGAAAATCCAAATGCCTATGTAGAAAATGATTATATGGGTTGTCCGAGAACCCAGATGGGCTGGCCGGTTACACCGGAAGCATTATACTGGGGGCCAAAGTTCCTGTTTGAACGGTACGGTAAGCCGATTCTCATCAGCGAGAACGGCATGGCAAGCCATGACTGGGTACAGCTGGACGGCAAGGTTCACGACCCGGGCAGAATTGACTATATGAAGCGGTATCTGCGAGAACTGCACCGTGCAATGCAAGACGGAACAGAAGTCATGGGTTATATGTACTGGTCGATTATGGATAACTTTGAATGGGCAGACGGTTACGACAAG
>OFMV01003357.1_pt1 | contig 9486 bp, 9 predicted proteins | sample 1541881 | NCBI WGS metagenome assembly OFMV01 (sample SAMN04209220, study PRJEB22552) | human gut metagenome | biome: gut; material: feces | host: Homo sapiens | place: USA: Oklahoma
GATTGGTAGCAATACCAGTACCACATTTGTGATAGGCATTCTTATCGGGATAATTGGCATGATTGGCGTAAGTGTAAATTATCCAATCTATCAGCGTATTCTTAAAAATGGCAAACAAAAGTATGCTTTTGAAATCATGGAACTGGCGAAAGAAATCAGTGAGAATTAAGAAATGAACAAACTGCTTGCGGTCATAAACAAACTGCTTCATCCGCCAAAATGGATACTGTTTTCAATGCCGTGGCTGGTATTTGCGGTTCTGATTTTTATTCTTGCAACAGGGCAAAACAACAGTACGCCGGCATACATCATTTATAGTATGTCGGCGTATTCGCTTGTTATATGGACACTGGCAATTCCAAAATTAATAAAACAGATTCAGGCTGCAATTTCAAGTAATAAAGTGATACAGAAGCTATTCTCTCTCAAGATCATTCGACAATACTTCAATAATCTTTCGTTTCGTGGAAGTATCAGCATTTATCAAGGCATTGCAAGCAATCTTTTTTATGCAATTTTTCGTCTAATTACGGGCATTTGCTATGCCTCTGTGTGGTTTCTCTCTATGGCTGTTTATTATTTTGTATTATGTAGTCTGCGAACTTATCTGATCATTTGCTATCATCGTTATAATTCTAAGATGGGTGTTCGGTGCTATCAGAGAACTGCTTTTTTCCTGTTTCTTCTGAATATCCTGATGGGTGGAATGATTCTGCTGATGGTGCAGACGAATTCCGGTTATTCTTACCCTGGGTATATTATCTATGTATCTGCAATTTATACATTTTATACAATGATAGTATCTATCATAAATCTTGTGAAATTCAGGAAATTTGGCAACCCGATTTTGTCTGCTGCAAAGGTTCTGAATTTTATCTCAGCAATGATGTCGATTTTAGGATTACAGACAGCGATGATCTCCCATTTTTTAAAAAATGGAGAAGCCTATCGAAAAATGATGAATATGATTACTGGTGGTTGCGTATACGGCATTGTTATTCTAATTGCCGTATATATGCTTCTGCACAGCAGAAAAATCAAAAGGGATGTGAAATCAATTGAACCGATCGGAAAGTAAATACTTTAATACAGCTATTCGTATGGATAAAGCATTTCTGGAGTTGCTAGAGAAAAAGAATTTTGCATACATTACAGTAAAGGAAATCTGCGAAATGGCAGGTGTGAATCGTTCTACTTTTTATTTGCACTATGAAACAATTGGAGATTTGCTTGCAGAAAGCTCGGAATACATCATTAAGCAGTTCACAGATTTCATGCCACATAATACCATTAATTTTCTGAAAAAAATACCCACTTGCTCGCTTGATGAGCTTTATCTGATTACGCCAGAATATCTAGTTCCGTATCTCACCTATATTAAAGCACATAAACGCATATTTCGAGTTACAGTTGAACAGGCATCCACACTGCAAATGGTAGAAGCTTATAAAAAACTGAACTGCCATGTATTTGTTCCGATATTAAAACGATTCAATGTACCGGAAAATGCTCATAACTATATGATGTCTTTTTATATTAGCGGACTGATGGCAATTATCAATGAATGGTTGAAAGAGGATTGTAAAGATTTCATCGAGCATATCATATCAATGATACAGATGTGTATTTGTCGTCAAAATTGAGGGAGATTTACACGCATCTAAACAATAAAATCATCTCATTAGCAGGTTTGTACTGCGGATGAGATGACTTTATTTTATAATCCATCTCTGGATTTCATGTCCCTATTTCATAGCATTTGAAGCACGCTTATAATATACTAATGAGAAAGTTATAACTGAAATTGCAAAATGAATTTTCTGGCATAAAAACAATATTAATTTTTATTTTGAATAAAATATGCTAAAGCGGGATCGAAAGCTAAATTTTGATTGATTTTTTTAGAAATGTTCTACAATATCATTAAAAAAGAACAAATTTCATCATTTTGCAGGGAACACGTCTCATTTTGATTGGATTTTCAATTCAAAAACAAGCCAGAAAAAGGTATTTATTTGTGCAGAATGATGAAAATAGATTCCATCCTTGACAAGGAACCTGAAAAATGATATACTGAAAAAGGTGATTGAACCTTTTTGAAATCGTGAATTTTTTGGAACGAAAAAGAAAGGAGATGTGCAAAATGCGGACAAGTATGGAAAAAGTAAGATCCGAAGCAAATAAATTTGCATGTCTTGGAAGAATCATCAAAGAAAAAGCTATTTCAAAGGGGTCTTGCTGGTCGTTACGGTAGGGCTGGTTTGAAATAGCTTTTTTATTGTACGTCTGTGGAAGAGAAAATTGGAGAGAATATGGGAAAAAAGTTAGCAATTTCTATGTTTGGTCAGAAACGACTGAGCAGAGAAGGCGGGGTTGAAATTGTTGTAAAAGAACTTTGCACCAGAATGGCACTCGAAGGCTGTGCCGTTACTTGTTACAACCGATCAGGTCATCATGTAAGTGGTGCAGAATACGACAGCAAAATCGATTATGACGGAGTTCGTCAGAAATTTGTTCCAACAATTGAAAAGAAAGGCCTTGCGGCTGTGAGTTCTTCTTTTTTTGCAGCCCTTTGCAGTGCGTTTGGAAAATATGATGTGGTGCATATTCATGCGGAAGGGCCAGCTTTCTTTTCCTGGCTGCCAAAAATGTTTGGCAAAAGAGTAATCGTAACCATTCATGGAATTGATTGGCAGCGTGAAAAATGGAAATCTGGGTTTGGTTCTAAATTCATTCGGCAAGGTGAAAAAATGCGGTCAAATATGCAGATGAAATCATTGTTTTAAGCAAGGGCGTTCAAGATTATTTCAGAGATACTTACGGCAGAGAAACAAGATTGATTCCAAATGGGGTGGATCGTCCAAACGTTCAGGAAGCAACGCTCATCACAGAAACATTTGGATTGACCAAAGATGCTTACATTTTATTTCTAGGCAGATTAGTACCAGAAAAAGGAATCCGATATTTGATAGAAGCATTTCAGCAAGTAAAAACCAATAAAAAGTTGGTGATTGCCGGCGGCTCTAGTGATACCGATTCTTTCATGCAAACATTAAAAGAAATGGCAAAAGAGGACGATAGAATGCTCTTTACGGGGTTTGTACAAGGACAAATGTTGCAGGAACTATATAGCAATGCATATCTTTATACATTGCCCTCTGATTTGGAGGGGATGCCGTTAAGCCTTTTGGAAGCGATGAGTTATGGAAATTGCTGTCTGGTTTCTGATATTCCAGAATGTGCAGATGTTGTGGAAGATAAAGCGTTGATTTTTAAAAAATCAAATGTGGATGATTTGAAAGAAAAGTTGCAGGACGCTTGTGACCATCCAGAAAAAGTGAACCACTATCAAAAACAGGCTGCGGATTTTATCTGTCAAAAATATCATTGGGATGCAATTGTTGCAGAAACCTTGAAATTGTATCGGGGAGAAATGTAAATGCGGGTATTGATGATTAACAAATTCCTGTATCCAAACGGAGGCAGTGAAACATATATCTTTAAGCTGGGTGAATACTTGCAAAAAATGGGGCATGAAGTGCAGTATTTTGGAATGGAGCACAAAGGTCGCTGTGTAGGAAATCGTGTCAATGCTTATACCAGTGATATGGATTTTCATGGCGGTTCTAAGTTGTCAAAATTGACATACCCATTTAAGACCATTTATAGCAAAGAGGCAAGAATACAGCTTCGTAAGGTGTTGGATGATTTTCAGCCAGATGTCTGTCATTTGAATAACTTCAATTATCAGTTAACGCCTTCTATGATTTTGGAAATTGTCAGTTGGAGAAAAAAGGTAGGGAAGTGCTGCAAGATTGTCTTTACAGCACACGATTACCAACTGGTTTGCCCAAATCACATGCTGAACAATCCAAATACGCACCAAAATTGTGAGCAATGTCTTGGCGGACATTTTATGAATTGCATAAAAGGAAAGTGCATCCATGGTTCTACTGCAAAGAGTGCGATTGGTATGATGGAAGCAGAGTTTTGGAAACGAAAAGGCACTTATAAATACATTGACACGATGATCTGCTGTTCTGTATTTATGAAAACAAAATTGGATACCAATCCGTTATTTGCATCAAAAACAGTTGCAATGCATAATTTTATTGATAAAGTGGAATGGAAACAAGTGACAAAGAAAGCATATGTATTATATTTTGGTCGTTTCTCTGAAGAAAAAGGGATTGGTACACTGATTAAAGTCTGTAAGGAACTCCCAGATGTGCAGTTTATCTTTGCTGGCACTGGCCCATTGGAAGATTGCATAAAGGGTGTAAGCAATATCAAAAATGTAGGCTTCCAAAAGGGGGCAGCATTAGAAAAACTCATCCGAGAGGCACAATTTTCCGTCTATCCATCTGAGTGGTATGAAAATTGTCCCTTTTCCGTGATGGAATCCCAGATGTACGGAACACCGGTATTGGGAGCAAATATTGGCGGCATTCCAGAGTTAATTCAAGTTGGTAAAACTGGCGAGTTGTTTGAAAGCGGTAATGCGGAAGACTTGAAAAAGAACGTTCAGAAGCTTTGGGACGATAAGAAGCTGTGTGAAGAATATAGCAGAAACTGCAAGGGCATCAACTTCGATACGATAGAGGAATATTACAAGAAAATCATGAAGGTGTATCAGTAAGGACAGATCACAAATCGCTTTTGTGGTGGAGGATAAAAAAGATGAAAAATTATAAAGTTGCTGTAGCAGGAACAGGTTATGTGGGGCTTTCGATTGCCACATTGCTTTCACAGCATCATCAGGTGACAGCAGTAGATATTGTTCCGGAGAAGGTTGCTCTGATTAATGACCATAAATCTCCGATACAAGATGACTATATTGAAAAGTATCTTGCGGAAAAAGATTTAGATTTAACGGCAACATTAGATGCAAGGGCTGCATACTCTGATGCAGACTTTGTTGTTATTGCGGCACCAACTAACTATGATAGCCACACGCAGCATTTTGATACATCTGCGGTCGAAGCTGTGATTAAATTGGTTATGGAGTATAATCCAAATGCCATTATGGTTATTAAGTCTACAATTCCTGTTGGGTATACGACAAGTGTAAGAGAAAAATTTAACAGTAAGAATATTATCTTCAGCCCAGAGTTTCTGCGTGAATCCAAAGCTTTGTATGACAACCTGTATCCTTCCCGTATCATCGTTGGTACAGATTTGAATGATGAACGTCTTGTAGAGGCAGCACATGAATTTGCTGGTCTATTACAGGAAGGGGCTATCAAGGAAAACATTGATACTCTGTTCATGGGTTTCACTGAGGCGGAGGCAGTTAAACTGTTTGCCAATACATATCTTGCATTGCGTGTTGCTTATTTCAATGAACTGGATACTTATGCGGAGAGTAAAGGTTTGAACACGCAGCAGATTATTGATGGGGTATGCCTTGATCCTCGTATTGGAGGTCATTACAATAACCCTTCTTTTGGCTACGGTGGTTATTGTTTGCCAAAGGACACCAAGCAGTTGTTGGCAAATTATATGGATGTGCCAGAAAATTTGATTGAAGCGATTGTGGAAAGCAATCGTACTCGTAAAGATTTCATCGCTGATCGTGTTTTGAAATTGGCAGGCTACTACGGTTATGATGCCGAGAATGAATTTGACGAGAATAAGGAAAAGGCTGTCACCATTGGTGTATATCGTCTGACGATGAAATCTAATTCTGATAACTTCCGACAGAGTTCTATTCAAGGCGTTATGAAGCGTATTAAAGCCAAAGGTGCTACGGTTATTATTTATGAGCCGACTTTAAAGAACGGCGAAACATTTTTTGGTTCGGTTGTTGTGAATGATTTGGAAAAGTTTAAAAAGATGAGTCATGCTATCATTGCAAATCGTTACGATAAATGCTTGGATGATGTAAAAGAAAAAGTATATACAAGAGATATTTTCCAGAGAGATTAGAGGTAAGTATGCAAAAGGAACGCTATGAGGGAATTGATGGATTAAAAGCGTATTCCATATTGGGGATCGCATTGATGCATGTTCTTTCAAATGGTGGATTTAACATGGAGGGCTTTATTTTTAAGCAGTTAATACCAGCATTTGCAAATCTTGTGTTTTTATTCATGATGGTCAGTGGCTTTGGTATGTGCTGCGGTTACTATCAAAGAATCATTGACCAGAAAATAAGCATAGAAGATTTTTATAAAAAACGATATATCAAGATTTGGCCATACTTTGCAATGCTTTGTTTTTTGGATCTTGCAATTTCGCCGAGCAAAGAATCTTTATTTGAAGTTTTTGCAAACTTAACTTTGTGTCAAGGCTTACTACCGAATATGCATATTGAAGTAATTGGTGTGAGTTGGACATTGGCAGTCATTTTTGTATTTTATATGCTGTTTCCATTCTTTTGTTTCCTGATTGGAAACAAGAAGAGAGCGTGGGGAGTAGCAGCCACAGCACTAGTATTCAATAGGCTGTGTGAAATTTATTTTTTTGATGGTAACCACATTGTAGATTCACTTAGCGTTGGGTTTACACCAAGATTAAACATCGTCTATGATGCAATCTATTTCATTGCCGGCGGTCTGATTTTCCTCTATCGAAAGGAATTGGCTGCGTTTGCATCAAAGTACAAGGTCATTGCTGGAGCAATTTTGCTGATTGCTACAGTTGCTTATTTTGCAATAGGCAGTTCTACGCTCACAATGCTATTCTTCTGTGTGACAGCGTTGATTTATACAATCGGATGTAATCGGGTGGGTGTGTTGGTCAATCCAATCGCCAAGTTCCTCGGTGGTATCTGCTTCGAAATCTATCTGTGCCACATGGTAATTTATCGTATGCTTGAGAAGTTACATCTTGTACATCTATTTAAAAATGACCTACTAGCATATATCTTCACGGCTATTGCGGTCATCTGTGGTTCAGTTGTGTTTTCGGTGTGTGCGAAGTGGTTCTTAAATAAAATTGAAGCATTCATAAAAGAGAAATTAAATAATAGGAGAGTAAATCGTGTCTGAAGAAAAGAAGTTAAATGGTACGGTCATTGTTACTTATCGTTGCAATGCTCGTTGTTCCATGTGTAATCGTTATAAAGCACCTTCTAAGCCGGAAGAAGAAATTAGCATTGAAACCGTTAAGAAACTGCCGAAAATGTACTTCACGAACATCACTGGTGGTGAGCCATTCATTCGTACCGACCTGAAGGAGATTGTGCGTGAATTGTATAAAAAATCTGATCGTATCGTTATTTCAACAAATGGTTTCTTTACAGACCGTATTGTTGATTTGTGTAAAGAGTTTCCACAGATTGGCATTCGTATTTCTATTGAAGGATTGGAACAGACGAATAATGAAATTCGAGGATTAGATAATGGTTATCAGCGTGGTTATAGCACTTTAAAAAAATTACGAGAAATGGGCATGAAAGATGTCGGTTTTGGCATGACCGTTCAGGACAAAAATGCTCCTGATTTGGTTCCTTTGTATAAAATTTCTGATGAAATGAGTATGGAATTTGCTACGGCATCTCTTCATAATAGTTTTTATTTTGTTGAAGCCAAAAACATCATCCAAGATCGTCCAATGGTTGCAAAAAACTTTGAGAATCTGGTCAACGAATTACTTCGCAGCAACAGTCCGAAGAAGTGGTTTCGTGCCTACTTCAATCATGGTTTAATCAATTATATTTATGGGCAAAAGCGTCTATTGCCTTGCGACATGAGTTTTGATACTTTCTTCATTGACCCATACGGGGACGTTATGCCATGTAATGGTACCAAGGATAAAGAAGTTATGGGAAACCTAAACACGCAAAGTTGGAATGCGTTGTGGAATAGCCCACAGGCTGAAGAAGTTCGCAAGAAGGTTCGTTGTTGTGACCGTGATTGTTGGATGATTGGTAGTGTAAGCCCTGCCATGCATAAGTACATCTGGAAACCTGCTACCTGGGTTTTGGTGCATAAGTTCAAGTCATTGTTCACCAAGCATCCGTACAGTATGTACGAATTGAAGATTTGCCGGGATTACCGGGACGGCAAAGTTACAAAAGAACAATTGGATCAGTGCAGCACTTGTGATAGGAACTGTGTGATCAATAACGGGCTGAGTGAGGCGAGCAAGGAGCAGTTGAAGCATAAGACTGGCGAAGAAATCGTGGATGCTGACATTGCACAGCAGATGGGGACGAAGTAAGAAAAGAAATTGTTGCGATTGCAATATTTGTAATTTTGTTTATTGCAAGACTTGCTTTAAGTGTTGCGGGTTTTGATAATCAACTGTTTCAATCAGTTATTCGGAATATTATCACGATTGCATTTATTGTTCCTTTGGTTGAGTTATTGAAAAAGGTGAAGATACAAAAAAATTCCTGACTTGGTTAGGGACAATATCTTATGAAATTTATATTATTCATCCATTTATTCTTTACTTTTTTGAAAAGAAGACAGCGGAGGGTAATTTGATAAGTAATTTGGAAATTGTATTATGGACAATTAGTTTAACACTGATTTTAGCAAGTATGTTAAAAGGTATCCAAGATAATTTAGTTATAACAGTGAGATTGTAAAAATGATGGGGGTTTAAAATGAGCAATGTAACAGTTCTTACACCCACCTACAATAGAGGGAAACTTCTGCAAAAACTATATGAATCCTTATGTGCTCAGGACTGTAAGGACTTTGAGTGGCTTATTGTAGATGATGGTAGTACAGATGATACAAGCAAATGTGTGGAGCAGATGAAACGGACGGCCGATTTCCCGATTTTTTATTATAAAAAAAGAATGGTGGAAAGCACACGGCTCTGAATTATGCATATCAGTTTATAAAGACTCCGTTAATATTTATCGTTGACAGCGATGATTCTCTTACTGGAAATGCAATTTCTTGTGTTAATGAGATTTATGAAGAGTACAAAGATGAGCATGATCTTTGTGGTTTTAGCTTTTTGAGAGGAAAGCCGGATGGCGGATATTTAAGTACATCAGGTGTGCCGCAGGATGGGATGAAAGAGTCTTATGTCGAATGCCGAATTAATAGAAATATCGGCGGAGATATGGCAGAGGTGTGGTATACACATTGTTTAAAAGAATATCCGTTTCCTGAGTTTCAAGGTGAAACGTTTCTTGGAGAAGATATTGTTTGGGTTAGGATGTCTAAAAAGTACAAAATGCGATTTTTTAATCGTGTGATATATATTTCGGATTACCTCGAAGATGGTCTGACCAATAACCGCAGAAAGAATAATATAAAGTCGCCAAATGGGTGTGTAGCAAGGGCTGAGGCGTTTTTAGATTCTGATTCCAATATTAAGGCCAAAATTAAAGCTGCATTACAATATCAGATATATGGTAGATTTGCTCAAATTGATATGAGAAAAATGTATCAGAAAACAAATAGTAAAGGTTTGTTTTTATTGTTTTTTTTGCCAGCACAGATTCTATATGTCGCTTGGAAGAGTAGAATCAATTGACATATGCTAAGCTTAGTTTCATTTACTACAGTGAAAGAATAT